>Ga0310695_10012239_pt1 | contig 12065 bp, 7 predicted proteins | sample RumenRJG_04DNA_FD_203882 | JGI IMG/M metagenome (GOLD analysis project Ga0310695, IMG submission 203882) | Bovine rumen microbial communities from Lethbridge, Alberta, Canada - RJG_04 (v2) (version 2) | ecosystem: Host-associated > Mammals > Digestive system > Stomach > Rumen | place: Canada... | reverse complement strand
GCCTTGATCGACAGCGACAAGGACGGAGCAATCCCCATCTGGGTGGAAGCGCTGACACCCGTGCGCAATTTCTCCAAGAAGCCCGAGGACAATGTGTTCTGCCATGTCTATCTTCATCACTCTACAGCCACCACTCAGGAGTTTGACGCCTCGGCCACCCCCATCAACAACGTCTGGCATGCGCCCTACGTTGGTCCGATGTGGAGCCGTGTGGGAGTGCTCAGTCTGAAGAAGGGCGAGAACCGCCTCTATCTTGCCAACCTGAAAGAAGATGCCCGCATCGACCGCATCTATATCGGCACCTGTCCACCATTTGCCAGGGAGCCCCGGCTGCGCATCCCAGCCTATGACTACCTGAGCAAGCACGAGAGCATGAAGCGCATTCCACAGTTGGGATTCACCGACGGCATCATGGTGCAACCATTCAACACCCCCTCGTATCAGCAGGTTTCCGAGGCCCCATATGTCGAATATGAGTTGGACTTTCTGCCCACCGACTCTGTGATTGAGATACGCACATTGCCTACCTTGCACGTCTACGACGGGCGTGACGCACGCTACGCCGTACAGATAGGCGACAATGCCCCCACCCTATTCTCCATACATGCCAATGATTTCACGGCAGAATGGCGATGGAACGTACTGCGCGGCTATGCCTCTCGCAGTCTGCCTGTAGCCGGGTCAGGACAACAGCGCCTGCGCATCTATCTGCTCGACCCCGGCATCGTGATACAAGAATTGCTGGTACACTCCAAAGTATCCAACTGACAATGCTGGAGAAGCAACCAACAAGCACGATCATCGTTTAGAAGATTGGCCAACAGAATTGGCTATTTACTCAAATTTAAAAGCATATCACTATGAAAGAACAAGTATTAAAGGCCATGCGCGAGGCAGGCAAACCCGTCTCGGCTGGTGAAGTGACCAAGGCACTGGGTGCCGACCGTAAAGAAGTGGACAAGGCTTTCGCCGAGTTGAAAAAAGAGGGTGCCATCGTGTCGCCCGTTCGCTGCAAGTGGGAACCGAAATAGCCCAATAACTTCTCGGAATATGGCATCCGGTGAGTCAGGCATGACCAACCAGTCTTGCCTGACTCACTTTTTCATGCCGTTCGTTCAACCGCTTCACGTACTTCTCCCATAGCCTATCCAGCAGAATGGCCTCTTCATCAGTGAGCATTTCGCCTGAATGTCCTTCGCTCCAATTGAAGCTGGGGATAGCAGCCGACAATGCGTCAGTGGTCAGCACCAAAGAAGCCTTGTCGGGATGAATGATATGGCTTAACGCCATGCGCACGTAATAGACTTTTCGTCCCTTTCCGCTCCAGTCTTCATCCATGTAAGGCGCATCTGTCAGCGTACCTTTCATCACGACCCCATTCACCCCTTTGCCCGTGCGAATCATATAGAACTTATCTCCGACATGGGCTTTCTTGAAGTCCCATATACTCCAGTCGTAATAAAAGCCCTCATCATCGAAATTCGCCATGCTGTCTTCAAAATCTACCATCGTATGGTTGCTGATATCAGTGTTCCAACGCATGATGAAGGTCTTACGGAAATTTTCCCTGACGATGCCCCGGGCCTTGCCGAACAGTTCGTCCCACTGTACGTCATCCATCCTGTCGAGAAAAGCCTGCGCCGCGTCCAATCTCCTGAACTCCCCCACTCCATCCATCAGTTGGCAGAAATCCTCGAACCTCACCATCTTGCAGGTATTCTTCCTCATCATCCCCACATATTGGCATGCACCGACAAACACATCGTCTTGGTTGTCGACCACCCTCACGGAGCTGAGTTCCTCGTCATCGGCCACATGGCGCTGTTCTTCTTTCACTTCCTTCCTTTCCAAACCGGCCCATTGCGACAAGGCAAAATCCTCGAAAGCGGCCATCGTGTCGCCAGTATACTCTGCATTTAACAGATAGAAAGATGGCTCGAGGTAGAAATCCCGGTTCACGCCGGCCAACGTCATCCTTTCGCCTTTGCTGATGGCGTTGGCCATGTTGCGGCGACGCAGGGTCCATTGCTCATCAGCGTCACAATCGGTGAGTCTGACCGTTCTCTCATCCTCGTCAACAATCCTTGCCATGCGGTGTATTCTCATTACGGCATTCAAGAAGGCATAGCATAGGCGCACGTCGCATTCGGAGGCGAACCAAGGCAGTTCCACGGTAATGTTTCCACCAATCAGCAGTTTGATGCTTACACCTTGTGTGGACGCTTTTTCGGCCATCAAAGTGAACGACTCCATCTCATTATCCAAAAAACTGCGAAACTTTCTCAACACTGCCATGCCAGGGGAGCAAGTATTGAACAGCATCCTCGTTCGCTCAACGACCTTGTGCTCATTGAACTTACGGATACCCTTTATCGTGTATTTGTAGGCCATATTCTTTTTGACTCTTGTTCTGTTTACTGATGATTGCCGTAAAATGACCGCATCACCAATCTACATGTTTTCGCAATCCCACTCGTCCAGTTCGTGGTCCGTTTCCATGGGATTTGTAGCAGACGCTTTGCATCCCAACCTGGCTGGATATTAGTATCTTTCATTTTGTCAAATTCTTTAGGTATTTTTGATAGCTTTCAATGATGATAGACGACATGCTGTCGGGGTGGACTGAAAAAATTCCATAGGGCGAGTCATCATCATCCGCAAACATTCTCACAAAGGCTTGCTCTTCCTCCTCGTTCAAAGGATAGAGCCAGTTGTTGCGTATCCACATTCCCAGCGTGAAGTGGTATACGAAAGTATCCTCACAATTCATGAGTTCCTTCTTCTCCTCGTCACTGAGCATCGCATCGAGTTGTGCGAAGCTTTCTTCCTTGGTTTTAGGTATTCTCTTTTCCATCATCTTATAGGTTTTATGTTAAGGTTATTCTATTACTTTGTCAAGAACACGATCCATGTAGAAGAGCAGCAGACAGCCGTCACATGTAATGTTTTTTATAGTTACGGTCACCTTTCTAGCCTTGTCGTCACGACCCACATAAAAGGTGATGGCATCGTAGGGCACAAGGTATCTCACCCCGTCTTCCACATACGTGCACCTATTCCTATAATATTCATTATAGCTGCGACTCTCCACATCGTGATTACCGGCTAATATGTCATCAAAAATGGCATCGACTACCGACAGATGTAAAATGCGCATATTTTCAGTTTTCGGTCGAAGCGGCTCTTTCAACCTCACGTTCCCATTCGGGTCGGGAAGCAGAGCCTCGACTTCATGTGGGGTCACCAGTTTCATCAGTTTTTCCCGCTTGACATTGTAAGACATTGACGAGTCAGTGACAATCGCCTTGATTTCTTCCTGTAAGCTCATAGATATGTTGTTCGATAATATACTGCAAAATTAAAATGAGGTTGTCTCGAATCGTGGGACAGGCATGAGAAATTTAAACTAACAATTTCACTGCATATAAGTAATCAGACATATTTCTATTATTTTACATTATTATAGATATCCATACACCAAGAAAGCCCCATACTGACATCACTGCCGGTATGGGGCGAAAACCTTTATTTGTCCTTTACCTATTTGGCTCATTCCATAATTCGTCTAACTTTGCAGCATCCATATCGGAAAGCAGTTGACCTGAGTGGCCACGTCGCCAATCGATGTCGGGGATGGCATTTTCGAGCGTCTCGACATCAAGGTATGGCGTTTGGTCGGCAGGCACACAGCCAAAGCAGTCGATATCCAAATAATAACGCTGCTTGCCTTTGCCCGCCCAGTCTTCACCTGGATAAGGCTCACTGGTGAAGATGCCTCGGAAAACGATTCCCGCCTTGTCGTCACCAGTCCTTAGCATGAAAAAGCGGTCGCCTTCGTGCGCCTCTTTCCACTCATAAACGCTCCAGTTCATGCCAAATCCCTCGGGGTATTCAGTGGAGGCTTCAAGGTAGTCATCTTGCCGGAAGCTGCTGATGGCCGGATTCCAACGAAGGAGGTAAGTCTTTTGAGGCTGTCCGGATGAATTAAGGCACCTAAACATTTTATCCGGGCATTTCTCCACTTCGAAATGAATGGTCCATTCGCAGGCATCACCATTGTCATCGGGTTCAAGACATTCGTTATTTACGATGACATACCGCTGTTTCACCGTTTCAGTATGGTCTTTAATGCGGAGAACAATCTCACAACCATTGCTAAGCAATTTGACATACTGAAGGTCTTTTTTCACCACGTAAGGAAACACACCCCCATTCCAGAAATAGCAGCTGTAGAACAGGTTTGGCATTTCGTCGCAACAAAGGATGAGATGTCCATCCATATTCTCCAACACACTTTCGTAGGTACCCTCATTGACATCAACGCTTACCAAGTGATTCTCGCCTTTGCAGGTTTCGTCAAACCCCTCGGCTGACACATTTATATCAACACAGTTCTTTTCGTCAAGGATAACCAGACTTTTTCCCTTTTCGCCGACTTCCCCACTTTTTCTTTCGTCTCGCATCGTTCCGTCTTCTTTGGTATCCACACCATCTGCCGACCGTCCAATCTCGCAAAGCATTCCGCTGACGGGATAGTAGATGTAACGCTTGATGACCTTCTCGCCAGCAGCCTCCAGCGCATCGGTGTATGCATCAAGCTGGCCGGCATACCAGCCAGCATAGTGGCTGGATGTTGGGTCGGTGACCTCCTCTATCTTGGGGAATGTCTTGAAATCGATCAGCACAGAACCCTTTGAGGTGTGATAGACATAGTCTATACTGCCTATGACGACACAACCATTTTCCTGCAAACTGCGGAATGGGCGCTCATGGTACATGGATATCGGCTCTCCGAATTCCTGAAAGAGGAATGACTGGAGGTTTTGCCATGCCCTGATTATCTCATCCGATTTCGGTAAGACATCATCCATACCATGCGAACGGACAAGTTGCTCTACCTCTGAGTGGTCTAACTGCTCTATGGCAGCATATACATTGTGTATGCAGTCGCCTACCTCAGCATAATTGCGGCCATGGAGTTTGCCCGAATTGATGGTGATGTGCTGCTCACTTCGATACACCACATTCACTTCTTTGGCCTTTCCCTTCTGACCGCTCGGCGCTATTGTGCGCAATGCAGCATCTGAAGGACTGTCGGAATGATAGTCAAGAATATGGCATGTTTCCGGTTCTGGCACTGGCGTCATGTTCTCATCATCTTCCTCGGAAACATCCGCCTTCACCACATCAAATGTCACCCCGATTCCAAGCACATCACCACTGTCGATATTGCCAGCACCAGGAAGGCCAGAACGGATGAACCAGTCAAATTTCTTATTTGCAAACCATGGCACGAGCACCAGCACTTCTGCCGCACGTGTCATTCCGACATATAACAGTCGTGCGCTCTCTTTCAGGCATTGCTGACTCAGGTTGTTAAAATCGGATGACGCATACAGCAACTGCGCTATGCTGTCGGGCACATTGCTGTTTTGTGAACCGAATATCCATGGCAGCATTCGGATGCTCATTTTAGGATAGAGATTCTCGGCCGACGGCCTCTCGGGATGGAAATGATGAATGCCGTAGAGTTCGCGTTTCAATATATCCTTGGGGTCCAGTGTCTCGTCCATGAGCAAGAACACATACTTCCATTCCAGTCCTTTTGCCCCATGGTATGTCAACAGTTGGACACCCTTGCCAGTTTTCGGCAGCTTGATGTCATTTTCATCAAGGAAGGCGGAAAAGCCTGATGGTGTTGCGGGTTGAGCCAGTTCGCTGCTTCGGTCCTCATACTGCTTGGCTGCCAAGATGAGCGCCTTGACATCGGCCATGGACTTCTCGATGGGAATATCCCAGCGTTCCATGACGTTCTTCACATCAAGCTCCACGGCAAGCGTTTCCATCAGCGCACCGATACCTTGATACATCACCCTTGGCCGCAAGGCATTCACCCGAGCGACCATGTCTGTATGTCCGAGCCAGGGCTTCCTCTCTTCTTTAGGTTGGCTGTTGTACTCCAATTTGGAATCAATAATGGCCCCTACCCCCATGTTGTCCTGTGTGAAATAGGCTATCACCGCTTTGGCCAAATCGTCCTGAGGGTTCACCGTGAGTGTTGTCAGGGCCAGCATCAGCTGACACGCCTTGCTCTCCTTGTTCAATGATGTCTCACGGTCGCACGGGACACCAAGACCGCTCAGTTCCTGCTGCACGTCATCAAGGTCGAAGCCTGCCCTTCCCAGAACAGCAATGTCGGAAGGGGCAACATTCTCTTTCTCTATGACATCCTTGATGTATTGGGCGATGTCCTTGACCCTGAGTTTTGATGACCTTGGACTTCTCCTCTCGGTTATATTCAAATAACGCAAAGGATGCTTTGCCCTATCCTCGAGCCGTATGTCGAACTTTTCTGGATACCGCTCCATAGCTGACTCAAGTGAAACCTGCACCGCTAAGTCGACATGGCAGAAAATATCAATGAAAGTCTTATTGAATGCCTTTACCAAGCTAGGTACGCTTCGCCAGCTCATCCCAAGCGTCTCTGACTTGCATCCATCATCAGCCATATTCATGGCAATGGCATCAGCCACCGCCTTGGTGAGGTCGGTGTCACTGCCACGGAATCCATAGATGGCCTGCTTGGTGTCTCCTACCCAGAAGCTCTTCTTCACCACATCGGCCAGAGCCATGAATATCTTTACCTGAACAGGCGAGCAATCCTGGAATTCATCCACGAACAGGTGTGTATAGGTGCGGCCTATCTCGGCTGCCACCTCCTTGTCCTGTAGCAGCTTGTACATGTAATGCTCGATGTCGCTGAAGTCGACGACCCGTTTGTTGAGCTTGTACAGGGTATACCGCTCGTTCCATTCCTTGGCCAGCCGGAAGATGGTCTGGATATACGCTTTCTGAAGGTTATACACCTCCTGGCTTCGCCACAGGTCGGCCGTTTTCTGCTTGGCTTCTTCAAGGACAGGAATGGGAACAGCATTCTTGGGAACGGCAGGGGCTCCAGCCAAAATCTTGGCAAACTCAGCATGCCACTCGATATCACCCATATAACGGCTGCGTTTCTGGAGCGAGTCGATGGCTTCGAGCGTGGTGGTTTTCTTGCCCGACTCACGGCATCCGGCGACTTCGGTATGCATTGCCTCAAGTACAGCTATGCGCTGCCCCTGCTCCATATGGATTTGTGTCCCGTTGCACAGTTTTCGGATGATACCCAGCGACTCCTCCATACTGGCAGCATAATCGTCGATGTCGAAGCTGATGCTTTTTTCCACAATCTCCTTGAGATGTCTTTTCCAGAAGTTTTCATCTGGATGAGCGTCACCATCAGTGATATTGAATGCTTTGCGGAACCTCGCAAAGAAATGAAGGTCGTCGTCTGTGGGGATATTGGCTATGCTCTGGTTGATATAGGTAGCCTTGGCACTATCGTCCATCACACCTTGTTTGGGCGAAATACCTATGGCGTACCAGTATTTTTGGATAAGGGAATACGCCACGCTGTCGATAGTTCCCATCAGGGCATTGTCCAATCGTGACGCCTCATCAAATTTTCCCTTTTTGTATAACTCCGCCTTGGCCTTCTCCTTGAACTCGTTGGCTGCCTTCACAGTGAAAGTGGTAAGTACGACTTGCTCTGGCTCCACATGCTCAGAGTCGGACTTGTCCTTGGAAACCAACTCCGCCAGTTTCGTAGTCAGGGTATAGGTCTTGCCACTTCCAGCACCTGCGCTGATATATGTTACATTCTTCATGATGCTGTCTCCTTCAATTCTTGAGATTCTTGTAATTGCTGAAATTGTTTACTTCCTTGATGTCATCACACCCATATTCGGGTTTCAAGGGGAACAGGTGATGCAGCTCCGTATCGTTGAAATAGCGAAGATTCTCAAGAAGCTCACCTTCACCCATCTCTATTATCCCTGACATGATTTCCTCACGCCGATAACGATAAGAGGATACGATCCGGCTGATGATGTCGCCCTCACACCCTTCATCGACCTTGACCTGATTTGCCCAGTAGCTCTTGAATTCCACCGTGCTGAAGAGACGGCCAAGAGGCATGAGGAAATAAGCCGTAGGCAGGAACTCGTTGTCTGTCAGTTCGCCCAACAGCTCTGCATAGATAGCCAATTGCGACGAACGGTTTTTCTGCAACAGTCCTGGATAGTAACTTCTTGAACTGGTCCATTTGAAATCGAAAATGACATGCTGGCCATTTTCACGGGCCAGAACCATGTCGGCAAAACCATGCATGTCGGGGGTCTCGTCGTTTGGCACGCCGAACGTGTAGCCGTCAAGTTGCATTTCACAGGCCACGACATGCAGTTCGTCCTTTTCGATAATATCTATAAGGTGGTCGACACACTCCCTCAATTGCTCATACAGTTGCCGGCGCTCGATGGCATATTCCTGAAGTAGCAGCAATGCCCCCTTTGTCGCGATGGCCTTATCGAATACCGATTTGTAATTAGCAGCCACACGTGCCTTGATGGCAGCAGCATAGCCGCTATTCATATCGCCAGGCACATAGAAGAGATGCTCGATAACGGCATGTGCCACATTACCCTTGGTCATGGCGATGTTGCTCAGGTCACTCTGTCCGTTGTCACTGATGTGAGCGATGTTCTCCAAAGTGTAATCAAGCGGGTTCTGCATCAGTTTTTCGATAGAAGTAGGACTCTCATGTTTCTTCCACTTGATCAAGTCAGTTCTTTCTATCTTCGTGTAGAATCCATCAGTACCGCTATAGGCATTGTTGGTGAGCGGTGCCACGGAGACATAGCAGTTTTTATCGATTCGTGGTTTTTTGGTCAACTTATCATAGTTCTTCACCTGCTGCTCGATGCGTACTATCAGTGGATGCTTGTTCACATTGGCGCCGCCAACACTATCCAAAGTGATCAGTGTCAGTTGTTTCTGACAGAAAAGCAAAGGAAGGAGCAAAGTTTGCTGTTGTGCCCTACGCACATCGTCGGCATCCCAGAGCGCAATACAACCTTTCAACTCATCCAATTCTGATGGTGTGAGGAAATCTGTCGCCGGCAGCATCGGTTCAAAGTCATGAAGTCCAGTCCACAGCACATGGTCTGCGCTGGCGGCTATCTGCCCTGGAGAAGACACCGTGAAACGTGAAGTGGCTTGTGCCCTATATTGCACGAACTCCGATGGCTCATACAAACAGGCGATATGCTTCTCTATCTCGCTGTATGATATCTCTTCCGTCGGTTGGAGGTCGTCGGTCAGGTTCTTCAATGTCTCGCAGAGTTCAGAGAGTCGGCTTAGCTGTGCTATACGCAAGTCGTTCTGATCATCTTGGGCGATAATGGCAGAACGCTGCCGCCCCCATGCTCCCAGTTCGGTGAGGAAAGTATGCAGTTTCTGTGCAGTCATCGCAGCCTCATTTCCGTCATCAAAACCAGGAAGGAAAACCGAAGCCCTGACAGCCCTCGACTCCTGTTCCTTTTTGTCAATCGGCTGTCCGTGTTCGGCCTCATACCTGCCTTCTATCCATCCTTTGACAAGCTGATAGCAATTGTCTGCTCCCTCCTCAGTAGTTTCAGGGAGCCATCCACCCGTGCGTGCCAGGCGTTCAGCTAGCCGGTATCTGAAACTGCTTGGAAGCGGATGGATGGGGGCATAAAGCCATTGTAACAAAGCATCGATATTCAATGGACGAGCCCAAATGGCCACACCCGTGAAGAACAACTGGATGATCTGGGGTGCGCTGTTGGCTACCGACGAGCCCGTAACGGGTTTGCCCATCATGTGCAGGAAATTGTCTGCGAGTTTGGCATCAGGATTGATGCTCACATCAAAAGTGTCATCATCCATCATAGCCAGATACTCCTCTGCTACCATATCGTCCTTGAAGTTCCATATTCTCACCGAGTCGTCATCGGGGTCGAGTGACATACAGTCAGCATCCTTACCCATTAGTAATCGCTTCAATTTGGCGAGGTTGTCATTTCCCTCAGTTGTTGGCACGGCGATGCGCTCTATCCGTGCGCCGTCGGCCTGCGCCAGAAGGAACATCTCTTTGAGGAATGGATGCAGGAGGTTGACATCGAATGGCATCACGAAGGTCACGTCGTTCATCATTCCCTTCTTCTGCTTCAGCCGTTCGATGATGGCTTTCTGCCGAATGCTGGCATCGGGATAGCACTTTTCTGCGAAGATCTGCTCTACACCCTGCAAAACCCTTAGCCTGCTGCTTGGTGCCGGAATATCTTTGGTCCAGCCACAAACAGCAAGTGCATCACGCCACTTCAGCATTTCCCTACTAGTGGCCAAGGGTGAGACGGAGTAGCTCGCAAGCAACTGATTGTCCTTGTCGCTGGCATGCGCTTTCATATAATCACGCACACACTTGTAGTAACCAACCAACCTGCCTGTTTCGGGCACAGTGATTGTATGCAGTCCAAGGCGCAACTCCATGAAATCCATCCACTTTCCGACATCTGTCACTTGCACGTCCATCATCAGTGGCTGCTCTTTCATGCCCAAATAGGAGTTTCCGCCTTTGTAGTCAAAACTGAAGAATACTTTCATTATCGATATTTTTGTATTTCAAACAATTGCAAAGTTAACACAGGGTTGACCCATTTCGTGGGACAGGCTAAGGGAAAATGAAGAAAAAAAGTATTCAGAATAATTCTGAACACATTTTGCAAGCAATAGGACTACTCTTGCGGAGCATCTTCTTCCGGCTCATACATCAGTGCCGCCTCCAGGTGCATGTCGTGGAGCTCGTCGGCCAGCCATTGTGGCGACAGCACTTTTATCTGATTGCCACGGCTCAGCAGATGTCCGCTGAAATCAATGGTCGGACGCATGAACAGTTCGAAATCGGCAAAGTTCTCGCCTTTCCCAATCTCATGTTGGCTTTTGTGCACGGGCAGGTCTCTCATATAATACCTTTCATAGCCGTATGCCCTGATGACAATCCGCTGAGGCTTGGTATCATCGCCTACAAGCACGCCATAGCACTCATTGAAATAATCCTGGGCGTCAAACTCCGGGTCTATCCTGAACTTGACGTCGGTCAGTCTCATGTTCTGGATTCTGTCAAACGAGAAGACACCGAAGTAATCCGACTCGGGCTTTTCAGCAGTGGCGTCGCGATGGAAATGTCCCAAGATATACCAGCGCTGCTTGAAGAGTTTGAGACAATAGGGTTCGAAGTTCAGGTGATTGGGTTTGTCGGTGCCATATTTTCTATAATCCACGGCAATCCTCACACTTTTCTTCATAGCCTCGATGACCATCTTCAGGTACTCCCCTTCTGACGGTACAGGCTGGAGCAGAATCCTGTTCTGCAAAGACAAGCTCTCGCTGATGATGTTGTTGACTGAAAGTGTGGAGAGGAGCCAGTTTTGCACACTGTCATTCTCCAATTCCTCATCGTTGCCAATGTAGTATTGGTAACCATGTTGGCGGTCGCACTCGATATAGATGCCGAACATGTCCTGGATGGCATCCTTGTGACGGTTGAAGGTGGAGCGTGCCAGTTCCACTCCCTCGCTCAAATCACTTCTGAGCCATTTTTCCTGAATCTCTGCAAAAGTAATCTTCCGGGCCTTGTGGATGGTCTCCACAAGCCAGATGTATTCTTTGAACTTGAAGGATGTTTTCATGCTATTGTATCATCTATTATGGTCAAATTTAAATATGGGGTCAGGAACTCAGGAGTTGCTAAAATTCTGACAATGGTCCTCAAACCTTAATCTATATTCCGCACTCCTTGCATTTTATGCTTGGCACTCTTCTGTCCAACGTATTACAAATCTTTGAGTCCTTGTGTTGGCAGGTGTTTCCTTATCGTTGACAACCATTTACAAACTCAATGTAAATGAATCTCTATTCGGGTGTAAAGATATCAATAATCCTCCATATCTCCAAATTTTATAGGAGATTTGAGATTTATCATGCTTTGGATGATGAACATCGGCGGCGCCTTGGCAATTAGAGCAAGCTCTATTGCTCTCACCTGACTTCGTCATTGCGCCACCCAAAAATCTTCGTCGAATAACTTTTCTATGGGCTTATGCCGTTTCATGGGCATGGTCTTGACGTAGTGGGCCTTGTTCTCTGGCATGTAGATGCTGATGGTG
>Ga0310695_10012236_pt1 | contig 12068 bp, 9 predicted proteins | sample RumenRJG_04DNA_FD_203882 | JGI IMG/M metagenome (GOLD analysis project Ga0310695, IMG submission 203882) | Bovine rumen microbial communities from Lethbridge, Alberta, Canada - RJG_04 (v2) (version 2) | ecosystem: Host-associated > Mammals > Digestive system > Stomach > Rumen | place: Canada... | reverse complement strand
TGCGCAGAAAAAGCGGCGAAAATACGGAAGAGTCAGGAAAAGGTAAAGTCCAATCTGCTGTCAAAACAGAAATATTCTTTCGATTCCAACGGAAAGCTTGCCAACTGCGAGAAAAAGGATCCTGCTCAATGCGAGATCTTTATTGTAGAGGGAGATTCCGCAGGAGGATCTGCAAAGACAGCCAGAAACCGCAATTATCAGGCAATACTCCCCATCAGAGGAAAGATCCTGAATGTGGAAAAAGCATCCATAGACAAAGTCCTGGCAAATGCAGAGATTAAGACGATGATCAATGCCTTTGGCTGCGGCTTTTCGGAAGGCTACGGAAACGACTTTGACATATCAAAGCTGCGGTACGATAAGATTGTCATCATGGCGGACGCGGATGTTGACGGCGCTCACATTTCAACACTTCTGCTGACCCTGTTTTACAGGTTTATGCCTGAGCTGATCTACGAAGGCCATGTCTATATCGCCATGCCTCCGCTGTATAAGGCCATGCCCAAAAAAGGAGAGGAAGAATATCTGTATGATGACAAGGCGCTGGAAAAGTACAGAAAAGCGCATAAACCCGGAAGCTTTACGCTTCAGCGATACAAAGGCCTGGGGGAGATGGACGCCGGACAGCTCTGGGAGACCACTCTGAACCCGGAGACACGCAGAATGAAAAGAGTGGAGATCGAGGACGCGCGGCTGGCTTCCAGCGTCACAGAAGTACTGATGGGAAGCGATGTACCTCCGCGGAAGACCTTCATTTATGAACACGCAACGGATGCCGAACTGGATGTCTGAGCCGGGACGGGAAGGAAGATAGAATGGAAACCAGAGATGAAAATATCATCCGTACAGACTATGCGGAGGTAATGCAGAAATCATACATTGATTACGCCATGAGCGTTATTGTATCCCGTGCCCTGCCCGATGTCAGAGACGGCCTTAAGCCCGTGCAGCGCCGCACACTGTTTGACATGTATGAGCTGGGTATCCGGTATGACCGGCCATACAGAAAGTGCGCCCGCATCGTAGGCGATACAATGGGTAAATACCATCCCCACGGAGACAGCTCCATCTACGAAGCGCTTGTGGTGATGGCACAGGAGTTTAAAAAAGGCCACATCCTGGTGGACGGCCATGGAAATTTCGGGTCCATAGAGGGAGACGGTGCCGCCGCCATGCGTTATACGGAGGCAAGACTGGAAAAACTGACGCAGGATGTCTTCCTTGCCGACCTGGATAAAGATGTGGTCGATTTTGTGCCGAATTTTGACGAGACCGAAAAAGAACCGGCGGTTCTTCCCGTGAAAATCCCCAATCTTCTGGTGAATGGATCAGAAGGTATTGCCGTAGGCATGGCGACCAGCATTCCTCCGCATAATCTCGGAGAAGTGGTAGACGCCGTCAAAGCCTATATGAAGAACAATGAGATCAGTACAAAGGGTCTGCTGCGCTATTTGAAAGGACCGGATTTTCCTACCGGAGGGATTATTGTAAACAAGGATGAACTGGTCTCTGTATATGAAACGGGTACCGGAAAAATCAGGATCCGGGGGAAGGTGGAAACAGAATCCCTGAAAGGGGGACGCCAGCAGCTTGTCATCACAGAGATCCCGTATACCATGCTGGGCGCAAATATCGGAAAGTTCCTGAACGATGTTGCAGCCCTGGTGGAGACCAGGAAAACCTCTGATATTGTGGATATCTCCAACCAGTCCTCCAAAGAAGGGATCCGTATTGTTCTGGAACTCAGAAAAGGGGCGGATGCAGAGAATCTGACAAATCTGCTGTATAAAAAGACCCGGCTGGAGGATACCTTCGGGGTGAATATGCTGGCGGTTGCCCAGGGAAGACCCGAGACACTCAGCCTGAAACAGATTATAGAACATCATGTGGATTTTCTGTTTGAAGTAACGACCAGAAAATACCGGACTCTGCTTGGCAGGGAAAAAGACAAAAAGGAAATTCAGGAAGGCCTGATTGCCGCAGTGGATGTGATCGATCTGATCATAGAGATCCTGCGGGGAAGCAAAAACAGAGAGCAGGCAAAGAACTGCCTTGTGAACGGAGAGACAGAAGGCATTTCATTCAGACATAAGGACAGCCGGAGCAAAGCAGCCCGACTTCATTTTACGGAAAAGCAGGCGTCCGCAATTCTGGAGATGCGTCTTTACCGACTGATCGGACTGGAGATCGATGCTCTGATGGCAGAGCATGACCAGACGCTGAAAAATATTGCATTATATGAAGATGTTCTGAATAATTATGACTCCATGTCGGAGCTCCTGATGAAAGAGCTTGACCTTATCAAACGGGAGTTCGGCAGAAAACGCCGTACAGCCATAGAGAACGCACAGGAGGCAGTCTATGAAGAAAAACCGGAGGAAGATACACAGGTCACTTTTCTTATGGACCGCTTCGGCTATATGAAGACTATAGAATGTGCGCAGTTTGAAAAGAACAGAGAAACACTCGAGGCGGAAAACAGGTTTGTTTTTCAGTGCATGACCAGTGACAGAATCGGCATCTTTACAGACACAGGCCGGATGCACGCAGTGCGGGTGAAGGACATTCCACTGGTACGCCCGAAGGATAAAGGAACGCCGGCGGACAATATAAGCAACTATGAGAGCGCCTCAGAGCAGATCCTGCTGGCCGCGCCGATGACTCAGATCACAGCCTCAACAATTCTGTTTGTAACCGCGGCTTCCATGTGCAAACAGGTGGCAGGAACTGAATTTGAATCCGGACGAAAAACCATAGCTGCCTCCAAACTGGCAGAAGGGGACCGGCTGGTTTTTGCAGGCTTCTGTGATAACGCGGAGCAGGTTATTCTGCGGAGCAGAGGAGGCTTTCTCATACGTTTTTCCATGGGAGAGGTCTCTTTCATGAAAAAAACGGCAGCAGGTGTAAGAGGCATGCGCCTGGCAGGCGGAGATGCTGTGGAAAATGTGTATCTACTCGGTACGGGGCAGGAACTGACCCTGATGCTGGGAGAAAAATCATATCCTGCTTCCCGGCTCCGGCTTACAGGCCGCGACGGAAAAGGGACAAAACCGCGAATGTAATACAAAAAAAGTTGCAAACTGCTTTAGAAGGTGGTAAAATCAGTTAAAATTGAACAGTTGATCATCATTCACAGGAGTGGACGGACGTCCACTCCTGTGTTGTTGTGTGGAGTTCAGCGGTTTACATCCGGGAGGATGCAAAGCGAACCGGATCAGGTATTAAAGCTCTAAGGAAAGGCGGGTGTGGAATTGAGCAGCAGGCGAGAGGAAGTCGAACAAAAAGCTGCAGACCTCCTGGCTCCGATCGTTGAGGAGGCAGGGTTTGAGCTGGTAGATGTAGAATATGTAAAAGAAGCCGGCACCTGGTATCTGAGAGGATATATAGACAAACCGGGAGGAATCACGGTAAATGACTGTGAAGCAGTGAGCCGCATCTTCAGTGACAGACTGGACGAAAAGGATTTCATAGAAGAAAGCTATGTAATGGAAATCAGTTCTCCGGGACTGGACCGCCCGCTGAAAAAAGAAAAGGATTTCACACGAAGCATGGGTAAATTGGTCGAAGTCAGGACCTACCGCCCTCTGGACGGACAAAAGGAATTCACCGGAGTCCTGACTGCCTATGATGGGAAAACCGTGACAATTCAGCCGGACGATGTACTACGGACTTTCGAGATGAAGGATGTTGCATTGATCCGTCTTGCGGTGATCTTTTAGCACGCCAGGAAACCTGGCAGGAGGATAAATATAAAATGAACAAAGAGTTAATGGAAGCACTGGATACGCTGGAGAAGGAAAAGAATATCAGCAAAAGTACTCTGATAGAAGCGATCCAGCAGTCCCTGGTCCAGGCTTGCAAGCAGCATTTCGGAAAGTCGGACAATGTACACGTAAACATCGATCCGGAAACCGGAGATTTCAGCCTATATGCTGACCGGACTGTAGTGGATGAGGTGCAGGATCCGGCGGAGGAAATCTCACTGGCAGATGCCCAGAAGATCAATGGAAGCGTAGAACCCGGGAACATCATACAGGTTCCCATTCATTCTGACCGTTTTGGGCGGATAGCCACGCAGAATGCCAAAAACGTTATTCTGCAGAAGATCCGTGAGGAAGAAAGAAAAGTCCTGTTTGATCAGTATTATGGGATAGAAAAAGAAGTCGTCACCGGTATCGTACAGCGTGTCGTAGGACGGAACGTCAGCATAAATCTGGGAAAAGCTGATGCCATCCTGAATGAAAATGAGCAGGTGAAAGGCGAAAAATTCCAGCCGACAGAGCGTATCAAGGTATATATCCTCGAAGTGAAGGACACACCGAAAGGTCCGAGAATCCTTGTTTCCAGGACACATCCCGGACTCGTAAAACGGCTGTTTGAGTCGGAAGTGGCAGAAGTGCGGGACGGCACGGTAGAGATCAGAAGCATTGCCAGAGAGGCAGGATCAAGGACAAAAATTGCCGTGTCCAGTTCTGACCCGGATGTGGATCCGGTAGGTGCCTGCGTAGGTCTGAACGGATCCCGCGTCGGAGCGATTGTCAACGAACTCCGCGGAGAAAAAATCGATATAGTGAACTGGGATGATAATCCGGCTATTCTTATAGAAAATGCATTAAGTCCTGCAAAAGTGATCGCTGTACTGGCGGATCCGGATGACAAGACCGCACTTGTCGTCGTGCCTGACTATCAGCTCTCGCTCGCTATCGGTAAAGAAGGCCAGAACGCAAGGCTGGCGGCCCGCCTGACCGGCTTTAAGATAGATATCAAGAGTGAGACACAGGCAAAAGAGGCAGGAGACTACTACGATTACGACGAAGATGAGGAGTATTACGACGACGAGTACTACGATGAGGAGTATGAAGGAGAATATAACGAATCATACTCCGGAGAGTACCCTGAGGACGAAGCGGAATATTCCGATGATACCGGGACTTTGGAAGGCACAGAGGCGGCAGATCTGGCGGATGATGCCGGTGAAGTCCTGCAGCCGGATCAGACAGCGGAGTGACCGGATATGAAAACGGCAGGAGTCCCGATGCGGATGTGCACCGGCTGCAGAGAGATGAAAGAGAAAAGAGAGCTCCTTCGTATCCTGCGGACAGATACAGGAGATATCGTCCTGGATACTACCGGAAAGCGGAACGGAAGAGGAGCCTACCTCTGCAGGAGTACGGAATGTCTTCAGAAAGCCAGAAAGAGCCATGGACTTGAAAGATCATTGAAGCATCCGGTTCCGGAAGAAATATATGACAGGCTGGAAAAGGAGCTGAAAGAACTGGATGGAGAATAAAATCCTGGCAATGGCAGGCCTTGCACGAAGAGCAGGCAAAGCCGTGAGCGGAGAGTTTGCAGTGGAAAAGTCCGTAAAGACCGGCAAAGCCGCACTGGTTCTTCTGGCAGCAGATGCCTCGGCCAATACCAAAAAGAAATTTCTGAACATGTGTGACTGGTACCATGTGCCTGTCTTTGAATGTGCGGATAAAGCTGCCCTTGGGAAGAGCCAGGGACAGGAAATACGTTCAAGCATTGCTGTAGAAGATGCCGGAATGGCAGCCTCCATGGTTCTGAAGCTTGAAAAACATTGATCGTCCTTACAGAAAAAAAGCTTCCGGTTCCAAAGAACGGACCGGATTAAAGAGATTGAAAAGAATCGTCATCCGAAATCAGCAGACCGGTAAAGAAATGATGCCTGCACGGAGACGGATTTGCAGGGAAAGGAGCAGGATATAATTTTGGATACTCCCAGAAATGAGGAAAAGCTGAATACTTTATCAAAAGTGCAGACGGCTTCCGGAAGCAGAGATGCGGCTCCCGCTGAGGAGGGGGCACGCCCGGAAGCTCCGAAAAGAAAAAAGAATATCATCCGTGTTTATCACGCCCAGAACGCAAGCGACGGAGGGAAAAGCCGCAGGAAGCCGGCCGGAGAAAAACGCCCAAGACCGGCAGGAGCAGCCGGAGCAAAACCGGGCCAGCCTGTCCGCCCTGCAGGTACGGCAGCCTCACAGACGGGAAGATCTGCCTCCGCACAGAGCGCAAAGCCTGCAGCGGCAAGAACTGCCGGCGGTACCGCCCGTTCGGCGGCACAGACAGCAGGAGCGTCTTCTGTACAGTCTGCACGTGCAGCCGCAGCGGAAGAAAGAGAAGTCGTTCGGACCGCTCCTGCAGCCATTCCTGCTGAACCGGTAAAACCGGCAGAAGCCGCAAACACAGGAGAGGCATCAAAAGCTGCGGAACAGGCAAAGAAAGCCCAGACTGTGAAAACGGCAGAACCGGCAGAGACTGTAAAGCCTGCTCAGCAGACAACAGCTGCGGAACATGTAAAAGCAGCCCAGCCTGAAAAAGCACCGGCATCTGCCCAGACTGTTGCTGCAGTGAAGCCGGCAGAGACTGTGAAACCGGCAGAGACTGTGAAACCGGCGGAGACTGTGAAGCCTGCAGAGACCGGCAAACCGGCAGAGGCTGTAAAGCCTGCAGAACCGGCAAAGACTGTGGAAACCGGAAAAGCAGCAGAACCGGTAAAGAGTCCGGAAACAGAAAAGAATGCTCAGGCAGTTCAGACGAATAAGGAGCAGCCTGCAAAGACAGCGTCAAAGCCTGCAGAGACAAAGCAGAATACAGATGGAACCAGACCCAGGACAGAGACAAGAGTACCGGCAAGGAATACAAGAAATACCGGTACATCTTCTCCAAGAGATTCCAAAGAGTCCAAAACGCCGGAAAGACGCACGTCGGATCGTCAGGGCGCTTTCACACGGTCTTCCGATTCCCGCCCAGGCCGGACACAGGACGGCGGTTTCAGAGGCCAGAATACACGCGGTCAGGATTCCGGCAGACCGCAGGGAAGCAGAGATTCCAGACCGGGCCAGGACGGCAGAGGCGGACAGCGTTACGGACAGGGCGCCAGACCAGGCGCTCCGCAGGGACAGCGCACGGATACACGGCAGGGTCAGGAAGGACGTTTTGGAGCAAACAGCCGTTCCGGTTCTGCGCGGCCGGGTGCCGCCAGACGCACAGACGGAGGCTTTGCACCGGATCTGAGCAAGTCTGCTAAGGACAGCCGCAGAGAAAGAGAACGGGATAATAAGAACCATAAGAAGGATTATGATAAAACCGGTCAGACCGGTTCCCGTAAACAGGTACAGGGAGGAACCGGGAAAAATGCGCCGAAAGGAACCAAGGGTGGCGTAAGGCCTGCTCCCGCACCAAAGCCGGAACCCAAAAAACCGGAAATCAAAGAGATTACAATTCCGGAGAAGCTTACGATCAGAGAATTGGCGGAGACCATGAAAATGCAGCCTTCTGCCATTGTCAAGAAACTCTTCCTGAAAGGGGAGATGGTAACTGTAAATTCCGAGATTGATTTTGAAAAAGCCCAGGAGATCGCCCTCGAGTTTGACATCATAGCAGAAAAGGAAGTCCAGGTCGATGTGATCGAAGAACTCCTCAAGGAGGAGAAAGAAGATGAAAATCTCCTTGAATCGAGACCGCCTGTAGTATGTGTGATGGGGCATGTTGATCATGGAAAGACATCTCTGCTTGACTATATCCGCAATACGCATGTGACAAAAGGAGAAGCCGGCGGCATCACCCAGCATATCGGTGCTTATGTGGTGGATGTTCAGGGCCAGAAGATCACTTTCCTGGATACCCCCGGACATGAAGCTTTTACAGCCATGCGTATGCGTGGAGCCAATGCAACAGATATCGCAGTCCTTGTGGTGGCTGCAGACGACGGTGTCATGCCTCAGACTGTAGAAGCCATCAGTCATGCAAAAGCGGCCGGCGTAGAAATCATTGTGGCGATCAACAAGATCGACAAGCCGGCAGCCAATATCGATCGTGTGAAGCAGGAACTGTCTGAACATGGGCTGATCCCTGAAGACTGGGGCGGAAACACACCATGTGTTCCGGTTTCTGCACATACGGGAGAGGGTATTGACGACCTTCTGGAGATGATCGTACTGACCGCGGAAGTCAGTGAACTCAAGGCGAACCCGAATCGTGCTGCCAGAGGTCTGGTCATAGAGGCCAAGCTTGACAAAGGCAAAGGTCCGGTGGCAACGATACTTGTTCAGAAGGGAACGCTCCATCAGGGTGACTTTATCGCAGCGGGTTCCTGCAGCGGCAAGGTCAGAGCGATGATGGATGATAAAGGCATGCGGATGAAAGAAGCGGGTCCGTCCATGCCGGTCGAGATCCTTGGCCTGAGCGATGTTCCGAATGCGGGCGAGGTCCTGATGGCATTTGACAATGACAAAGAAGCCAAGGCCTTTGCGGAAACCTTTGTCTCGGAGAACAAAAAGCATCTCCTCGAAGAGACCAAAGGAAAGCTTTCTCTGGACAATCTGTTTGATCAGATCCAGGCGAGCGATCTTAAAGAGCTTCCGATCATAGTCAAAGCGGATGTACAGGGTTCTGTGGAAGCTGTGCGTACGAGCCTGCAGAAGCTCTCCAACGAAGAAGTGGTAGTAAAGGTTATTCACGGAGGCGTAGGAGCCATCAACGAATCGGATGTAAGTCTTGCAGCAACATCCAACGCCATCATCATCGGCTTTAATGTGAAGCCGGATAATACAGCCAAACAGCTGGCAGACCAGGAAAACGTGGACATGCGGCTGTACAGAGTGATCTATCAGGCAATCGAGGATGTGGAGGCGGCCATGAAGGGCATGCTGGATCCGGTATATGAAGAAAAGATCATCGGCCATGCACAGGTCCGTCAGCTGTTCAAAGCCTCAGGTATAGGAACGATTGCCGGAAGCTATGTGCTGGATGGTACCTTTCAGAGAAACTGCAAGGTGAGAATCACCCACGAAGGAACACAGATATTTGAAGGTGAGCTGGCGTCCTTAAAGCGCTTCAAGGATGATGTCAAGGAAGTTAAGGCGGGTTATGAATGCGGCCTTGTTTTCCAGGACTTCAACGATGTGCATGAGGACGATCTGATTGAAGCTTATATCATGGTGGAAGTGCCGAGATGAGAAAAAACAGTGTAAAAAACACGCGGATCAACGGGGCAGTTCAGAAAGAGCTGTCCGCGATCATCCGCAGTGAAGTGAAAGATCCGAGAATTCATCCTCTGACATCTGTTATGAGGGTTATGGTTGCACCTGATCTGAAAAGCTGCAAAGCATATATCAGCGTTCTGGGGGACGAGTCTGCCAGGAAGAGCACGATCGAAGGCCTGACGGCAGCGGAAGGCTTTATCCGGCGTGCGCTTGCACGCAGCCTGAACCTGAGAAATACCCCGGAAATCCGGTTTGTTGCAGACGATTCCATCGAGTACGGTGTAAGCATGTCCAGAAAGATCGATGAGGTGATTCAGGCAGATCTGAGAGCCGGCGGACAGGGGGAATCGGATGAAACGGATTGAGGAATTTCTTGAGGGCGTACAGACGATGGGAATTGCAGGCCATGTGCGCCCGGACGGCGATGCGGTGGGCAGCTGCATGGGTCTGTATCTGTATATTAAGAAAAACTATCCTCAGATCAGAACAGATGTATACCTCGACCATCCGGCTCCGGTATTCGGGCATATTTCAAATATAGATGACTATCGCACCCGGGAGAAGGCCGGCATGATATATGACGTGTTTGTTACCTGCGATGTCAGCGCGCCGGACCGTATTTCTGTCGGAGCAGGTCTTTTCGATACGGCAGTAAAGACAGTATGCATCGATCATCACAAAAGTAATCCTGGATTTGCAGACATCAATCATGTATGTCCGGAAGTCAGTTCATGCAGTGAGGTACTGTACACGCTGATGGATCCGGAAAAAGTAGACCGGAGCACAGCAGAAGCCTTATATACCGGTATGATTCATGACACCGGCGTATTTCAGTATTCTTCAACAACGCCGCGCACACTGCGTATTGCGGCAGAACTGATAGAAAAGGGAATTGATTTTTCAAAAATCATTGAGGAATCCTTTTATCAGAAGACGTATATACAGAATCAGGTTATGGGGAGAGTACTGGCGGAAAGCATCATGCTCATGGACGGGAAGTGTATCGTGGGTTATATCAGGAAAAAGGATATGGCCTTTTATGGGATTACTTCAAATGATCTGGAGGGGATCGTTGCTCAGCTGCGCACGACCAAAGGGACAGAGGTGGCGATCTTCCTTTATGAGCTGGAAACACAGCTCTTTAAAGTATCTCTGCGTTCGAACGGGCGGGTGGATGTGAGTAAAACCGCCGCATGGTTCGGAGGCGGAGGCCACGTGAGGGCCGCGGGCTGTGAGCTCAGCGGATCCATGTATGATGTAATCAATAATATCACAGAACAGCTGGAGAACCAGGTGACGGAGCTTGGCTTATGATACAGGACGGGCTTGTGGTTGTCTGGAAGGAAGCGGGCTGGACTTCCTTTGATGTGGTGGCAAAGCTAAGAAGGATACTTGGCACAAGAAAGGCGGGACATACAGGTACGCTGGATCCACAGGCAGAGGGGGTTCTGCCCGCTGCTTTTGGAAAGGGAACAAAGGCGGTAAGCCTGATGGAGAACTGGGACAAAACCTACAGGGCGGTTCTCAGACTTGGTGTGATCACTGATACACAGGATATGACCGGGAGTATTCTTGAAAAGAGGGAATACAGGCAGATCACCAGGGAGCTGTTCGAAGAGAAGGTGCTTTCCTTTGAGGGAGAGCAGATGCAGATCCCGCCTATGTATTCCGCCCTGAAGGTACGCGGGAAAAAACTCTATGAACTTGCCAGAGAGGGGATTGAGATCCCCAGGCAGCCGCGCCCGGTTGTTTTTCACAGCCTGCGGATCTGTTCTTTTGAACCGCCTTTTGCAGAGATTGAAGCTGTATGCAGCAAGGGTACTTATATCCGTACACTTTGCCACGATATCGGAACAGCTCTCGGCTGTGGTGCGGCAATGGAAAGGCTTGTACGCACCAGGGTCGGTCCCTTTGAGGCGGAGGAAGCGCATCGTATTTCGGAGCTTGAGAGCGCAAAAGAATCCGGCAGACTGGATGACTGTATCATCTCTCTCGAGGAGCTCTTTTCTCAGTATCCGGCATATCGCTGCAAAACCGGCCAGGACCGGTATCTGCTGAATGGAAACCGAATAGCCTGCAGCGCCCCTCCCGTGTCCGGACTGGTGCGTATGTATACAAGCGGCGGGGCTTTTGCCGGACTCTACCGGTGGGACACGGAAAAGGGAGAATACAGGCCGGAAAAAATGTTCATATAATAGGGGGCATTTATGGAGGTTTTTACAATTCAGAATTCCTATCCCCGCCTGAACCATACAGCGGTGACACTTGGAAAATTTGACGGAATCCATAAAGGGCACCGAAAGCTTACGGAAAAGATCCTTGAACAGAAAAAAGAAGGAAGGACGGCGGTCCTTATTGCCATAGAAGCAGGAGATTCGTGGATTCTGTCGAGATCTGAACGGCGCTCGCTTCTGGAACGGATGGGCATTGATATTCTGATCGAAGCGCCGCTTGATGAAAGAATGCGCGCCATGAAGGCGGAGAGTTTTGTGAGCGAAATCCTTGTCGGCGATCTGGGCGTTAGTTATGTGGCTGTTGGGGAGGACAACCGTTTCGGATGTGAACGGAAAGGGGACTGGCGTCTTCTTCAGAAAATGGGGCATAAAGCCGGTTTTGAAGTGGAAGTTGTTCCCCGCCAGATGGATGGAAAAAGGAAAATCAGCAGCACCTACATTCGGGAAGAGCTGCGCAGCGGGAATATGGAGAAGGTCAACTGGCTGATGGATACTCCCTTTTTTGCGGAAGGGCCTGTAGTACATGGTCAGGGCCTTGGACATAAAAAGCTTCTGCCGACAGTCAATATCCTTCCGGATCCCGGAAAGCTGATGCCACCGAATGGGGTATATTTTACTGTATCGGGATTTGAAGACAGGGTATTTCACGGTATCACCAATGTCGGTACAAGACCGACGGTAGGCGGAAGCTTTGTCAGCATAGAATCTTATCTGTTCGACTGCGATGAGGATCTGTACGGAAGAAACTGCCGTGTGGAGTTTCTCCATTTTTTGCGCAGCGAAAGAAAATTCTCTTCCCTGGAAGCACTCAGACTTCAGCTCCTTG
>Ga0310695_10012235_pt1 | contig 12068 bp, 8 predicted proteins | sample RumenRJG_04DNA_FD_203882 | JGI IMG/M metagenome (GOLD analysis project Ga0310695, IMG submission 203882) | Bovine rumen microbial communities from Lethbridge, Alberta, Canada - RJG_04 (v2) (version 2) | ecosystem: Host-associated > Mammals > Digestive system > Stomach > Rumen | place: Canada... | reverse complement strand
TGAACTTCATTTCTACTTTGATAACCTGCAGGATTATCAATAAGGCTCAGAAGTCTGGAGTTCTAAAAGAAATGTCATACGGCGAAATGATGGATGATCTGTCGTCCGCATGGAGAATGACTGATGCTCCTTTAAATGTACCGGCATCATCAGATGATGAATACTGGGTTCATACCCTCAATACAGTAATGGAAACATTAGAAAAGTTAGGACTTTCAGTTCCTGCAGCAAAACCTGAACCAAAGAAAAGAGGAAGAAAGCCCAAGGTAAAAGAACAGTCCGAGACAACACCTCGTAGACCGAGGGGGAGACCAAGAAAAGTTACAGTCTCACAAAACACTGAAAATTTGAGGTTATAGTCCGTAGAATTGTGAAACTTTTATTGAATTATCTTTTCTCTTTTGTGACGTAGACTGCGCGGGAATTTCATGCCGCTGCGGTACTGCGGACAGCACAGTTAAGAAAACGGGAGCAAGATCGGGAAATCAGCGGCGGTGTTCCTGATCGTAATAGAATTTTTTCTCCATTACCCCGTTGATATGAACATCGGAGATGGTGAACTTGCCTCTGGCGTCATTAATAAAGGTCGGGAACACCGCCTTTACCTCGGTTGATTTCTGCAGAAGTTCGATCAAAGAGAACCAGTCGGAAAGATTTTCCGCACCTACCACGTATGAAAATGTTTTTTCATTGAGTGCGGTGACTGTTTTACCGGTTGGATTGCAGGGTCTGCCGCGGCAGGTAAATAGAATATGATCAGTAAGAAGCCCCTGGATGAATCTGGTTCCGGTAAAATACCCCAGCACCAGCCGGTCACGGATTATCACGGTACCGTCGTCAGCGATATTATCCTCGATCAGCTTTACCGTTCCGGCCGGAATAATCTGACTGTCAACCACCCTTCCTCCGGAGATGCTGATCGGGTATACACTGTAGATCTGATGGCCGATTTTAAGATCTCTTGCCACGGCGGAAGTGAACATACCGGAAGTAACCAATGCACAGAAAAAAATTTTTCGGAATAATTTATTTTTAAAAAGCATTTTTATTTTTCTCCGCTGACCAGTGGAAAAAGTTTCAGCACTGCAGGAACAGTGATAACACGATCGGCAGATCGGTTGGCGGTCACCACAATCTCACGATCCTCCGAGGTCAGTCTGGTAGAACGCTCACCTCTGGAAAAAATGATCCGCACCTGCCAGTTTCCCTGCGCCTTCTCACCGTAGAACGCATTTGAAAACAGCTCCCACGGATTATCCGGATCCACCACATAGGTTATTACAGAGCCGAGGCTCTTGAGAATGCTTCTAGTTCCCGACGGGGAAATAACCTCGATCTGGGCAAAAGTCAGATCACTGGTGCGGCAGGCGCTGTTGAGATAATTATTCTTATAATAGCTTCCTTTACGGTAATAGGATATAACGCTGTCGCAGCTGTCAGGCGCATCGGCAAGACTGGAGAAAATCTCCGGAGAAATAACCAGGGCAACCGAGGATATTTTTCGGTTTGATCTGCTGGTGGCGGTACTGATGGTCATGGCATCCGCCACATTACCGGCAGCCTTGAAGGTAAGGCGGTCAATTTTAAGTTTTTCCGGTCTGAGAAATTTTTCATTGGCCGAAGCCAGACTGCCGGCACGGTAGTTTTTTGCCATGGTCACTGCGCGGTAGGCGTCAATCAGTCCGAAACCGAACAGATTGCTGAAACGGTAGCCGGCACCGTTGGTCACCGTCTCGTCCTCCACAATCAGATTGGCCCCGTCCTCAAACCAGATATTGTAACGGTCGCTGGTTGCCATATAGGCGGCTAGATTGCGGTAGGAGGAGGACTTAATCAGGATGTCCCTGATATCGGCCCAGGTAAGTTTCGGGTTGGCCTGACGGATCAGCGCCACCACCGCGGAGACCATCGGGGCTGCCGCGGAGGTACCGTTCATTTCACTGGTATAGTCACCGTTGTAGTTTTCATCCACCGTTCCGTCACAGAACCGGCGCAGCAGTGAATCCTCAGAAAGCATCGAACAGTAAATACCGGTGGTTCCGTTGGACAGACCGGTCAGATCGGTGGTCATAATTCCGCGGGAATAATTAATCATACCGTCAGTGGTATCATTGCGGGTACCGCCGAAGGCGGTAACCAGATTGCTGGCACTTGAATTGGAGTAATAGGAATGATGTCCGTTGGAGTCGGCGGCGGCAATGCCGTTAACCAGCGGGGCAAGTCCCAGGGATGAAATCTGGGCAAACTGGCAGCCGATGTTATAGAACCTGCAGGCGGTATAATAGAAGCGCAGCTTACCGGAACCCTCCTTCTTCTCACGGTACCAGGCGGAATAATAGTTCCCGATGGACTGGTTGATTACCACATTGTTTTTCAGGTACCTTTCAACAGCCTTCCGATCAGCCCGATCATTTTCATTCATGAAGTTGTCGATAGATCCGGGCTCCGCCCCGATACTTGAACTTATGACAAGATCTCTGGACAGCTGCATGAAATACGGGAAGGAATAGTTCAAAGCATAGATATCGCGGTAGTCAGGAATAACCGGGATCAGCCGGGCGTCATATGCAATCCCTCTGACCCCCAGCAGATTTCCGGCTTCAGCCCCGATAATACCCGCCACCCTGGTGCCGTGGGAATTGCCGCTGGTAAAATCAATAGGATACAGATAACCGGAAAGATCCTGCGCCTTTTTCATATCCAGCTTGTTTTTGAGATCCGGATTGTTGGGATCTACACCGGTATCAAAAACAGCTACGTTGACTCCCTTGCCGGTGATCCCGGATTTCCACACCGGAATAACATTAAGATCAAGTGATGGCACCCCGTCAAGACCGTAGCCGCGACGCGGATAGAGTCCTAGTTCATAATTGCGGGTGCTGACTTCATAGGTATCAAGTCCGTAGTTTTTGATGTACCACTGCTTGATGGACAGGGGATCAAAACTGAAATAGACCGTTACATCCACCTCGGTTCTGGTGGTGACAAGATGCTCGTCGGTTTCATTACGCACCAGGACGAAGCTGTCGGAAAGCGGGGATATACCGTTTTTACGGTGCAGTCTGGTCAGATCGGACATGGTATAGGTCAGACGCCGGTGATCCTCTGTTATCACACCGAATTCAGGCCCCTGCTCCACACTGTCGTAACCTTCAAAGGTATAACTGTTGAAATCAAGTGCGGGATCAATATAGACAGTTCTTTTAAGCTTTACCACCCGGTACATCTGATTCGGTGAATCATGCTGAACATTGAATGTGTTATCAAAGAAACCGGCAACATAGAGGGAGGAATCAAAATCCAGTTCGTCATAAATCACCGTTTCGGTCTGGGAATCACTGTTGACGGATTCAGTACCGTTTTCAGATGAGACATCCTCAGACAGAGGTGTCTGCTGCGGTTCACTCTGTGAAGATCCCGGCTTCTGTAGCGACAGCGGTGAATTTTTCAACATCTGCGGTTCGGGCTCCTCTGCACGGGCACAGCAGATCCCCAGAAATGGAACAAGGCAGAGTGCTAAAAATTTTTTTTCACACAGACGTTTCATGGCGGACAGTTTAACAAAGAACTCAATTACAAATACGGGTATTTTATCACCTTGACTTTTTTTATCAAATTAGGATTTTTCCCACCCGGGATCATGCTGATCTGTTTCCTTAGATCATCAGTTCGCTGCGACCGATCCGGACATCCCTGCAGCAACCTGTGACGGTTCAGGGAAGTTAAATCCCTAATTGAATATTTTTTACACAATAAAATCTTTATTTTTTCTAAAAAAATCCCTATGTAAATTAATAAGTGTGAGCTTAAACGCAAAAGCACGCGCAAAAAAATGTATATTGTCTGCTTAGATCTTTAGCTATTTTAAGCTCAGATCACAAACACAGGATCTGTACCTGCAGCCGGCCGCTCCGGAACAGATCACCCAGTACCACAGAACCAGGATGGAGGAGCCAACTGATGGAATTTAGTAATATTTTCGAAATGCCTTATATGCCTTTTGCACTGCTGGCCTTTGGAGGCGGACTGCTGTTCACCATTCAGCTGCTTCTGTCGTTTATCGGTGTCGGAATGGATACCGAAGGCTCCGGGATCGGAGATCTCGGTGCGTCCGACTACTCTTTCAAATTTCTTTCGATCATGTCGATATCCTCTTTCTGCATGGTCGGGGGTATTTTCGGTCTGTATGCACTGACTCTGTTCGACCCCGACAGCGGCTGGAGAATTCCTGCTGCCGTAATCACTACACTGATTACCGGAGGAATTATGGTATACCTGTCCGGACTGATCAGCTCAGCCCTTGCAAAGATCCAAGGTTCAGGCACCGTCAAGGCCGCCAATGCAGTGGGAAAAACCGCCAAGGTTTATCTGACCATCAAACCGGGCAAAATAGGCAGAGTCGAGGTTGACGTCCAGGGCCGCCGTAAATATATCGATGCGGTGGCACAGGATCCTTCGAAGGAATTCAAGACCGGGGAACTGGTTAAAGTTGTATCAGTCAAGGATGAGAATATTCTGGTGGTTACCGGCTCTGACAGCTGATCCGCCGTATGTTCGATCCCGCAGGGAAATATCAGGAACCGCAGCCTGTTTTTTTTCCAACGAAAGTTAATTATAAGGAACTTCTGAAAATGACTGTTTTACACCCGGAATTTACTGCAGCTTTATTAGTTCTGACCGGATTGTTTTTCCTAATTATGAGTAGCTATAAAAACTGTCCCCGTGGCAGAGTCATGGTTGTTTTTAATAAAACAAACCAGGTAAACAAAACACCTCCGAAATGGTTGCACAAGGGCGGCACCTTCGTCTGGCCGCTGATTCAGGACTTCACCTACCTCAAACTTACGCCGATGAACTTCTATGAAGAAATTGCCGCAGCTCGGTCACTCGAGAACATTCCTGTCAACATAAGCTCGCATTTTGTAATACGGATTTCAACCGACAACAGGCTCCTTGGCAATGCTGCCCATTGCCTGTTAAATAAGTCCCTGGATACCATCAAAAAAAAGACCAGCAACATTATTAACGAGCAGATACATTTTTCAGTTGCAACTCTGACCATGGATGAAATCTACTCTAAAAACAATTTTCAGAAAAAAATCCGTTCGAATGTTGAATCTGCGCTCAACAGGATCGGACTTCATGTGACCGATCTCTCCATCATCAGTGTCAGCGATGATGGAAATTACCAAAGTGCAGTCAAAAGCCCATATAACAACGATTTTAGCAAATTCTATGAGGAAAAACCGTTTTTCAGTGAACCGTAATCCTTCAACTGTACCGGGATTAACTTGCCGATGCAGCCGTGAACCGGTGAGTTCATGCTGTTTTTCAACAAACAGTTTATTTAAAGGAACCTCCGGTATAAAATAATAAATTCCCCGGTTTACACGGGCCGGCAGCTGAAGCTCCTGCCGGAGCAGGTATGTTTAATGTCATACAGAGCTGCAAAGATTATGAAAAGATTTTTTTAACATGTGTATTATTTTATTGGAGACAAAGAAAAAAAATGACACTACCATTCATTGGAATGTCCGCAGTGATTATAACGCTGATGGCGCTCATTATATTCATCGTAAACCGCTACAAGAAATGTCCTTCGGATAAAATTCTGGTAATCTGGGGTGCGATGCTCGGCCGTAACAACAACTCTGCAAAGTGTATCCACGGCGGCGGTGCCTTCGTATGGCCGCTGATCCAGGACTACGCCTACATGAGTCTGACCCCGATGAACATCAATATTGCACTGACCGGTGCCCTGTCACTGCAGAACATCCGTATCAACGTACCTTCAAGTTTTACCGTGCAGATTTCTCCTGACGAGTATATCATGGGCAACGCGGCAGACAGTCTGTTAACCCAGACAGCCGACTCCATCGAGGATATGGCCCGCAATATCATTCTCGGTCAGATGCGTCTTACTGTTGCATCCCTTACCATCGAGCAAATAAACGGTGACCGAGAAAACTTCCAGGAAAAGATCCGTTCAAATGTGGAGCCTGAACTCAACAAAATCGGTTTGAAACTGATCAACGTTAACATTACCGATATCACCGATCAGGCAGACTATATCGACAGTATCGGTAAAAAAGCAGCATCCGAAGCTGTTAACAAAGCCAAGGTTGATGTGGCTGTTCAGGATAAACTCGGTTCCATCGGTGAATCCGAAGCCAAGAGAGACAGAGATATCCAGGTTGCCAACAATGATGCTGAAGCACAGAAGGGTATCAAGAAAGCCGAAGCCAACCAGCGCTGCTATATTGCAGATCAGGAAGCTCAGGCAATCCAGGGTGAAAACGCCGCTAAACAGACCATGGCTCTGTCCAACGCCGAATTGAAGGTAATCGAAGCCGATGCCTTCAGAAAGGCCGAAGTTGCAAAGCGCCAGGCTGAAGTTGAAATTCAGAAGGCTCAGTACGCCGCTGAAAAACAGCGTCTGAATGCAGCAGAAATCGCCCAGCAGGAAATTGACAAACAGAAACTGATCATCGAAGCTGAAGCTGAAGCTGAAAAAGCCAGACAGCTGGCAAAAGGTGAGGCAGATGCAGTACTGTTCAAATACCGCGCTGAAGCTGAAGGTCAGCAGGCTCTGCTCGAAGCTAAAGCAGAAGGTTACCGTAAACTGGTTGAAAGTGCCGGCGAAGATGTCGGTGCAGCCTCTACCCTGCTGATGATCGAAAAACTGCAGGAAATCGTAAGTCTGCAGACCGAAGCTATCCGCAATATCAAGATCGACAAGGTTACAGTTTGGGATCGCGGTGACAGCGGTGCTGACGGCAAGACTTCAACTGCCGATTTTCTGTCAGGCATGGTAAAGAGCCTTCCTCCGCTGCACGATGTTGCCAAGATGGCAGGTCTTGAACTTCCTACCTATCTGGGTTCTGTAAAGGGCAAGGACCATGCAGCTGCCGCTGCAGCTGCTCAGCCACAGACTCAGGTTCAGCCGCAGGCTCAAGTTCAGACTCAGCCAAGAATAAGCAAATAACAGTTGTTAAAAACTGATCTGCATTTAGACCCGGTTCATTTTAAGTAACCGGGTTTTTTATTTCATTTTTGTGATAGGGCAGTCAGTAAAGACTCTTCTGTCGTAGTCACTACTTTGCTGCGGTATACAAAGCCATAGCAAAAGGAAATTAAATTACTGCAATATGTAGTATTTTTATATACCCTTTTCCATTTTTACGTGATCGCCAATTATCATTGTAGCGAATCAGCTTTTCAACTAGGCGGATCATTTTTTCAGGGATGATGGCAGATCTTATTTTCTAAAGATGCGGTTCAGCCTCATGCGGAACCGGAGACAATAAAAAAGGCTCAATAAATATTTTAATGGGATCACCATCTTGACTCGTCCATGACCTTTAAGAAAAGGTAGACATCATCAGGGATCCCATAGTTCCTTCTTCTTAATGTTTTAATCATAATGTTCGTACCTTCAACTTTACATGTTGTAATCTGATACGATGCATAGTTGCATATACCCTCATGGTGATTCTTCTTAAGTAGCCTTGCAAACCATTTGAAATGCTTGTTATTTGTAGCTTCGCAGTTATTTTCCAATCATACAATTTATACATACTTCAGGCAACTTCTCATCACCGGACCAAACCTTCTTTAAATACCGATGTTCAGGACTGTTGAACACAGACTCAAAATTATAACTGTCTATTGCGAACGGTTTAATATCACCGCAGCACGGGAAGATACGGCCGTCTGAAAGAATAGAGGAAAACAGCCATGGGTACGGACACCTACTGAAGGGCTTCAGCAAAATATTTGAATAATCTGAGAAAATATTCTTAATATTTATAAGTTGTTCACCGAACGCAAAAAAATTATCAAAAATAATTTTGATCCCGTAATATTCAGCATTCCGGATCATCTTTGTGAGACAGTCAACAAGGTGCACCTCATCTGCACGCCTCAAACCATGTTTTTCACTCCAACTGTTTTCCCGCAGTTGAGCAAGGCTGATCCTGGTAATACCAAGATTATGTGCAAGTACCGGCATTTTTTCTACGACTTCAGTATTTCCACTGTGAATAACAGTATGGATCATGGTTTCACCATTGAAAAGCCTAGCTGAAAGCTTTGCATTACGACAAAATTTTATAAAATTACCGCCCCTGCGTAGCTGTTCATATGTTTCTTTGTTATCAGCATCACAACTCAGAATTACAGTTGTTACATTATACCGATTGAACTGCTCGATATGATTTCTGCTTAACAGCAGGCCGTTTGTCACAACAATCTGTTTATCGGAATAGTGGCTACAGATTTCAACAATTTTTAGAAATTCGGAATGGCAGAGAGGTTCACCTTCAAGTCCAAGCAGAATTGTGCCTACCTTTTTTATTTCAGAAAGGATGGTTACAAGTTTAGAAAGTTCAAGTTCACAACTTGACACTTCTCCACAGACCTCATCTAGATTTTTATTGATATTATCAATAATAAATTTGTCGGCTGAATTATACGGACTGCTGAAAAGTTTCTGACGGTAATAGCACATAGGACACGACAGATTGCATTTTCTGGTTAATCCAAGTCCAAGCGTCATGCAGCTGCGCTCTAGACAGTATTTTTCCGGTTCCATCTTTTACTCAAAATAATCAGCTGTAATTGAACAACATTTTTTACACAAACCCAACCATATAATTCCAATTAGATCCGTTGCTTAAAGTTTTATCGGTCAGAATTTATCTTATGTTCTTTTAAAAATTTACAACCCTGTTTTGTTTTTTCTATGTACTCTTCATAAGAAAGCTCAGAAAAAAAAAAACTTCCATCCTTCGTTGATCCTACATTTGAGAGGACGATTCAAGTAAATGGTGCACAAGTTGGTTCTTTGGTCCAAATATCGGCAACACCCGGTACCGTCATCCAGTTCTGCATAAAAATCCCCGAACAATCGAAGAGATCGGCAACATGCGCCGCATCTGTCGCAAATAAAATCAATCATGTCACTCACTGTGTACTGTTCAAAACCGATCTTGTTAAATCATAAATTAAAAGGCTCATCAGAATTCATTAATTCATTGAACTCTCTGGTGTTTGAATACTGAATATTGACTCCACCCATTCTAGTATTCAATTTATTACAAGCACAGATGAAACCATCACTGTCACCAGTGTTACATGCCTGCTTTATTTCAATAAATGCCTCATGAAAGGACTGCTTATAAAAATGCAGGCTGTCATCAAAATACTTTTCCAACTCGGCGCGGCACTGTCTGATATATCTGATATGCTCACGACATTCAGCTTCAATTCTGATCCGACGCTCTCTAGAAAGTTTTGCTTCCTTTAAAGCTTTCATAAGCGAACCGTAGCAGGCCGATGATAGGGCATAACCGACAGCAGAGCCCATAACCGCTCCTAAAACCGGGATCGGGATCAGGATCTGTCCGGCCGTTCCAGTCATAGAGGAGACCACAAGGGAAAAACCGCTTTTCCCGATCTCTTCCATACATTCGGTACCATCTATCTCTCCATTGATAAATTTTGTGATAGTTTTAGTGGTATCCACCGCTAATGTAACTACTGCAGCCGGCAGATTGGATTTGGAAATACCTCTCAGAACTGCGGAATCGGAATTTTGCAGACATCCCTTGAAAGCAGATCCCAAAAAGCCCTTCGCATATCCTTCAGCTGCAGCATTACCTGCAGTTTGGATCACATCCCTCGTAGCCTCTGTTCCATCTTTTTTCCCCTGCACATAAGCGGCTAAATTTTTCGCAAGAGCCACAGTACCGCCGATAGCGGCGGAATTCAGAGATTGATCCAAACCTGCGCGATGGGACACACCAATAAGATCACCTGCAGTGGATAGTAAAGGGTGATTTCTTGCAAATTCCGCTTCATCTTTTGTAATACCACTGTCCTTTACACGTTCCTTCAACAGCTTTAATTTAGAGATTGCTTCAGTTTTCTTCTTTGCAACATCATCAGGACAGCCTCTTGAATCAATCTGTTTCTGCAAATTCTGAATACGCCGATCTATCTCGACTTGAATTTGTGGATTACCGTTTACATCAAGTTCAAAATAATCGGCAGGAAGAGTAAAATCAGCATTGCCGTCAATATACTTCTGATAGTTACTCGACATGAGCTTATCTACACAGGACTTGACATCATTGCCGACAAACTTCATCTGCATCATGCTGATCACTTTTCCATTCTTCATTTTGTAGTGATCATACAACTCATCGTAACTGCCGCTTTTCTTCAGGTCAGTTGCTACAACCCTTTCATTGCTTCTGTTGATTTTTGCCTCTGCATTTTTCCGCGCCAGATACTTCAACTCTGCGGCAAATCCAGCTTGTTGCTTTAAATTCTGTTTTTCATACTCAGGATTAATCTTTTGTTCGCCGATATCTCGCAATCCTTTTTTGAGATCATAATCGTGATTTTCTGCATCAACACCAGTATAGGCGTACAGGTGTTCTTTAAAGGCTTCCCCATATCTGTCTATAGTATCGAAAGAGACTCCCAAAAGCACCCCAGAAAGCAGCATATCAATATTGCTTTCACTTTTTGATATATATTGTTCAGACGAGGCAGCCATATTCCACAACCTTACTTTGCGATGTTAGGAAAGAATTGACAGAGCAGGATATTCACTTTTTAACCGTTCAGGTTCAGACTCTTCTGACAGGCTACCGTCTTCGGTAAGAAGTTTTTTATCCAAGAGAGTCTTAAGTAATTGAACAGAAGCACAAAGTTTAGCTATGCCGTTTTTATCAGCTTCTGGAATATTATTCCATTGAGTTCCATATTGATCTATTGTTGCCCGAAGTTTAAAAATTCCTCTGTCACAAACTTCAGCAACAGCGGTTATAGCTTTCTGTAAGAAATCAGCATTGTTTGCAATTCCCTTACAAACCTTACGAAGTAATTTCATCTGCTCTTTATATCTCTTTGCTTCAGCCAAATTGGACAAAGCATCATCAAGATTTTTGCTAGCTTTTGAACCAAGCACACATCCAAGGATCAGAAGAGCTGGAGCAGCTACGATTCCGCCAAGAACCATTGTTCCAGCTGCTACACCGCCGCCACCAGCGGCAAGAGTCCCTCCGCCAAGCCAAGCAAGTGTTGCATTGGATGCTGCTGCACCGCCAAGTGAACTGATAGCCGTACCTGTTCCTGCCGATGCAAAAAATCCAACAGCACCGTAAGCACCATAGGCTGCAACAGCACCTGATACTACGCCACTTACAGTTCCTGACAGTACACTTGAAGCCACTTCACTCATTTCTGTCAGTTCAACTATATTATTTGGAGCTAGTTTCAAACCGCAGGACTCAGAAACATCTTCAATTTCCGTATAATTTACATTTTTAATCTTCCGGAAATTTTCTAGAAAATTTTTTATTGTACTTTCAATAACATTCAGTTTAGTCTGTCCCAAATCCTCCAGAGATTTACGGGCACGTTCTCTGGCCTCTTGGGCTTTTCTGGAAGCTTTGGAGACAATATCATTGGCCTCCTCACTGTATTTTGAAGCTTTATTGTTATCTTTAACTGCTTTAACAGTTTTTACAACTCCAGTGCCTGCTGCCAATGCAGCTACACCCCATACTACTAATGCAGGAAACGGCATATAAACTCCTCAAATAAAGATTTCACTATGATTATCAGAATACTATACAAAGAACATCGTTGCTCTTTCCAAGCTGTAAAATTCATTGCGATCGGCAGAGGTACCATCAGATGAATTTCATCATAACGCACATTAGGAATATAATCGCTGGCAACCATCACAGTTTTCTCTGACGAGTGAATTATGGATTTAAAACGAGAAAGTTCCGACAATATAACGAAAATATTAATAGCTATATTGCTTCTTATAACAAAAAGACAAAGATCGGAACGAAAGCTAAACGAGAATAAATTTAGGGCAACATTAAAGACTACAACTTACAGCTGTAGTTCAACACTGTCCCGGAACAGGAGTCAGATGCTATCTTCTGATTTTTTTTCTGGCTGATGCAGCTGCGAGATCTTTGTATTTGCCCTTGTTGGCACGTGACAAGCCCTCAAGAACGGCGTAGGCCATATCCTTGTCAGCT
>Ga0310695_10012233_pt1 | contig 12069 bp, 9 predicted proteins | sample RumenRJG_04DNA_FD_203882 | JGI IMG/M metagenome (GOLD analysis project Ga0310695, IMG submission 203882) | Bovine rumen microbial communities from Lethbridge, Alberta, Canada - RJG_04 (v2) (version 2) | ecosystem: Host-associated > Mammals > Digestive system > Stomach > Rumen | place: Canada... | reverse complement strand
GAGATCTCCATTTAGGGTCGTTGAAGACGACGACGTTGATAGGCGGCAGGTGCACGGGCGGCAACGTCCTCAGCCGAGCCGTACTAATCACCCGAAAGCTTTCTTGTCGCGAGCCTTTCATCAGGCGCCGCGTTGTGCGGTGGCCGGAGTGGGCTGGCGTGAAGACACAAGCAAGACGGGCGAGCTCGAGAGAAGCTCATACGACGTAGCACAAAGAAGTCGCGAAAGAGGTTTTCGCGGAGTAGCGTTCCCCCGGTGGTCTTTTTAAAGCCATCACAGCCGCGGCCCACTCGATGCGCCGTCCGGGCTGTTAAAGAGAAAAAGATTAGGTGGTTATAGCGTGAGGGTCCCACCTCTTCCCATTCCGAACAGAGAAGTTAAGCCTCACCACGCCGATGGTACTGCGAAAGTGGGAGAGTAGGTAACCGCCCCCTAAGAGAGGAGATGTCAGCAATGATGTCCCCTCTCGTTTTTTTTTATAGAAGCTATAGAAACTATAGATGCTATAGATGGGGGCGGGAAACGGATGGGACGGAGGAAATGGATATAACGGATGGAAAAGTGGAAAAGGTGGGGCAGATAGGATATAGAGAAGGCGGCATCACGGTGAGGTGGTGCCGCCTTTTGTTGATGATGTGTTGTCGGGAATTACCAGATGATGACACGGTCGGAGGGATCGCGCCACATGTTCATTCCGGGCTGGATGTTAAAGGCATTGAAGAACTCTTCCAGGTTGCGGATAGCTACGTTCACACGGTTAACGCCCAGGCTATGGGGGTCAACCTTGGTGCGGCGCAACATCTCTTCCTTGGTGATGTTGGCAGCCCATACGTTGGCATAGCTGAGGAAGAATCGCTGATCGGGCGTGAATCCGTCAATCTTCTTGTCGCCCTTGCCCTGCTCGGTTTTCTTGAACGCGCTATAAGCTACTCGCAGACCACCATGGTCGGCGATATTCTCGCCCATGGTGAATTGGCCGTTGGCGTGCACGTCATCGGCGACAATCTCGGCACTGTACTGGGCGCCCAGTTTGTTGGCAAGCTCTTGGAACTTGGCGGCATCCTCGGCTGTCCACCAGTCCACCATGTTGCCGTTATGGTCAAAGTTGCGTCCCTGGTCGTCAAAGCCGTGGGTCATCTCGTGGCCGATAACCACACCGATGGCACCGTAGTTGCAAGCCTCATCGGCATTGGGGTCGAAGTAGGGAGCCTGCAGGATACCTGCGGGGAAGCAAATCTCGTTGCTTGAAGGCTCGTAATAGGCATTGACTGTTTGCGGAGTCATGAACCAGCGTTCCTTGTCCACAGGCTTACCCAGTTGTGCGTATTCATATTCTGACTGGAAACGGCGTGCAGCCATGATGTTCTCCCAGTAGCTCTTGTTCGGGTCGATGTCCAGATTGCTGTAATCGCGCCACTTGTCAGGATAACCGATCTTGACAGTGAAGCTGTTCAGCTTCACCAGGGCGTTAACCTTAGTCTTGGGGCTCATCCATGCGAGGGTGGCGATGTGTTCGCCCAAGGCCTTCTTGAGGTTGTCTACGAGCAGCTGCATCTTCTTTTTGGAGTCAGCAGGGAAATACTTCTCAACATAGAGCTGGCCCACAGCCTCGCCCAGCAATGTGTTGGGCACGTCGAGTGAATGTTTCCAGCGCGGCATTTTCACCTGCTTGCCCGACATGGCACGGCTGTACATGTCGAAGTTGGCATCGGCAAACGCGTCGCTCAGGTAGGGTGCGGCTGCGTCGGCATACTTGAAGATGAGGTATTCTCTCACGTCTTCCTCCTTGAGGCTTTTCATCATGTTATTGACCAAAGCCAGCGACTTGGGCTGGAACACGCACACCTTGTCAATGCCCTTGATGTTGAGCCCACCCAGGTATTGGTCCCAGTTGATGTTGGGATAGTCAGCCCTGAGCTGGTTCATGCTCATCACATTATAGAGCTTGCTGTAGTCACGGGTATCCTCACGTGTCATTGCCACCTGGGCGAGGGCGGTCTCGATGGCCATCACGTGTTTGGCTGCATTCTTGGCTTTGCCCTTCTTGTAGCCCATGAGCTGGAACAGCTGTTGGATGTAATTAACGTAGGCGTTGCGCACCTTGACGGTGTTGGCGTCTTTCTCAAGATAGTAGTCACGGTCTCCCATGCCCAGTCCGCCCTGCGTGAGGTAGAGCATATTGGTGTTGGAGTCCTTCATGTCGGCCATGACCGACGAGTTGAAGAATGGGTCGGCGATGCCGTTGTGCTGGTTGGCGATAGCAGCCATGAAGCGGTCGCGTGTTAAAGCCTTGAGCTCGTTGATACCGTTCTGGAGCGGTGCCATGCCCTCGGTGTTGAGGCGCACGCTATCCATACCCTGGGCATAGAGGTCGCCCACCTTCTGCTTGATGCTGCCGCGCGGGTTCTTCGTCCCCAGGTTAGTGATGATGTCCTTCACCTGGTTGCGGCTGTTCTCGGCCAATTGGTCGAAAGTGCCGAAACGGGCATACTGCGGGTCGAGCGGGTTGGCGAGTTTCCATCCGCCACACGCATACTGATAGAAGTTAGTCCCTGGAGCGGTGCTGGTGTCCAGGTTGTTGCGGTCAACGGCTTTCACAGGGTTGCCGGCGACCGATGTCATTGCAACGAGTGCCATGAATAACAATGTGATTTTTCTCATAAGAATAATGTGATATAGTTAATGTGTTGGTAATGTGTCAATGTTGTAGCTGGTTAAGCATCTCGATCAGTTTCACCTCCATCATGTCATAACCTTGGGAATTGGGGTGCACGCCGTCTTCGGTAAAGGCCTTGTTCAGCGATGTGCCATCAAGAGTCATCGACGGATAGTAGTCGAGATAGTGCACATGGGACGATGAGGAGGCGTATCCCTTGATGCGTTGATTCAGGTGAATGATTTTCTCGGAAGCGTTTCTCACCGATGGGTTCCAGCAGAACTCGTCGCACGGCAATACCGACGTGAGCACGACCTCAATGCCGTGGGCGAGCGCCAGCTCGGTCATCGACTGGATATTATCCATGGTGATGTCTTCGTCATAGGGTCCGTTGTTCTCGGCGATGTCGTTAGTGCCGCCGTTGATGACCACTATGCTGGGATTGAGCGAGAGGACGTCTTGACGGAAACGGGCCAGCATCTGGCTGGACACCTGCCCGCTGATGCCGCGGCCCACCAGATGGTGGGCGGTGAAAAAGCTGGGATGCAACTCATACCAGAATTCGGTGATGGAATTGCCCATCAACACAACCCGCAAGGAGTCCTCGGCTGCAGTGCGCAGCATGAGGTTTTCCTGTGCATACCGTTCCTTGTTGGCCCAATCGACAGGTTGGGCGGCGTTGCCGAAAAGTAGGTTCCAAAACATGATGACTACGGTAAGAATACGTTTCATGTCACAACTGATTTATTTGGATGCTCAAAGGTACAAAGAAATCCCGGTATTGTCACTAATCCCGCTAAAAAAACACTTGCTGGCCTGATATTGATAAGGTGTGAAGGCTATGTCGAGGATCAGAGCTTGGGAGTGAGACGCTGGATGTCGTCAACGCTTTTCCTGAACTGCATCGGACTGACGCCAAATTGCTGCTTGAAGGCTTTGGAGAAGTGGGAGAGGTTTTGGAATCCGCACCGGTTGGCGATGGATGAGAGCGGGCTATCCTCGTTCCCGATCATGTGTCGCGCGAAGTTCAGTCGCACCTGCAAGGAATAGGCCACAGGCGTCAATCCTGTAATCGTCATGACACGGTTGCGCAGCTGTTTGCGACTGAGGCCAAGTGCCGCCGCGATGTTCTCCATGTCGAGGTCCTGCTTGCCCATTTGGGCATGGATGATGTCAACCAGGTGGTTGATGAATTCATTCTCCTCTTTGTTCAGAGGTTTCTTCTCTCCGCCCTTGTTGTCGTTACCGCTCACTTGGGCATAGTGTTCACGCAGGGCTTGCTGCTGGAGGATGAGGTGGTCGACGAGCAGGCATAGCTCACTGGAGTTGAAAGGTTTGACGAGAACGGCATCGGCACCAGCGCTGAAACACGACAGGCGTTCGGCCTCGCTGGTATTGGCGGTCATGGCAATAATGGGGATGTGGTTGAGGGCAGGGGTGCCACGCAGTTTCCTGATCAATTCTTTGCCGTCCATGACCGGCAATACCGTGTTGGTGATGACCAGGTCGGGCGCTAGGCCTTGGGCATTGTTGAATGCCTCATTGCCGTCATGCGCAAACCTCAGATGGTATTTCCCGCGCAGATGGCTGGCGGTGAAAAACGCCACATCATCATGGTCTTCGACGATGAATACCAGGCGCCGCTGTCCCGTGTCCCCATTCTTGAGTCCACGCTTATCGGCCATATCCTGTGTTGCGCTGACGTCCTCGTTGCGTTGTTGATTGTCGGGTTGTACAGGGAAATCAATAGTGAATGCAGTCCCTTGCCCGATGGCGCTATCCACGGTGATAGTGCCTCCCATCGACTTGACGATGTGGTTGACCAATGACAGTTCCAACCCTGTCTCAACACCGCTGTCCCCGTTCTGTGTCTGATAAAACGGTTCAAAGATGCGGTTACGTTCTTCGGTCGGGATGCCCTTGCCTGTATCCGTGACGATGAGTCTCATTGTGCCGGGCTCGAGCTGAAGCAACTCGACAGTGACCTTGCCGTAGCGTGGTGTGTACTGGATGCCGTTGGATACCAGGTTGTGGACAATCTGCCGCAGATAGTCGGGCACAAAGGTCACCGTCAACGAACTCTTGGGCGATGAGAAACTGAGCGAGATAAAGTGTTGGTTGGCCAGTTCGGTGAAGTTGTCCACCAGCATGCGCACATACATCACGATGTCGCCATACTTCGGTTCAGGTCTATCGACCGAGGAGTCCACCTTGTCAATATCAATCAGGTTATTGACGTGCTGCAGGATTTTCTTGCTGTGGTTGACTATCATCGAGCCAATGCGCTGCCTCTCGTCGGCATTGGTCTTGCTCTTGTCGAGTAGTTGTTGCCCCGCACTCATGATGACCGATATAGGCGTTTGCAGCTCTTGGGTGATGTTCTTGAAAAAGATGTCCCTCTGGGTTTGGGTTTGCCGCTGCAGGCGCAGTGCTCCTGATGACGTGCGCCAGGCCCTGTACAGGGTTCCCAACAGCAATATCAACAAAATACCCATGGCGATGCTTCCCCACTTGAAGAGCTGACCCATGCGGCTGGAACTCTCGCTGAGTTCCGAGGACTCGATGTGCCGGACGGTGATGCCTCGCACTTGTAACCTTGCTGGTATCAAGTGCTTCATCAGGGAGTCGGTCAGGGCGGTGTAGCGCTCCAGGTGCAGCATCGCCGTGGAGGGGTTATCTTGGCGCATTGTTTCCCACAGCCCGCGCTCAGCCGTGCGCTCGGCCGTCGGTGAATTGGCCTTGATACTGTATTCAAGTGCTTTCTTGTAATGGTTGATGGCTTCTTCGCGTTTGCCGCCCTTGTTGCAGATGTTCGCCTGCAGGTTGTAGGCTATAGCCAGGTAATAGTTGTCACCTGCCTCGACGAGGTGGGGGAGGGCATCGAGAATGGCTTTTCGTCCCTCGTTATGGCGTGACAGGTGTACCAATACGGCGGCTTTCTGTACCTGTCGGCTGGCTGCTCTTGCCATCCTGCTGTCATTGCTATCAAGGCTGTAGGCCTCGTCGATGGCGTTCATCGCCTTGTCAGGCTCGTTGTTCATCAAGTAGAGTTCGCTGGCCGTTCCCAACAGGTTGGCCAATCGGTCTGGCCTGCCGACTTGGCGCGCCATGGCGATGCTTTTCTCGATGAATGGGATTCCGGACTTGGGCTCTTCAACGGCAAGATAGATCCTTGCCAGTAAACTCAGATCAAGGGCAATGAGTTGTTTATCGCCCAGATTTTGGTCATTGTCGAGGGCGGTGAGCATGGTGTTGAGCGCATCGTCATAGGCACCACGCATAGATTGCGCCTTGCTCATGATGCGCAGCACGTCGCCTTTGAGCACGCTTGTCTTTTCCTTGATAAGGGCATGAGCCTGGCTGCTCTCGTTGAGGGAGTAATCAGGCTTACACTGGATAAACAGGTGTTCGGCTTGCAGGTAGTGCATGGCGGCATCCAGCTGGTTTTCCTTGGTTGACTGGTCAAATTGATACCGCGTGTCGATGACGCCCTGGTCAAACAGTTCCTGGGCGGTCTTGTTTACCAGTTCGACCTTGGCAAGCCTGTCGGCGTCTTGATAGCACAGGTAGAGCGAGTCAATGTCAGCTCCTACCATTGTCAAGTGGCTGATTGCCATCATGATGATGACGGCCAGCAGGCATGTCCATAAAGGCCTATTTCGGTTTTTTCTGCTCATTCATGGCAAATTTAGGCTTTTTTTGTGAAACAAGAGCAATGACGGACCTTTTTTCTCGATGAGTGTCCCAAATGGCGGGCCGTGAGCGATATGTTCCCTGCCAGGACTGGCACATCTGTGTCAGTTGGAACGCTTGGCATTATATTTGCTGGAACAGATAAAAATGAGTAAATTTGTGCCTCATTTTTAACGAAGCATTCATTATGGCAAATGATCAACCCACCCATGGCAGCGGAACCGGAGCGGCGACGCGCGAACGCATACGCATTGAGGAACCCCGCCGATACAAGGTGCTTTTTCACAACGATGACTTCACCACGATGGAGTTTGTCACCGAGGTGCTGCGCGTCGTGTTCAACAAGCCTGCCGATGAGGCGGTGACGTTGATGATGAAGGTGCATCGCGAGGGACAGGCCGTTGTGGGCATCTATAGCTATGACGTGGCGATGACCAAGGCCGCTCAGGCGACTGCTATGGCACGGCAGGATGGCTATCCGTTGCAAATCACCTGCGAGCCTGAATGACACATTATATATAATATCACAACCATAGAAACTGTAGAAAGACGTGGACTTCTCGACCGATCTTGAAAATATCATCACCTCGGCATTGATTCTTGCCGAGACCTGTCATAACAAGCTGGTGATGCCAGAGCACTTGCTGCTGGCCTCGCTGGGTGACAAGGTAATCAATAACATTTTGGAGTCAGCGGTCCTAGACCTGCCCATCGAGGAGGTGAAGGACCGACTGCGCGACTATCTCGACAGGCAGGAGCATTATGACGAAGAGGATGCGGAGCACCAATTGTATGCCTCGCACCAGTATGGTGAGTTAATGAAGCTTATCGAGCGTGGCTTGGAGTTGTCTCAAGAACCGGTCGCCAATGTTCACCACATGTTCCTGGCGATGATTCACCTCAAGGACTCCTTCGCCGCCAATTGTCTCGAGGCGCTTGTCAACGAGGATAGGGAACGATTCTTTAAGCGGCTCGTTTATGTTTATGGCCATTCAGGCAAATCAGGCGCAGATAGTTCAGAGGAGCCAGTTGACGGTATGATGGAAGCCGACGAGCAGTTCGCTCCCGCCTCGCAGGGGGAGGGACGCCAGACGACAGGCAGTTGGCGCGACTATGTGCTCTGCATCAATGACCACCTTGCCGACCACAATCCGCTCATCGGACGTGAGACCGAGTTGGACCGCACGGTCCAGGTGCTCTGCCGCAAGGACAAGAACAACCCGTTGCACATCGGCGAGCCTGGTGTGGGCAAGACGAGCATCGTCTATGGTCTGGCGCAGCGCATCGAGGACGGCAATGTGCCCGACTCGCTGCAGGGTGTCAAGATCTATCAGCTTGACCTGGGCGCTCTCATTGCTGGCACGCAGTACCGTGGCGATTTTGAGAAACGTCTCAAGACCGTGATGAAGGGTATCGCAGCCGAGCAAGGCGCCATCCTCTATATCGACGAAATCCATAACATCGTCGGTGCGGGGCAGACGGGTGAAGGCTCGATGGATGCCAGCAACCTGCTGAAACCCTATCTCGAGGGAGGACGCGTGCGTTTCATCGGCGCGACAACCTACGAGGAATACAACCGCTACATCATGCGCAACAAGGGCCTGATGCGCCGCTTCCAGCAGGTGCCCATCGATGAACCCACCATCGATGAAACCCTCAAGATTGTGCAGATGCTCAAGGAGAGCTACGAAAAGTTCCACCAGGTGCAGTATGACGACGACGCGCTCCAGCTGGCCGTGACCGGCAGCGCGCGCCACATCACCGACCGCTACCTGCCCGACAAAGCCATTGACCTCATCGACGAAGCCGGTGCCTGGGTGCAGATGAACCGCAAAGCCGACGAGAACCGTCATGTCGATAAGGCGCTCATCGCCAGTGTGCTCGCGCGCATTGCAAAGGTCGATGCGTTGACGATGGACGAGGCCGACAACGGCAAGCTCGAGACTTTGGAGCCACGCATCAAGGACAAGATTTACGGCCAGGACCAGGCGGTCAAGCAGGTGGTCGAGGCTGTGCAGATGTCCAAGGCTGGCCTCACCGACGAGAACAAGCCGCTGGCGTCGCTGCTGTTTGTTGGTCCCACAGGCGTGGGCAAGACCGAGGTGGCGCGTGTGCTCGCCAAGGAGTTGGGTGTGGAACTGGTGCGCTTTGACATGAGCGAATATGTTGAGAAACACACTGTTGCTAAACTCATCGGCTCGCCGGCGGGCTATGTGGGCTATGACGATGGCGGCCTGTTGACCGACGCTGTGCGCAAGCACCCCGACTGCGTGCTGCTGCTCGACGAGATCGAGAAGGCACACGACGACATCTTCAATCTGCTGCTGCAAGTGATGGACTACGGCACGTTGAGCGACAACAAAGGCCGCAAGGCGGTGTTCCGCAACGTGGTGCTTATTATGACCAGTAACGCTGGCGCACAGTTCGCCCACCAGGCCTCGGTGGGCTTCGCTTCCTCGGTGACGGCGGGCAGCGCCATGCTCAAGCAGGTGAAGAAGACCTTCAAGCCCGAGTTTATCAACCGCCTGTCGTCTATCGTGGTGTTCAACGACATGGACCGCACGATGGCAGGCATGATTCTCGACAAGAAACTGCGGGAACTGCAGGAGATGCTTACGCCCAAGGGCGTGACACTCAAGTTGGGAGAAAAGGCCCACGAGCAGCTGCTCAGCGAGGGTTACAGCAAGGAGTATGGCGCCCGTGAGATGGACCGCGTCATCCACGCGCGCCTCAAGACGCGTCTGGTGCGCGAGATTCTGTTCGGTTCCCTCAAGCAGGGCGGCGAGTACGTGATTGATGAACTTGAGCAGGATAAATAGAGAACCATGGTATATCGACTGACCGAAGAAATTACCTTTCCTGACCCCAGGCTGGGGGATGAGGACGGTCTGCTGGCAGTAGGCGGTGACTTGAGCGAGGAGCGGCTGTTGCTTGCTTACGGATACGGCATCTTCCCGTGGTTCTCGTTTCGTGACAGGCCCTATCCTTTCTGGTATTGCCCGATGCAGCGCTTCGTGATTTTCCCTGAAGAGATTCACATTTCCCACTCGATGCGCACGCTGATGAACAAAGGCACCTATCACATGACGTTGAACCGCGACTTTGACGGCGTGATAGCCGGCTGCAGCGAGGTCGATGGCCGCTACGATATGAACGGGGCTTGGCTGGGCGAGGAAATGATGGCGGCCTACCGTCACCTCAATCGTCAGGGCCATGCCATCAGTGTGGAGGTGTGGGATGCCGACGAAAACCTTGCGGGGGGGCTCTATGGCGTCACGGTGGGTTTAAACTTCATCGGCGAAAGCATGTTCTCGCGCCAGCCCAACACGTCAAAGTTGGCCCTAATTTATCTGGCAAAGGTCATGCAGCGCATTGGCGGTAAACTCATTGACTGCCAACTGGAAACTCCCCACCTCAAGTCAATGGGCGGGCGATTCATCCCCTATGAGGAATTCATGAAAATACTGAATCCTAGGGGTTGGGATCTGCTGAATCGTTGACGTCGCTGCGAATGCGCAGCACCCAAGCGGTTAACATCGTAAGCAGCCACGTGATGGGGGGGATCATCACCGCGGCCATCGAGGTGACACGCGAAGCGAAAAGTGTGGTGCCAACTGAACTCCTGAGTGCGCTTAGGCCTATACCGAAAATGGCTGACAGCACGATGAATGTGGCTGTGAACAACATCCGTCCCGCATTCTTTCCATTATCCAATAGTTTCCATTGGCGCTGCCACAGCAGGTAGATGCCTTGGGCGAGCAACACCGCTGCCAGAATCATGACTACCATCCACGATTCCTGAGCCATGGTGGTGAAAGTGCCCAAAAACACTGCAAGCGGCAGCAAGCGCTTGGCTGACATGAGTTCGCTGTTCTTATTCAGCCAGTTATAGTACTTAGAGTTGCTGTGGCCGTTGTTGCGGTGGTCCGTGATGTCGGCACCCAGCAGCACGACCATGTCGAGCAGTGCCGCCACCAGCAAGGTGACATTAGCAATAACATTCAAATTCATAATCATTTATCTATCGGTTTGGTTATCCCTGCAAAGGTAATTATTCTTTGTCAATCACTGACCATGCTGTTGCCAAAAATGCATATCCTCCCCCTATATATTATATATAATGTGTAGAAGACTTGTTGGCTGGCAATAGACTTTTCGGAATAACGGGAAACGGTAAGATAAGTACTCCTTTTTAGCCCATTTCTTGGCCAAAAAACGGGGAAATTCGGCTAAAATAAGTTAAATAACGTTAAGTTTGAATAATTTTAATGGTCTTAAAACCTCCTGAAAGCCATGTCTTTAGACCTATTATTTTGAAAAACAGGCAGTTGGCTTGAATGCATCGAGTTACATTATATATAAAATAATTGGGCAAAAGGTTTTGTCATTCGGAAAATTGTTTGTAATTTTGCATCGCTTTTTTGCGCCGATAGGCCCGATTTTGCTGCCTAAACGCTTGAAAACGTGAGCGGTAACGGGGCCTGAGGGGCGGGAAGCAAACTGAAAAATAAATGTCAAATTAATTAAAAACAAAACAAGAACTAAGATGCCTACTATTCAGCAATTAGTAAGAAAAGGCCGCACTGCGCTGGAATCGACCAGCAAATCGCCCGCTCTGGACTCGTGTCCGCAGCGTCGCGGTGTTTGTGTTCGTGTTTACACGACCACGCCTAAGAAGCCGAATTCGGCTATGCGCAAGGTTGCTCGCGTGCGCTTGACCAACGGTAAAGAGGTGAACTCTTACATCCCTGGTGAGGGCCACAACCTGCAGGAGCACTCGATCGTCATGGTACGCGGTGGACGCGTTAAGGACCTTCCCGGTGTTCGCTACCACATCATCCGTGGCACCCTTGACACCGCCGGTGTCGAAGGCCGCACCCAGCGCCGCAGCAAGTACGGTGCCAAGCGTCCCAAGAAGAAAAAATAAGACTTGACGCTCAATAGGCCCTGACTTACTAAAACAATTCAAAAAGTAAAATTAATTTCAAACTTAGTTTTCAGTTTTATTGGATTGGATTATTGGTTGAGTAAACGCGCCGCAGCGGCGGGCGTTGAAGAACAAAGCAAAAGACAACCAAGCAGACTTAAAACTACAACTGTGTAAAAAAATGAGAAAGGCTAAGCCCAAAAAAAGGATCATCCTTCCCGATCCCAAGTTCGGTGACGTTCGTGTAACCAAGTTCGTCAACCACCTCATGTATGATGGTAAGAAGAACACGTCTTACCGTATCTTCTACAGTGCCCTGGACCTCGTGGGCAAGAAGATGGCTAGTGAAGAGAAAACCCCTCTCGAAATTTGGAAAGCCGCGTTGGAGAAGATCACCCCTCAGGTGGAGGTGAAGTCCCGTCGCGTGGGTGGCGCTACCTTCCAGGTGCCCACCGAAATCCGCCCCGACCGCAAAGAGTCGGTTTCAATGAAGAACATGATCATTTTCGCTCGCAAGCGTGGCGGCAAGACTATGGCCGACAAGCTCGCTGCTGAAATCATGGACGCTTATAACGAGCAGGGTGGCGCGTTCAAGCGCAAAGAGGACATGCACCGCATGGCCGAGGCTAACCGCGCATTTGCACACTTCAGATTCTGATTTAGCGACGACGTGACTTAAAATGGGCACTGACGCACAACTGAAATATACACGTAACATCGGCATCATGGCACACATCGATGCCGGCAAGACCACCACATCGGAGCGGATCTTGTACTACACGGGCCTGACCCA
>Ga0310695_10012232_pt1 | contig 12069 bp, 7 predicted proteins | sample RumenRJG_04DNA_FD_203882 | JGI IMG/M metagenome (GOLD analysis project Ga0310695, IMG submission 203882) | Bovine rumen microbial communities from Lethbridge, Alberta, Canada - RJG_04 (v2) (version 2) | ecosystem: Host-associated > Mammals > Digestive system > Stomach > Rumen | place: Canada... | reverse complement strand
TATTTCTTGCCATAGTTAGTCTGACGTGCGTTGCCTTGCAATTCTGCCTTTCCCTGAAAACGACCGCGATGCAGGTTCAGACTTGTGGTATAGGAGAAAGGCGAAATCAAAGGTAGCGCGTCATCCTTGTCATCCGTTCCTGTGCTGTAACCTAATCGGGTGTTCCATGTAAGCCAAGGCAGAATATCCCATTTCGAAGTGAGCGAAGTGTTTATAATCCTTGCATGTGAGATATTGCCATACACCTTAACACCCTCTGCCCCGACGGTCATCACGCTAAGACGAGGCTCAAACTGCCCGATGATGTAGTTAGAGAAGAAAAAAGCATTCGCGTCTAAAGACAATTGATAATTGACAATTGATAATTGATAATTTGCATTCAGCTCTACGGCACTCTCATTCTTCAGACGCGGATTACCGATATAGTCATACTGATCAAACGTGTTGTTGAGATAATAGCCGTATGCCTCAGTAACCGTAGGTGCCCTACTTCCCCAACCTGCTCCGATGGAGAATTGAGAATTTTCAATTGATAATTGATAATTAGCGGCTATGCGTCCTGTTGTCTGATAATACTCACGTTTCATGCCAGGGAAGAACACGCTCAGAGCCTTGTACCCCTCATCATTGTTCAGACGCTGATTCTGCCACGAGAACTTGCCGGAGATATTGAGTCGCGAAATACTACTCAATCGGATATTGTCGGCAAGCGCAGCACCAGTATTCAGCGTACCCACGTCAGGCCACGTCACCATATACATCGGTGCAGCACCGCCAGGGTACATCGTCATGTCGGCAAACAAGCGGTTATAATACAGGTCATAGTTTGCCGTAAGTTCATGACTGCCCTTCGTGGCACGTACCAGACTATACAATCCCGTAGTCCAGCTTTCGCCCGGCATATCCATGTGAATCTCCACATTTGGGCGTGTCGTATCATCCATTATGTGGGTGATGTGGTTGTAGTATGCCTTCGTTTCCCACGACTGCACAAATCTTTCTTCCCACCTTCGGTTGTATGCCAATGAGGTGATGAAAGCCTCCGCCTTCGACACGTCCATATTGAGGGCTGGATAGCCCACATCCGTTGCACGGTCATAGATGAAAGTACCCTCGATAGCATCAAGTGGCGAGAGGCGAAATCCGAAGTTATCGTAGGCATTCACCTTTTGGAACTGCGAGAAATCAACCACCCTACCGCCACCTTCCTTGTAGTTGTCAGCATGACGATAGAAGATGCCACCGTTAGTGTAGAACGAGTTAGAGGTATATGCAGCACTTGCCCCATACACTTGCAAGTTTCCGTTGCTCTCATAACCGATGTCTGCTCCTGCGCTGAACGACTTGGCAAAGAATCCTGCCTTGTGCAGTTTCAGGTCAAGCGCACCACCAATGTTGCCCGTTGCCTGCGGATTGCCGTTCAATCCAGAGTTCAGCAATATGCTTTGCAAGTTTCCACTCTCCACATAGCTCGTCACAGGATCCATCTTATCCGTGCAGGCATAGAATATCTTCATGCCGTCGATAGTGGTAGAAACACGCTCCGTCTGCATATTATTCACCGTGGGTTCCCAGGCATACGATCCTCGTCGTACAAGCTCCACGTGGTTCAGTTCCTTCAGGTGCTCGTCAATAGACGCCACCAGTCCCTTAGCAGAGCGTTTTCCGCCCTGTCCGTTAGCAACGACCACCACCTCTTCCAATTTCTGTGGTTCAGTGCCAGTCGTATCTGCCTTTAATATGGTTGATAATAAAAGAAGTTCTATCATAAGCCTAACCAAGCCTTTCTTCCCTACAGTCAGAGGGTCTTACGACAAATCTCCCCAAGGGAAGGATGTTTTTATATAGTATAAAACCTCAATGTGGGATTGCTTGTTAATTAATAAAATCAAACGCAAAGTTGCTAAGATTTTTATATCTCGCTGTCTTTGCGTTTGAGAATTGATTAGAAATACTAACTACTTCCCTTTGAGGGGGGCGGGGGAAGAACTGGGTGGTTCTACAATGTCACATCCCAATACAATGAACTGAGTTCCTCTTCGCCTCCAGCCACGATGTTGCCCTTGGTATCCTTAACGGTGAAGTGGATGCGCCACAGACCTGTCATGGTGAGGTTGATAGTACCCTGATAGCTACCATCCTGCTGCTTCACGAGCGGAGAGTTGTCAGGTGAGGTATGGTTGCCCATGTCAGGCATACGAGGATCAATATCCACGGTGAATGTCTCTGTTGCCAGAGCGTAAGGCGTGGTGATAGGATTACTCTTCTTTGAGATATAAGCCTTGATAGTGTTAGAACCTGTCTTCCAGTCGTTAGGGTTGACCAAAGAGAGGAAATATACATCATCGCCCACCTTGAAAGACTTCAGCCATGCCTGACCATCAGGCAGAGCATTTACCACGATATCCTTCTTCTCTACCTTGCCCTCCTTGCCAAGTACAAGAGCATCGTAAGAGAGAGTCCATGAGCCAGCCTCGCTCGTGTTCATAATGAACGAAACCCAGGAACGCTTCACGGCGAGGATGCCATTATCGAAACTCTCAGCAGCCGGACCAGTAGGAGTGCTGTGATACTTGTCCATCTTCACCATGTGCATGGTAGGAGTGATGTTGGTCAACTCAAAGTTCTTGATGTAGTTGCCTGTTGCTTTCTTGGTTGCAACAAAGAAAAGCTCGTTATATCCGTTATGGAAACTACCATTGTGAGTATATGCGAACACGTTATACTTACCGTCAATCTCAGTACTCAGCTCTGGCACGATCTTCACTGTCTGGAGGAACTTATACACCTGTAGAGCCTCCTCAGCCGAGCAGCAATCCACATCATCAGTAATGGTGATTCCTGGAATCTCGATACCTGCCTCTACTTCGTCATCATTGCTATTGCAGGCAGTCAGTGCAACAGCGGCGAGAACCAAAAACAATCTTTTTACTTTCTTCATAATACCTTAATTTTAATTTAAACCTCGGCCTCTCCCCCTGTCAGGGGGCAGGGAGAGAGGCCGTCCTTTTCATTTCCCGAGTGCAAAGGTACTATGTTTTCCCCATTCCCAAAATCCCTAATATTCGGCATTTATGTACCATATATATGGTATTTCCCGTATAAAATGGTTGTATAATAACAAATTAACGTCAATTCGACCTTAAATCATTGTCGAATTGACGTTATTCTCTTGCACATTTCATGAAAATAGGCTCTTAGGCGTACATAAAGCAAACACTCCATTGGAAACATTAAAGGAAGCCCCAAATCAGTGTTCCCTTTGAATGTAGTTAACGTGAGTTACCAATAGTATACATTTTCCATATTGCCCTTGTTGTCTGTCATTTCAACACTATGTCAAGGAAATACCATATCTGCTTCTTCCACCATGGCCAGTCGTGTGCGCTGTCATATCCCCAGTAGTCACACCAATGTGGCACTCCCTTCTGTGCAAGCACGGTGTCAAGGCGGCGTGTTGATTCAAGAAGTTCGTCTTCCCAGCTACCCTGTCCTACACAGCATATTATCCTACGCTGACGGTATATGTTCCAATAATAGTGGTCGGAAGGCATCCATGTGAGGTAGTCGATGGGCGAGTTGCCATATACAAGTTCGTCGCTGTAATCGCCGAAGAAATAGCTTGCATGATATAGTCCACTGAGGGCAATGAGCGTATCGAAGAGGTCGGGGCGACGGAAGAAGAAGTTACCAGAGTGGAATCCGCCCATAGAGCAGCCCGTCACGATGAAGGTCTCATCGCCACGGCGAACCTCTGGTATCACCTCGTCTATTACATAGTGATACCACCGCTCGTGTTGCTCTATGCGCCATCGTGGATTACCGTTAGTGTCGCTCCATGTCTCACCGTCAATGCTATCAACGCATATCAGTCGTATTCTGCCTTGTTCAATAAATTGCGCTACGGCATTGACCATTCCCATATTCTCATAGTCGAAGAACCTTCCGTTCTGTGAAGGGAATACGAGTACTGGGCGTCCACTGTCGCCATAGGTCTTATATTCCATGTCGCGACCGAGCGACTGGCTATAGTGCTTGATATAGTTTATGTTCATATATTTTTCCTTTCCTTTTATTTTTTCTCATGTACGAACCTTATGAATTCGTCTTTTTCCTGTCTTGTCTTTAGTTTCACGGTGTACATTTGGTTGCCCATTGCTCCCGAAAGAATGTCGGGCATACGCTCGCACATCACGATATGGGCATTATATCTTGCAAGAATCTCCTCATGGCTGTGAGTATATTCGTAGATGTCCCTGCGCGATGCAAACACGCAGAAGTACTCATCCTGCCATACGGTGCTGAGTGCATTGCCACTATCGTGTTGCGAACTCCTTGCAAGCTTCGACTTGCCGAATGCCACCATGTCTGCCCATATCTTATAGACGTTAGTGGAATGCGCAAAGTTTATCATATCAGGCGTGTAACCGCCTGCCGGGCGCATATTTACTTCAAGTGCCACAAAGTCTCCCTCCTCACCAAGGTTCTTTCTCGCTTTGTCAAGACGGAAATATTCCAGATGCACAAAGCGGTTAGTCACTCCGAATGCCTTCACCGTCTCACGACCGATAACGCTTAGCGACTCAGGAATTTCCTGCGCCACGTAATATGACAGGTCGAGCCTCTTGTTCACTATATCCATGATGCTTGGTGGCCACACAGTCATTGATTCAAAGATAGCCTCACCAGTATTGTTTACTATTGCATCATACGAGCATATCTCACCCGTGATGAACTCCTCGATTACATAGTCCTTGTCGGCATACGACCTAAAGAATGCCCTCAGTTCCTGTTCGTCGTGAATCTTATGCGTACCTCCTGCACCAACACCAATGTCAGGCTTGGCAATGACAGGGTAGCCACATTTTCCGCAGAATCTCAATGCAGCGTCCAGACCTTCGCACACTTTCTGCTGACGTGCGGTTGCTATACCATTCGCCTGATATATCTTCTTCATCTCCGATTTTTCCTTGATGAAACCGATCTTGTCGCTCTGTATGCCAGTTGTTACGTTGAAGTCTGTGCGCAGACGTGCATCCTGCTCAAGCCAGTATTCGTTGTTCGACTCAATCCAGTCTATCTTACCATATTTGAACGATAGGAATGCAACCGCTTTGAACATCTGCTCATAACACTCCATATTCTCCACGCGGTAATATTCAGTAAGCGACTCTTTCAGTTCCTCGCTCAGCGATTCGTAGGGAGCATCAGCAATGCCAAGCACGTTTACTCCGTTCTCTTTCAGATTACGGCAAAACTGCCAATACGTATGAGGAAATTGTGGTGATATAAATATAAAATTCATGTTCAGTCTATCTGTTTTTTTTGAATGATTAATGTATATGAGATTAAGGAATAGAGCTTGTTAGTTTTCAGGCTATCAAACTTTCACCCTTATTCCCCTCATCCTTATTCCTTTCACCCTTATTCTAAATTTTCCGAGTGCAAACTTTATTTGAATGATTAATGTATATGAGATTAAGGAATAGAGCTTGTTAGTTTTCAGGCTATCAAACCTTCCCCCTTATTCCCCTCGTCCTTATTCCCCTCGTCCTTATTCTAAATTTTCCGAGTGCAAACTTAGGCTCGCACGAAGGAAATAGTGCGTGTCAGCCTCTTAAAAGGTTGGCGCACGTCTCTGATTTCCGAGTGCAAAATTACAGTTTTTCGTCCATATCCACAATCACAAGAATATGGTAAGTTTGTACCACGATTGTGGTATTAAGATATAAAATGGAAGTAAGGCATAATGAAAGAAATGAGGTGAACGCACCATAAAAGATACGCCCACCTCTCAGCATTATATTTAGAAAGTATGTTTTTTTTCTTTACTCCTTCATAAAGAATTGAACTTTGAGTTTTTCCCGAGTGACAACGTGTGAAGCACCTCGCACGAAGGGAAAAATGCGTGTCAGCCCAAAAGGCTGGTGCATGTTTCATTTCCCGAGTGCAACATGCGAAGCATCCTCGCACGTTTGAGCATCTTTTGATAAAAAAAGCGGCGTAAGCCTAGATTTTATTTTCCGAGTGCAAAGTTACAATTATTTTCTCATTACCACAATCCCTCATTATTGGCATTTCTCATACCAATAGTTAGGGGTATTTCTTGTTTCTCATAACCTCTACAATGGTTTCTTCTGTCTTTACCATGCCAGGTGAGGCAATCAAACCCATGTTGCGCATAGTCTCTTCTGGTGTTCTGCCGTTGATGCCGTGAACATTCTCAATGGCAATATTATCGAGAGCCAATCCAACAGACTGATAGGCGACATCTACAGCCACGATACCTTTCATTGTTTCCTTCCAGACATATGAGGTCGGACAATCCGAACAGTCCCATTGTTGTACCTATAAGCACGGCAAGCACGATGCCGGAGAAGAGTGACACGAAGATGTTCACATGAAGAAATGATAGCACGATAACCACCAGCGTAGGTAGGATCATGGTGAGTCCAAACCAATCATCAGAGATGGTGGAAGGTAAACATATTGGTGATTGTGGCAAAAGTCTGCCAGCTACAAGAAATAAGATGCTGGTCAGGAAACTTGCCGTTAGCACGATAGGCAGCCGATGACGTATTGTCCCGCCAATATCAGCAGTTCGTCCTCCGTCTTCATACTCCTGTGTGGTGGCAGCTATTACGGCAGTATCAGAGACTGGGGGCAATGCTGTCACCCAAGGCGGCACCTGAGAGAATAGCACCGCCAAGGAGTGCGGAATTTGCGCCGACTGCAATACCTGCGGGGAAAAGCGTGAGGCTCATAGCACTTATGGTGCCAAAGCCTGAACCTGTGGAAATAGCAAACAGACCAGAGAACAGGAAAGTGACGACGGTGAACGATTCGTTCAGCGACTCCAATCGGGTAGAAGCCCATACCAAGCCCTCAACAATATGACCTTCTTTCAGAATGTTGCCATATACGCCCACTATCAGCCATAGCAGAGAGGCAGTCATAGCAGTCTTACTTCCGAAATATTCGAAGATGGTTGCCCAATACCCCTTGCTATTTGTGCTGATTATGCCACCTATAAGGATTGCCACAATTCCGATTGCCACCAACAGATTGATATTGACTGTATTGAAAAACGACAGTGTTATAGTTACCACCACGAATAAAGCAAAAGGCAGGACTGCCACCAAGGGCGATAGTCCTACCTCTGTTGTGTTATTATTATTCATATTAACTGAAGTGTCGCAAGCTTAACTTCATGGGTTATAAGGTTTGAGGTTAGAGGCCAGCATTGCCAACATACATTCCGACCTAATAACCAGAAAACCTTAAAACCAGTAAATTGAGCTATGCGAAAAGTTGAGTCAGATTAATATCCAGGGTTCTGAGCGATGCCGAGATCCTCGCCCTGAAGACCTGTTGGGATAGGCTGACGATAGTGACGACCGCGAACATTGTTGTACTTCGCACGGAGGTGGTTGTGCACCTTGGTGAAGTATGCCTCCTGATCAGCGTTGTACTTGTTGCCGAGAGAGGTCTTCCAGTCGTTAGCGAAGTGCTTGTAGTTAGATACCTTCTTAACAGAAGAGATGAGATCCTTCCAACGGTAGCTGTTGAGTACAGAGAACTGCTCGTATGTGAACTCGTAGTCCCACTCACGCTTGATCTGGTCGAATGTTGGTGCGCTTACAGTCTCGATGCCGGCACGCTTGCGAAGCTGGTTGAATGGCTCTGCTGCCTCTGAGTTACGACCGAGCTGTACGAGTGCCTCAGCCTTGGTGAGAAGTACCTCTGCATAACGAATCTCGATGCGGTCAACTGAGTTCTTGGTGATCTCAAGGTTCTCTGCGTTGTCATAGCTTTGGTCTACGCCCTTACCGTTGATTGGGGTATAGATTGGTGAGTAGTAGTGATATACCTTACCGTCCTCTGGGTTCTTGATCTCTGTGAAGTAGGTCTCTGCCAGACGCTTATCGTTAGGATACTCCTTCTTCCAATCGTCGTAGAGGTTATCGTCGGCCACCTCCGTGTGGTTCTGAGTGTAGCCCTTGCCGTTCTCACCATTCTGGAATGGGAATGTCCATGAGCAGTGTGTCTGGTGGTTGCCCTGTGCATCAATTTTGTCACCATCGTGAGCGATGGTAAACAGATGCTCGTTAGTACCGCGCTTGTTGCTCTCGTAGTCACGACCATAGAGCTTGCTGAAATCAGGATCGAGCTTCAGCAGACCGCTCTTGATAACCTTGTCTGCATATTCCACAGCCTTTTCCAGACGGCTGTCAGTCTTTGTGAACTCTGGATCCTTCTGACCGTTTGCTATAGCTTCAACCTCCTTTGCAGAGAGTGGGTTGTCGCCCCATACGAGGTATGTACGTGCAAGAAGAGCCTGTGCCGCCTGCTTTGAAGGGATACGTGGATCGCCGTCGTAATCTTTCAGGAGCTTCTCTGCATCTGTGAAATCGCTTACAATCTGGTTGAATACTGTGTTGAGGTCCTTACGCTCGGTAGTAGAACCACCCTGCTCGGTGAATACAGGAACCTCCCCCCACAACTGTGCGAGCTTCAGGTAAGCAAGTGCACGGAGAAACTTAGCCTTACCCACGGCAGCGTTATAGCCAGCCTCGCTCAACTTGCCTTCCTTCTTTGACTTTTCGATTGTGGCAATAGCCTCATTGTCCTGAGCGATACCGAGGAACAGGTGGTTGAATATCTTTACCTGATACCATGTGGTAGGCTCCTGTTCAAAACGGCTGTTTACAGGACCAGCCTCGCTCTCTTCACCCTCGAATGAGATGAGCTTGTTAGAGTTAAGCTCAATGATGAATGAGAATGATGATGAGAGTGGCTGCCAGTGGCTATATACTCCGTTTACGAGTGAAAGTACTGTTTCGTCATCGGTTCCTACAGTCTCGTTGGTCACCTGATTATTACTTGGTTCGTCGTTATCACTTGAGCATGATACGAAGCCCAATGAAAGTGAAGCTGCCAAAGCAGCACTAAGAAAAATCTTTGTCTTTTCCATACTGAATTCTCCTTTTTACCTTATTAATAATTTATGATTAATGATTTCTGTTTATCTACTCTTTAGAAGTTATTCGCAAAGCTCATCAAGCTACGCAAGTTAAGGAGTACAAGGAGTGACGCTCCTAAAGTCGCTTAAGTAGTACAAGACGATAGTTTTTATCGTTGAATGGCTTAAAGTCAAAGGGCAAAAACCTTAGTCCTTAGACCTTAGTCCGTACAAAACATTCGTCTTGTACACCTTATTACTCCTTGTAGATTACAGTGTCAAATTAACTCCGAACACGAAACTGCGTGATGATGGATATGCACCGCTATCCGTTCCGCTTGCCACCTCTGGGTCATAGCCCTTATATGGGGTGATGGTGAATAGGTTGGCTGCCGTAGCATACACGCGAATCTTAACAGGAACGTTCTTAAACTGTGGAAGACGATAGCCGATGGTGAGATTGCGAAGCTTCAGATAGCTGGCACTCTGCACATAGCGACTGTCGATATAGCCAAATGGGCGGGCTTTGCTTGCCCAAGGCAGGGTGTTGCCACTACGCTCTGGAGTCCACGAATCGCGAACGGTACTGAGTACATTGTAAGAGTCATTGGTCAGCTCCAGACGACGACCGAGAGCGTTATACACCTCGTTGCCATAGCTTCCGGCAAATGAAGCAGAGAAGTCGAGGTCGCGCCAAGATACCTGAGTTGAGAAACCATATACGAGATCTGGCTGTATGCTGCCAAGTATCTGACGGTCGTTACCGTCTATGCGTCCGTTATGGTCGGTGTCCTCGTATTTCAAATCGCCTGGCTCTGGTGTCTGTCCGTTGACGGTTGGCAATGTGCTGACATCCTCACCATTCTGCACTATACCGATGAAGCGAAGACCATAGAATGAGCCGAGAGCCTCGCCACGACGAAGGATCTGCTGGTTGTCAGAGCCCTGGATGACGTTGTTCGTGCTACCCATATCGGTGATCTTGTTGCTGTTATAGGCTATGTTGGCAGATATATTCCAACTCAAGTTCTTACGCTGAAGTATTGTACCGCTTACTGCAAGTTCTACACCCTTGTTCACCACATTACCTACATTCTGCAACTGACTTGTTACACCTGAAGAGAAGCCCATAGGCACCACGAGGAGCAGGTCGCTAGTCTTTTTGTAGTAGGCATCGAAGACGATGTTCACACGGTCACGCCATAGTCCGAGGTCGATACCGAAGTTATAGCTTGCAGTGCTTTCCCATTTCAGCTTGTCGTTGGCGGTGTTCTGCTTAGAGTAGCTGCTACTTCCGCCGTAAGAGCCTGTTGAGTAACTTGTGGTAAAAGCGTAATCGCTTATCTCCTGATTACCCACGAGACCACCAGAGACGCGCACTTTCAAGTAGTCGATGGTGCGGATGCCACGCAGGAAATTCTCCTTATCCACATTCCATGAGATACCTAGTGAAGGGAAGTAGCCCCATCGGTGACCGGCAGAGAATCGGCTACTGTTGTCGGCACGGAATGTAGCGGTAGCGTTATAGCGGGCGAGCAGAGTGTAGTTCACACGGGCGATGATACTATTGAGCTTTGCCTCGCTGATACCCGTCTGAGGAGTGTAGATTTCAGAACCATCACCCAGATTGTACTGTTTAAGACTCTCGTTGGTGAAATGGTTGGTGCGGATAGCACCATTGGTAGTAGTCTGTGTCTGGCGTGTATAGCCACCCAGAGCCTCTATGTGATGATGGCCGAAGTCGCGATTGTAGGTAGCAGTATATTCCTGTTGCCAAACGTCAGTCTGACGATTACCCGTACCACCAATACCTTGTGTGGCGAGTCCAAGCGAAGTATATGCACCAGAGAAATAGTTCTGAGTAAGTTTCTCGCTATTCAGACCAACTGATGCCTTCAACGTGAGATGACCGATCTTATATGTAGTCCATACATTGCTCAGCAGATAGTTGTTCACATTCTCGGCCACGCTCTCCTTGAGGTCATACACAGGGTTGGCTGCGTGGTCACCGATAGCGAAGTATGCATATTCGTAGGGATTGCCGAAGTTATATGAGCCGTCCTGATTATATACGCTAACCACTGGTGGCATAAGCAGGGCATAAACGAAGCTGTTTGTTATTCCGGCAGAGAAAGGTGATGAGTTGAACACCTTTGCCTCTGCTGTGGTCAGTCCGCTCTGCTTGGAACGTCCGTAAGTAACATTTACCCCGAAATGCAGATCCTTTTGCAGTTCCCACTCTGTATTTACATGGAAGTTATAACGCTCAAAACCTGAGTTAAGGATGATACCTTCCTGATCTGTATAGTTGGCTGAGAAGGCATAGCGGTTCTTTTCCGTGCCACCGTTGATACTCAGTTCATGTGTCTGCTGAGTAGCGTTGCGCAATACTTCATCCTGCCAGTCAGTTCCCTTGCCAAGTGCTGCTATGTCTGCATCTGTATATCCGCCCTTGTTGCTGAAATAATCTTTCTGATACTGTGCCCACTCTGATGCGGAAAGCAGATTCAGTTTCTTGGCTACGCTACTTACACCAAGAGTGTAGTTATAGTTCACGTTCGCCTTACCCTCACCTATCTTACCTTTCTTTGTAGTGATGAGAATCACACCATTAGCACCACGAGAGCCGTAGATAGCTGTTGCCGATACATCTTTCAACACCTCAATAGACTCGATGTCGTTAGGGTTGATTGTTGCCAATGGGTTAAGACTACCCTCAATAGCACCAATACCTGTGCTGTTATTGGCTGCATCCTTGAAATAGATGAAACCGTCAACCACATAGAGAGGTTCATTAGAGGCATTCACAGAGTTACCGCCACGAATGCGGATGTGACTGTCGGCACCAGGCTGTCCGCTACTTGCTGTAACTGCCAAACCAGCTACTTGTCCGCCAAGTGCTCCGTCGAGAGTAGGTACTGGGGCTTTCTCGAAGATGTCTGCCTTGATGGTTGTCACGCTACCAGTGAGTTGGTTGCGTTTCTGTGTGCCATAGCCTACTACCACAAGTTCGTCAAGTCGGCTGCTGTTGTCTATCAGAGTAATCTCAACAGGCTCTTCGAAGTCATAGACATCCACGTCCAACGGACGATAGCCTACATACTCTA
>Ga0310695_10012231_pt1 | contig 12070 bp, 6 predicted proteins | sample RumenRJG_04DNA_FD_203882 | JGI IMG/M metagenome (GOLD analysis project Ga0310695, IMG submission 203882) | Bovine rumen microbial communities from Lethbridge, Alberta, Canada - RJG_04 (v2) (version 2) | ecosystem: Host-associated > Mammals > Digestive system > Stomach > Rumen | place: Canada... | reverse complement strand
GAAGGCTCGTATTCCGTGATAGACGACGATGCGATTGCGTTTGCAGACGGGGCGTCAGGCGCAACGCTTACGCTTACAAGCTATGTCGGGTGTCTCACTTTGCCTGAGACGTGGGTGATCGCAGACAGCGTTCGATATTCATCTGGTGCCATTCTTGTGCTCTATGGAACAGACATGAAAACCAGCGTAAGCGGAACATACACGGTTCCTGCTAACGGATACACCCGCATTACACGTCCTGATAACTTTGACAAGGATGTCACCATAAACGTACCGGGCGGAGCGGCTCTTACCGTCCGATACATGACCTATAATGCAAACACAGGTTCTGGCTCCGCGCAATCCGCCGATACGATTTTGCATCTGACGAACGACGTGACGTTGGCCGGCGGACGCCTTGCGGTCAATACCGACACTCCGTTCAGGTATTATGGAGCTGTTTCCGGCACGGGCACTATTGACAGCCAGTTCTCGTCCACGGTCGCAAAAACGGCTACGTCTAAAAAACGATACCGATATTTCTACGGTTCGCTTGAAGGGCTAGATTCCGCGAGCGTAATCAAGTGCAATTGCGAAACGCCTTCCGTATCTGACAGGGAATACGATACACGAGTAGCCTCCAGTTTCCCTGGTACAATTGAGATGTACGGTACATGCCCCACGAACACGGTAAGCTTCGGAACTCTCTCGAACGGCGGAACGTATTCGTTCGGAGCTATACGCTCGTACGGCAAGGTGACGCCGAGCAAGACGGCTACGTTTTACGGTCCCTGCCTTCAGTATTGGGCAGACCAATATTGGACGGTTGGAACGCTTTCGGGAGACATTGCCGTTCGTCCCAGCAACTCGTCAAATTCCTGCGATCTGGAAATCGCCAACGTTGAGGATAATTCCGAAATCTGGATCCGCTATGGCATACGTCTGAAAATCGGCACGCTCGGAACGGGGGTTAAGCTGCACTACATGTCGAACCAGAACTACAGTTCCAATGTCGTCGAGGTGGCGACAGGCAATCCTGCATTTGCGGAAATTGAACTGATGGGCGAGGGAAATACGGTCAACTTGAAAGGTGCGTCGGTCGATTCCGTTATAGGCAATGGAACGATAAAAGTGCTAGACGGGAATGTGCGCATTGGCGCAGTTCCGGATACTGTAAACGTGCAGGTTCAGGGCGGCACGGTCACGTTCGGCAACGACGTGGACGTTTCAGCCGTCCTTGCCAAGTCGGCACTTTGGCTAGACGCCTCCGACACGGCGAAGATGGTTGGTGCATACAACACTGGATGGGCGAAATCGACTAGCGGCAAGGCGGTTCTTGCGGCGCATCCAGCCGTAACGTTCAACGGCAGCTTGACGGCGACATGGACGAATGCTTTCCCGCTTATCGAGAAGTGGTTTGACAAGCGTCCCGAACAGACTGAAAACTATGGTTGGCAGGATAGGTGCGTGGACTATAGCAGTACGCTATACACTCTAGTCTATCCGTACCTTGTGCCGAATGGACTGAACGGCAGGGCGTACATGAGCTTCGGTGTGCATGGCGAGACAGACTTGCCGGATTCCGACGGCACGAGCCGCGCGTCCGGGAAAACGAATCTGCATCGCGAACGTCGGCGAATGCCGATTATGCACGACATGAACGGCAAGGAATATCCTACTGGCAATGCGATATACGCATGCGCGACAATCTTGGTGTTCGGATCTCAGCAGGGCGGTGGACGTGCCGTCCTTGGCAGCTACTACGGCAATGACCGCTGGACGGCGAATCCTGCGACAAACAACGCATCGTGCTCTCACAACTATGCACGTGGCGGCGACAGCTCAAGCTATGTGGCGTCCAATCCTCTCTTCGCGTCTGGTTCGACAAAAGCGGCTTGGATTGACGGTGAAAGCGTCAATCCTGCCACGACGGGCTTGAGCGGTGGTTGGCAGGTGATATCAATCACCAATACAGCTGCATACTGGCGTTCGCTTGGCGAAGGCGAATCATCCTCCTCTGCGGCCAATTCCGGCGGGCAGAACTATGCGGAGGTGATCTCGTTCACGAACGCGATTACGTCGGCGGAGCGCGAGGCGGTGGAACGGTACCTTGCGCTGAAGTGGGGGCTTACAAATGCATTGCCGGTGAAGGGGAGCGTGAGTGTCGCGGCGGGAGCGACGGTGAAGGGCGCGGTTGCTGGTGTTACCGGTAACGGCACGTGGGAACTCAACCTGCCGGAGACGACGCTTTCGATGGACGGTTCGTTCACGGGTGCGCTCGCTGGTGGCGGCGTTATTACGGTTGCGGACGCGGCAGACATGCCGTCGCTTGACGCGGCGTTTGACGGCACGGTGAACGTTACGGGCGGAAACCTGACGTTCACCTACGCGAACGGCGCGTTCACGCCCGCGATTGTCGCGCCTGATGCCGACCTAGTATTTCCGTCAGCGCCGACGATAGCGATTGCCGCGCCGAACGGTATCGAGCCGGGCGACTACACTCTCGTCTCGGGCAAGACGCTGACTGGTCTTGACAACTGCGTCCTTGAGTCCAGCAAGATCGGCAGCAGGTACGTGAGTCTTGTTCGCGAGCCGTCTTCGATAGTCTTGAGAGTCACGAAGGACGGATTGGTAATACTGTTAAAATAACCGCAGAGAGGACAACAACAATGTCGACGACAAGAAGATCGTTTATAACAGGAATCGGCGCGGCCGGAGCGCTGCCGCTCTTCAACATCGGATGCGCTGGATTCGGCGAGAGCCGTCGCGCGCAGCTGGCAAAGGGCGCAAAGATACGCATTGCAATCGTCGGGTGCGGCGACTGGGGGCGGACGCTCCTCATCCGCGCTGGAATCGTCGGCGGCTGCGAGCTTGTCGCCTTGTGCGAGCCTGATCCCAAGGCGATTGCGGAACTGAAGAAGAAATGCGCGAAGCGGTGGGGACGCGCGGCGCTTGACGCGGCGAAGGTGTATCCAGACTATCGCGTCATGTTCGACGAAATAGGCGACACGCTAGACGCCGTCTTCATCGCGACGCCCAACCACCACCACGCGCTGCCTGCGCTGATGGCGATTCGGCATGGCGTGAACGTCTATGTGGAAAAGCCGATGGCGCACACCATGGAAGAGGTCATACGCATCGGAGAGGAGGCGAGGAAGGCAGGCGTTGTCGTGCGCGTCGGCAACAAGGGACACAACATCTCGCATCGCCCGAAGCTAGCAAAGTACCTCAAGAATGGCGTCATCGGCGACGTCACGGAGGTGTTCAGCTTCTCCGACCGCCCGAACACGATGTTCCGCCGTCCGCATACGATTCCAGTTCCCGAGGGGATGGACTGGGATCTCTGGTGCGGCGGTTCGCCGGTGTGCGAGCCTTACGGCGAGGAAGACGGGCGCGTCGGGCTGCATCCGCACGACTGGCACAGCTGGATCGACTACGGCAACGGCTCGATCGGCAACATGGGTACGCACGTTCTCGACGCGCCGTTCCAGACGATGGACATGTGGAAGGTAAAGCCGTCCAAGATCGTCGTTCGGGACGTGAAGTGGGGTTGCCCCGGGGCGTGGAACGCGCGCGGCACGATGGACTTCTACATCCCGGCCCGCGACGGGTGGGGAGACATCGTCCTGCACTGGAACGACGGCGTCGCCGACGGCGTGGATATCAGCTCGAAGTTCATGTCTGGCTGGTACAACCGCGTCTACAAGCGCGAGCACACGAACTTCCCGCCGGAGCTCGTCGAACTCGAGAAGAAGTGGGGCGTCAAGACGCCGATACCGGCGTTCGGCACGGTGTTCGTCGGCACGAAGGGCATGATCTACGAGGAATTCCACCGTACGCTCAGGTTCTTCCCGGAGGGCGGCAAGATTGCCGACATTCCTGTTCCCGAAAAGGATGCGCTCAACGCCGAGGAACGCAAGATAGTCGCCGAATTCCTCTCGGCGGTTCGCGGCAATCCCGGACGGGTGAACACCGGGCTCGACTTCTCGATTCCGCTTGCGAAGACTCTCATGCTGGCGAACATGCTTGCCTTCGCAGGAAAGGGTACATACACGTTTGACGGCGAGAAGACGGACAGTGCCGCAGCCAATGCCCATTTTGGTATAACATACAGGAAGGGATGGAACATCTGATGTCGGTAAGCAGGAGGCATTTTATTGCGGGGATCGGAGCGGCAGGCGCACTGCCGCTCTTCAATATCGGCTGCGCAGGTTTTGGGCAGAGCCGTGCGCGGCAGATTGCCAAGGGCGCAAAGATACGCGTCGCGCTGATCGGATGCGGACTTCAGACAAAGGCGATGATCGACGGCGTCCTTTGCGAAAACCTGGTTGCGATCGTCGATCCGGATCCGGCGCGCTTCAGGGCGCTCGGCAAGTACGTGGCCAAGACGTGCAGCGCCGAAGACAAGGCGAACTTCGCGTCTGCGCGGCGCTTTTCGACATACCAGGACATGTTCGACAAGATGGGCGACGAGATCGACGCCGTTGTCGTCGAGACGCCGAACCACCAGCATGTGCTGCCGGCGGTCATGGCGATGCGGCGAGGGATGCACGTGTATCTCGACAAGCCTCTCTGCCTCACGGCGGCGGAATGCAACCTCATCCTGGCGGAAGCGCGGAAGAACCCCGGTCTCGTCACGCAGTGCGGCACCTACGGACATTCCTTCCCGTCGATGAAGTACTGCGTCGACAGGATCGCCGAAGGCGCGCTTGGCGAAGTGCGCGAAGTGTGGGCATACGACGACAGGTGCAATTCCATATACCAGCGTCCGGCAAAGTGTCCGCCGCCGAAAGGCATGGACTGGGACCTCTGGTGCGGCGGCTCGCCGATATGCGACTTCTATCCGGAGAGCGAAGACCAGGACGGGATGCATCCGCACGGTTGGCATTCGTGGAGGGGCTACGGCAACGGCTCGATCGGCAACCTCGGCATGCACATCATGGATGTCGCGTTCTGGGCGCTGGGACTGAAGGATCCCGACACCGTGAAGTGCCACGAGGCGAAGTTCGCGCTCGACGGAGCGTGGGCGTTCCGCGACGCGTTCGAGTTCCACTATCCGACATCGAAGTTCGGACACGAAGTGACGATGCACTGGTGGGACGGACTCAACGACGGCGTTCCCTACGACAAGGAGCACGTGAACAGGTTCGGAGTTCCCCACAAGCGCGAATGGCTGAACATTCCGCCAAAGGTGCTGGAAGTCGAGAAGGAAAACGGATTCGAAGAGGACCCATTCTACAAGAACGGAATCCTCTTCGTGGGAACCAAGGGCAATCTCTGGTTCACGCATCACGGCGGATACCGCTTCATGCCGCGTTCGAACGGGTGGTGCATTCCGCGCGTCGACAGGCCGGACGACTTCAGCTACCGCCGCGTGACGCCCAAGCACTTCTACGAGTTCTACGAGGCGATCAGGGCGGGCGAGCAGACGATAGACAACTTCGAATACGCCGTGCCGCTTGCGAAGACGGTGTGTCTCGGCAACATATCGGCGCTTGCGGGAAAGGGCAGCGTTCTCAAGTGGAACGGATCGCACGTAACAAACAACAAGGAGGCAGATAAACATGTCGGCAAGGAATATCGCAACGGCTGGAATCCTTTTGTCTAGCCTGACTCTCGCGGGGTGCGTATGCAGCGCGCCGTCCGCAGCGTCAGGTCCGGAATGGAAGCCGATCGGCAACCGCAAGGCGCGCGTCGTCCTGTGGGGCGTCACGCACAACCACGCCAAGGGCAAGTTCGACGCGCTGAAGCGGCTCAAGGACGACTACGAGATCGTCGGCATAGTCGACAACTCCGATTCGAAGGTGATGCGCATGGCCGAGCCGAAGATGTCCAACTACAAGGGCTATCCGAAGTTTACGCCGAAACAGGTCATAAACGAGGTGAAGCCCGATCTTGCCGTCATCGAGGTTTCGAACCAGGAGCTTGTGGATGTGGCGAAGATGTGTGCCGACGCGGGGATTCCCATGCACATGGACAAGCCGCTCGGCGTCACGAAGGACGGGTTCAAGTACGTGTCCGACGTGTGCCGTGCACGCAACATCCCGCTCCAGACCGGCTACATGTTCCGCGTGAACGGGGCAATCCAGTTTGCGTGCAAGGCCGCGCACGACGGCGTGATCGGCGAGGTGTTCTCGATCGACGCGGACCTGAACCACAGCTACGGCGGCAAGAAGTATCCTGAATACTGCGGTACGTATCCGGTCGGCACGGCATACCTGCTGTCGTGCCACGTCATCGAATACGTATTGCCGTTGATGAATGAGGTTCCGCCCGACTTTGTGAAGACTTGGGTAATGCCTGCGCCGGACGATCCCGAAGGAACGCCGAGCCATACGTTCACGCTCATGACCTGGCCGCGCACCACGTGCACGATCACGGTCTGCTCGAAGGGCACCCAATCGCGGCGCCATCTGCGCATCGACGGATCGGACGGCACGATAGAGATCACGCCAATAGAGGACTTCCGCAAGGTCAAGCATGATACCGGCGAAGAGAGCAAGGACGGCAAGTCCGCAGTCGATCCGCGTATCATCGTCAAGATGCATCTCAAGAAGGCGAAGAACGGATACAAGAAGGGCGAGAACATCATCGACTTCGGGATCATCCAGGACAGATACGCAGACCAGCTGAAGGAACTGGCCGAGATACTGCGCGGCGAAAAGCCGAATCCGCAGTGGCTCTACGACCACGACCTGCTCGTTCACGACGTGTCGCTAAGAGCATGCAACTTGTAGCAATCGTAGCCGCTTCGCTGATTTCTCCGTTCTTCGTCGAGGTCACTCCAGAAGTCCGCTCGTCCTATGTCTCGATAGGCAAGCTGATGGAAGATCGCCCGATGCAGATCACTAATGTCCGCGCCGGATACGATGCGGGCGATTTTGGGCGTTTTGGCGTGCGCAACTGGGATGTAAGCTCGCTCTCGGACAGACGGAGCGACGTGCACAGGCACGCGCTGTACCATACGGAGTTCGGTCCGACGTGGCAGTACAACGTCGAGCTGTCCGAAGACTGGACTTTGAAGTCCGACATTGCGCGGTCGTGGACGATTTACCGGGGCTTCAAGGACGGGTACGCCGCTTCGAACAGGACATATTCGTGGTGGCAGATGGATCAGGAGCTTGCGAATCCGTATCTGGTGCCGTTCTACCGGCTGCGCAAGTGCTTCCACGGCAACGACTACGTATACTTCAAGGCAGGTGTCCGCAAGAGGCTGGTGTTTCTGGAAGACTTCCATCTCACGCCAAGCGTGTTTGCGGAAGGCGGCAGCAGCCGCAACTACAGGCGCGTCGTCGGTGCGCGTCCTGATGGCGGACGCTGGAGCGACGGCGTGTCGTCCGTGACGTTCCGGCTGGAGCTGGGCTGGGCTGTTTCAGAGAACGTCACGGCGTTCGCGTTCGTGGAGCAGTACGAGGCGGTTGGGCAGCGCATGCGCCACGCGAACGAGAGGAGCACGTACAAATGCGCACACAACGACTGGACGCTCGGCGGCATAGGCTGCCGCATAAGGTTTTAACGAAAGGATGAAGCGATGAAAGCAATTGTTTTTGCGGCGGTTGCCGCAACAGGCATGTTTGCCGTTGCCGGGGGAGACCCGGCGATGAGAGGACCATTCCCGCTGTTGTGCACACCATGGACGGCCGAGGGTGCGCTGGATGTGTCCACGCTCGTTAAGGAGGCGGAGTTTGTCGATTCGTGCGGCGCGGCGGGCGTCATCTGGCCCACGGCGGGCGAAGTCGAGGACCTCGTGAAGGAGGGCGAGTACGAAAAAGGGCTTGATGCGCTCGCCGAGCGCGCGGCAAAGCCTGACTTCAAGGCGCGCCTTACGGCAGTCTGTCCGGGAAAGACGAGCGCGGATGCGCTGGATCGCGTCCGCACCGTGAACGCGAATATCGAAAGGCATGGCGTCAAGATGGCGATTCTGGCGCGTCCGCCGGACGATGCAAAGACTCAGGAAGACATCGCCGCGCACTACCGCGCACTTGGCGCGATCGCGAAGTGCCCTGTGATCATACAGACATACAACGGCAAAAGCCCTCAGCCGGACGTGGAATTGCTCATCGACCTTGCGAAGGAGTTTCCTGACGTGTTCGGCTACGTGAAGGAAGAGTCGCCAGGCGGAAAAGTCAACGCACGGATGGCTCGACTTGTCGCCGCAAAGCCGGTCATACACACGGTCTTCAGCGGATGGAGCCTTTCCGCATGGCTATATCAGGGTCCTCGGCTCGGCACGGAGGGCATGATCACGCAACGTCCTGCGTATGCGGATATTCTCGCCTACATGTGGCGTCAGCAGGAGAACGGAGATCGCGACGGCACGCTTGTCGACGCATACTCCAAGTTTCTTCTGATGTGCAATCTCGGCAGCACCTTCGGCGGGAAAAGCGACACGATGCGCGGACCACACCTCAACGTGCTCGTCAAGCGCGGGGTGTTCACGAACACCTACACCCGCAAGCGTCCGCCGAAAGGAGACAAGAGCGGCAAGAAATGGATAGTAGAGGAATCGATACTCTCGCCTCGTGAGATTGAGGAAATCGACCGCAGGCTTGCGGCATGCGCTCCGTACATGAAGAATTTCGAATCGCAAAAGGAGGTCAAATGAAACATCTGGCATGTATTGCCGCACTGGTCGCCTTTGTTGCGGCTTCTGATGCGGAACCGATAAGGGTGGAAGTCGCGGCGTCGCAACCAGGACACGAAGTTCCCGCGTCGCTGTGGGGCGCGTTTCTTGAGGATATCGCGTTTTCCGTGGACGGGTGCCTCTATCCTGAACTTGTCTGGAACAGGGGCTTCGAGTTCCGCCCGGCACCAAGCGACGACGGGTTCGCGAAACGCCTGAAGGGACCGATGGACCTTGGCATGCCCGGCTGGACGGCCGACTGCCGGAGCGGCGCAATGGGGCGTTTCACGCTGCAGTACGCGAAGCCGCTGCGGGAAGACACGCCTGCGTATCTGCGCATCGAGGCGTTTGCGCCATATGCCGGAATGCGCAATTCCGGTGCGCTTGGCGAGATGGCCGTAAAGCGCGGCGAGAAGCTCAACCTGTCGCTCTATGCCCGCGGCGACGCGCCGCTGATTGTTCGGGTCGAGGGCGGCGAGAACAATGTGCTGTGCGAAACGCGGTTCGAACCTGGACAGGACTGGAAGCGGTTTTCGGCGACGTTGACGCCGTCCGAATCGTCGCGCAAGGCGCATCTGCTTGTCATGGCTTGCGCGGCAGGAGTCGTCGACCTGGACTTCGTTAGCCTGATGCCGGCCAAGACGTTTCGCGGCCACGGTCTCAGGAGCGACATCGCGAAGCTCATAGCGGACCTTAAGCCGGCGAACTTCCGCTTTCCGGGAGGATGCATGCTGGAGAGCTGCGACTATGCAGGATGGTTCGACTGGAAGCGCACGGTGGGCGACGTGGAGTCGCGCCAGCCGCTTTGGAACATCTGGGGATATTACCAGAACGTCGGCTTGGGCTTTTACGAGTACTTCCAGTTTTGCGAGGACATTGGCGCAGAGCCGCTGCCGGTGTTCATTGGCGGTTTGACGTGTCAGTTCAGGAACTCGAAGCTGTTCCCGAAGGAAAGCCTCGGTTACCTCGTGACGAACATGCTGGACGCCATCGAGTTCGCCAGAGGGGGCGCGGAAACGAAGTGGGGCGCGCTACGTGCGAAGATGGGCCATCCCGCGCCATTCGCGCTAAAGACGATTGGCATAGGGAACGAGAACTGGGGCGAGGAGTATTTCTCGCGGCTTTACGAGCTCGCTGCAGGCGTCAAGGCTGTGCATCCCGACATAAAGGTCATCGCGGCGATAGACCCGCACACGGTGCGAGATCCGCCGCGCGCGCTCGAAAGCTGGACGCGGATTCGCAAGGGTGCGGTGGACTTCGCCGACGAGCACATATACGCGAGTCCGAGCTGGTGGCTCAACAACACGGGACGCTACGACGACTACGACAGGGACAACGTCCCGGTGTATATCGGCGAATGGGGCACTCGCGACATCCGCGCGGATTGGATGGACGGGCTCTATGTTGCGCTTTCCGAGGCTGCGTTCCGCATAGGAATCGAGAAGAACAGCGACGTGGTCAAGATGGTCGCGTACGCTCCTCTCGCCCGTCGTGTCGGGGCGCCGCGTGACGGATTCTCCCTGCTGAACGTGACGCCGTCAGGAGCGTGCGGAAACGCGACATACTATGCCGAGAAGATGTTCTCGCTGAATCGTATCGAGCGCATCGTGCCGGTGGCGTATCCGAAGGTTGTCGTACGCCAGCCCGAGGGATGGGAAAAGAAAGGCGGGCCGTGCAATCCAAAGAACGAAGCGGTTGACGTAGTTGCGTTTCATGCTGGCGCCGGAATCGTAAACGGCGAACTCGTCGTCAAGCTCGTAAACGCCGCGCCGGAGGCGCGCGGAATATCGCTTGCGTTTGACGCGGCGCTTCCGGCGGGAGTCGTATACCGCCAGACGCTCAGCGGCGAGCCAGGGGCGAGAAACACGCCGGAAGAGCCAAAGCGCGTAGTGCCTGTCGAGGACTCTTTCGATTTCGGCGGCGGGTGTGAACTTTCCGTGGAACTGCCGCCGTATTCGTTCGTCGTCCTCAGGCTTGCGACAGCCCAGCTGCCAAAGCCCGCGTGGCCGAAGAACTTTCCAGATCCTACGTTGTGGCGTGCGGAGGACGGTACCTGGCGCGCATCTTCGACATCAAAGCAAATCCTAAAGAGCGTCGATTTCATTCATTGGGAGGATACTGGCAGAAAGCTGTTCTCCAAAGAGGAGTTCAAGCGCATACACAAGGACTGGAAGAACATCTGGGCGCCGGACGCATTCAAGATCGGCGACGAATGGATTGTTTACGTTTCACTCGTAAACAGCGACAAGGACAGCGCGATAGCGGCATATTCATCCAAGAGCGCCGACGGGCCGTTTACCGACGGACATATGATAACATGCAGCAAGGACACCGGCATACGCGACACTATCGATCCGGACGTCGTGCGCGACGACCGTGACGGAACGCTGTGGCTTTTCTTCGGTTCAACCGGCAAGATGTACCGGGTCAAGCTCGCGCCAGACGGCAAGTCGCTTGCGCCAGACGCCAAGTACGAGCATGTCGCCGGCATATGGGGCAACGAAACGGACGATCCTGCGAGGCTGAAGGTTTTCGAGGGCGCCCATCTGCACAAGCGCGGAGGATGGTGGTATCTGTTCGCGTCACGCGGCTGGTACGGCGACGGCACCTACGCCGTCGTCGTCGGGCGCGCGAAGACGCTTGACGGCCCGTTCCTCGACCGCGACGGGCACGACATGCGCGACGGATTCGCGACGGTCGTGCATTCGTCGGGCCTGAACGACAGGCTTTTCGGCCCGGGGCACAACGCCGAAATCGTCACGATCGACGGCCGCGACTATCTTCCGCACCATTGCCACGTCAAGGGCGAAACTCCGCGATCCCGTCCGTTTTTCATACGCGAACTGTCCTGGGATTCCGACGGCTGGCCTAGCGTACGTTGATGGTGGGCTGTCGGCAAATCGTGGAGAATTGCGCCTATGATCGGCGATAGGTTTGCATTGTGACGTTGAATGTGCGTTTGAACAGTTTCATGAGGTAGGAGATGTCGCCAAAACCGCACGTCTCGCCGATGCGCTTGATCGGCAGGTCTGTTTCCTTAAGCCGAGACTTGACGAGTTCAAGGCGGATGCGTTGAAGTTCGTGCATGGCGGTGGTGTTCATCACGGAGCGGAAATGCTTTTCCAGAAGGCGTCTTGATGTGCCGGCGGCAGTTGCGATGTCGTCTATGCCGATTGTCACGGCGGCGTTGCGTCGCATGTACTCACACGCTAGCGCCACGCATCGCGCCGCTCCGTTGACGTCTGCCGTGGAGACGCGTTCGACGATCTGCTTGATGCCGTAGGACAAGCGCTGGGGAACGGAATCCGCCTTCCCGGCAATCATCCTGTCAAGCGATTCTGCGGCGCGGAGTCCGCCGCCGTTGAAGTCGGGTAGGGAGGTCAGAAGGGTCAGAGCATATTGATACAGGTACGCCAAGCGAAGCTCGGCAGAACTAATAGCGGAAGGAGCTACATCGTAAAGAAATCG
>Ga0310695_10012230_pt1 | contig 12070 bp, 17 predicted proteins | sample RumenRJG_04DNA_FD_203882 | JGI IMG/M metagenome (GOLD analysis project Ga0310695, IMG submission 203882) | Bovine rumen microbial communities from Lethbridge, Alberta, Canada - RJG_04 (v2) (version 2) | ecosystem: Host-associated > Mammals > Digestive system > Stomach > Rumen | place: Canada... | reverse complement strand
CCAGACCGCCCATGAAATAATGAACAGATGGTGCTACAGGAATCGGCTCTTTTGAAATATCGATTCCCCTGTACTTGGCGCAGATGTCCCGCACCTCGGGAAGCCTTGAATCGATCAGCCTCTTGTCCATAAATGAGATATCCAGAAGCACATCCCGGCCGGTAGCAACGATCTCCCTGGAGATCAGGTCGCGGGTCATGAGATTCCCCCTGGGCCCGTACTTATCCTCCATGAAAAAGACCTTTTGGTCGCCGTCCATATAAAAAAGTCTTCCGCCCTCGCCGCGGACCGCCTCTGAGATCAACATTCTCTTTTGGGGCGTCTCCAGTGTGGTCGGATGGAACTGGATAAATTCAAGATTCTTCAGGGCTGCTCCCTGCATGAAAAGCCGTCCCACAGCATAGCCATCACACCTGCTTGACCCGGTGGTCTTGCCAAAAAGACAGTTCTGCCCGCCGGTGGCCATCACAAGAGCATCTGCATATACAGGCACCAGCTCTCTTGCGTCTTCATCATAAAGTAGGGCACCGTAGCAGCGTCCGTCACTTATCAGTGCCGAGTAAAAGTGATGCCTCATGATCCTGGTTATAAGCCCTGCCGCTTCGAACCTGCGGACCTCCATGACCAGGGCCGAGACGATGTGCTTACCTGTAGAAGATCCGCAGTAATGCGTCCTCTTGTAGGTCTGCCCGCCAAAGGCCCTCAACAGCGGGCGGTCCTGCTCATCCACAGAGAACACCGTTCCGATCCGCTCCAGATAATGAATGATCTCTTTCGCATCCGAGCAAAGCCCTTTAACAGCATTGCTGCCTGCAAGGTAAGCACCACCCTTAAGGGTATCCTCAATATGGCACTGCACGCTGTCACCCTCTTCATGCCTTTCGGTAACTGCATTTATCCCGCCTGCAGCCATTACTGACTGGGACTGCTCCGAAGGTCCCGGGGCGATCAGCTTAACCTTCATGCCAAGTTCTGCGCAGCGAATGGCGCACATCATTCCCGATATACCGTTTCCAATTATCAGTATCTCCTTCATGCACCAACCTCAGATATGTACAAACATTGACAGTTGCCCTCTTACAACAGTAAAGGAAGTTACCAGCAACAGAGCAGTCATGACGCACCAGACTATCCTGTCCGTCAGTCTGACTTTCTTTTCATCAACAAGCAGACCAAGGGTGATACATGCTTTGGAGAAAGAGATGGACGTGTGCACCGTGATAACCACATAAAAAAGAAGCTGCAGTACCAGCAGCACGGCAAAGCCGATCCAGATGCCGCTTTCCGCGCAGCTTTTCATGGCTTCAAAGGTCTTTAGATGAACAATGAGGAGCGGAAAAATCAGAGCCGCCGAAATGCGCTGGATTATGGTCTTTTTGTTCTTTTGCGGATACAGGTCAAGCCTTGTACCGTCACCCAGCAGAAATACAGAGCACATGCCACAGATTGCGTGGGCGCACACCAGCACCATAAGCGGCATGGAAGTGGCAAGCTTCAATGTCGGATTGTAGTAGAAGGTGAGATAAGAAAAGCAGTTGTATCCCATGTGCACCACTACGGCGATGGACGACAATAAACCCAGAACTGCATTAGATTTTTTCAGTATCATTTTTTAACCTCCAGCAATGGTCTTGTCAGAATTAAGAGCACATCAGATAATTCTCTCTGAACAACTTCTTATCCGAATCAGAGCCCCCAGCTCTTCCCTGATATATTCTGTCACACTGGAAAATATGAAAGTAACATTCACGGATAATTATCCAATATAACACCTGTCAAAACAACAGCTCTTGTCAGATTTAATAGTTTTTTCATCTTAATATCACTATCTGGTCAAGTCCTAAATGTGGCAAATTGCCTCCGGATACAGATGTTACGCCGCGCTGCCTCCCGCCATGGCAGGGCTTGACCACTGTGATAACAAATTATCGATATATCGAACAAAAATTACATCTGTATTTTATGTTTTAAAGATATGTACGTAAGGCATTTTTTTAGGTTTGTTCCTTCCAGGTCATTAACATACATCGCAACATGCTCTATCCTCATCTTATCCACCATATCCTTATCCCACGTCTAACCGTCCACTCACCTATAACAAATGATAATACGGACAGATATTCTCATAGTGCCCGTCTTTCATCCTGAATCCACCCGGAATAGTTCCTATCTGGATGAAGCCAAGTCTTTCATAAAGATGCCTGGCATGGATATTGCTCTCAACTACAGCATTGAACTGCAAAACCTTAAATCCAAGTTCTTTTGCTTTATTCAGGCAGTCCATAACAAGTTTTTCGCCTATATGCTGCCCACGGCACCGGGAACTTACGGCATAACTTGCATTACAGATATGCCCGCACCTTCCGATGTTATTGGGATGGAGGATATACAAGCCCTCTATATCGTTGTCATCCTCGGCTACTCCCGTATAGCTCTGCTCTCCGAAGAATTCCTTTCCTGATCGTTCATCAAGAAAATCCTCCTGAGGAAAGGCTATGCCTTCTTCAACAACCTCATTCCAGATTTCTATCATCCGCAGAATGTCTTTAACTGTGTATTCTCTTATAATCATGATTCATTCACCAGCTTACAGTCTCAGTTGGAAAGATTATACGCTTCATTAACGTAATGCTCAGCGGATCTCCTGTTCCCTTCAATCTCTTCTCCTGTAACGGATCTGACTATCTTTGCCGGGTTCCCGTATACCATCATTCCGTCCGGGATTTCCTTTCCCTTTGTAACAAGAGTTCCGGCACCGATAATACAGTTTTTTCCTATCCTTGCACCGTTAAGGATAATGCTCCCCATTCCTATCAGGGTATTATCTCCAATAATGCATCCATGAAGGATGGAACCGTGCCCTACTGTTACATCTGATCCGATCTCCATAGGAAACCCCTTATCAACGTGTAAGGTACAGTTATCCTGGAATGTTCCCACTTTAATCTGCCTTCCTAAAATACCCTTTTTCGTGTATTGTACCATTTTTCCAGGTTCCGGACATTGCTTCCCAATAACAAAAATCCGCCACCGGGTCTTTATAACCAGATGACGGAATACGGTTAATTCTGAAATACGTTACAGGATCATCATTATCACTATAAAGATGAATATCGCTCCCATGAAAGCAAGTGTCAGCTTAATGCTCGCTTTTAGACACCAACAGACAAACTTAAAAGGCAGCCCCATCATCTTTAATACAAGGTAAAACGGGAAAAACAGTAATTTAGCCATAGCTTTCTCCCCCTTTATCAGAAATCATCATCGAAATCATCGGGATCATAGCCTGCTTCTTCCAGGGCTTCTCTTCTCTCTTCCTCATCCATGTCTTCCAGTTCGTCCCAATCCAGATCAGAGTAATCATCGGACTTTTCATCATCATATTCGTTATCGCGCTCAATATCCTCCGTTATGAAATCCAGCTGGAAACCCTGCTCAGCAGGATCAATAGATCCGTCCCTGTTGAAGTCAAACAGTCTGTCAAAAGAGTTTTCATAAGCCCCTTTATTTTTCCATATCAGATGATTATGTCTCTTCCCATCCCTTACATACATCACACCATCCCATAGCCCCGGATGCTGCTTCCAGTTCTGCAGGAGTCAGTTTGACAGAGGTGTATTCGTTTCCTCCTGCCGGATGGATATACTCAAATCTTTTCATCGAAATATCAAGCCAGATAGGAACACCCTCCGGGATCCCGAAAGGACATACCCCGCCGGGCGGGAATCCTGTCAGATCTTCTACCTGATCCCTTGCTATCATACTGGGTTTCGTATGAAACTGAGCCTTGAATTTTGAACTGTTCACCCGGCCGTCTCCGGCCATTACAACAATTACCGGCTTTTCATCAACAATAAAAGATAGAGTCTTTGCTATTTCTGCTTCGGTACATCCTATCTGCTGTGCGGCATGTTCCACGGTATCAATGGTTTCCTTATGTTCAGTGAGCCTGTTACCGAAACCTTTCCCATCAAGCCAGCTCTTTACTTTATCGTTAATCATTGCTCTGTTCCTCTGTATCAAATCCGTAGTTCAGGACTTCATTATATCTGCTATTTGCCTCTTCACTCGCCTTCTTTTCTTTCCAGGCGGCTATTTCGCTGGCGATGGCCAGTGCTTCGTCAATTATCAACTCATCCGTCCTGGGCTTAACATAGTAAAGATACGATATCATCCGTCTCATGGCTTTTGGACTTCCAAGCATCTTTGCAATCTCTGAACCGAGTTCTTCCGGAAATCCAAGATCCCTTATCACCCTGACAAGTTCATCCCTTGTCCTGCTCCACTCCATCTGTTCCGGTGTCATATAATAATCCCTTCAAGATGGTCACATTCATGCTGTATTATCTGAGCTATATGACCTTCAAATTCCTGGGTTTGATCCTTAAAGGATTCGTCCTGATATCTGACTTTTATCTTCCTGAAGCGTCTGGTCTTTCTCACTCCCTGCAGCGAGAGGCAGCCTTCCTCCGTGTCATATGGCTGTGACTTCTGAATGATCACAGGATTAACCATGATCATATCCACAAAACCAAGTGATACAATAATTATTCTCTTCCTGAAGCCTATCATATTCGCAGCCATCCCTACACAGCGGTCCCTGTTGGCTTCAAGGGTATCTTTAAGATCCTGCACGATCTGTTTATCCTTATCAGTTGTCTCTTCAGATTTCTGTCCAAGGAAAAGGACATCTTTCATTATCGGTTGTACCATCTGCTAATAAATCCTTTCAGGTTCTTCTGTAATGCCGTACAGCTCCATGAATTCTTTCATATCCGATCCATTCCTGATCAGCATATCCTCTTCAAACACTCCGGTATGGATATCCTGAAAACCTGCAACCTTTTCTCCATCACAGATACTGCACTTGACGACAGGCTTCATGTTATCTTTGTCATAGGATTTATGTTTTGGTTTCTTCCTGAATATCACTTGCGTACTCCAAGATTAATAATAACCATCATGATCCCTGTTAAAATAAGCGGTATCATCCCGTCAATGTAACCTTTAACATATTCCAGATCATAGTAAAGCAGGTAGCAGACCATGCTTACCACTGTAACAATGATTATTCCCGTAATATACGCTGCCAGACTTCCCCTGCCAATGGCTCCATACCGGTACAAAATCCCGACAAAGCATAATTCCAGCACAGTCCATCCTACTATAATAAAGAGTTCTGATGTCACCTGTCTGTGAAACAGATTTGCGGAAACAAACAGCAGTACCATGTATGCAATAATCCCCAGCACCGGGATTATCCATACCGGGATAAAGGCATTGACAACCGGTTTATCCGCCATGTTTATTATTCCATGTACTATCAGAAATATTCCTCCAACTCCAAACAGGAATGCTCCCAGAAGACATATGGATCCCATTAACGAGCCCTTCGGTGCCGGAGGTCTGAAGGTGATGATCCACCAGGCAAGGTAGCAACATACACACGCTATCATGCTTCTGTTTCCATAGAGTAATTCTTTCACTGCTTTCCTTCTTTACTCATTCAGCATTGAACAGTATTCTTCCGACCATTATAACCGTCAATCCTGCAGAATTAAAGACTAAGAACCAGGAATTAAAGGCTCAGGTTGCAAAGCTTAAGAAGGCTCTTTCAAATCTGATATAATAAGAGTTTACAGGGGTTCCCACACTATTGAAGGGATCCCCTGTTTTTACTTTTGGACCGTCGGTCCAAAAGTTAACCCTTAGAAGTTGAACTCTGCTTCCCAGTCAAAGTCTCCGCTTTCTTCGTATGACTTCGGCCAGTGGCTGCACCAGTTAGGAACCTTCGGATTCTCAATCCTGTCAACGCTCGGCATATACGGCTTCAGATCAAGCACATAAGTACCCTCAAATGCATCAATGTAATACAATCCCACAATTCCTGCATCTTCATCCACATATGCAATATCTGCATTGGATACCGCTATGGGATTAGGTCTTGCAGGGGAACGTGTGGCAAATACTCCGATCTCATCCGGTCCCTTTTTATACGGTTTTTCCTCGATCAGATTATTCCTGTCTGATTCATTGTCACACTTATCAGCCCACCACATAACCTGTACATGACCGTATCCATCCAGGCCTTTCAGACCTTTGGCGTACTCAGGGTCAACATTTATGCTTACAGTTCCTTCTTTGTTTTCTATCTTTCCGATGGAAAAGATTTTAATGTCGTTCATGTATGAACCTCCTGTAATTTTCTCCACCGGGCGCCCGATACGAACCATTTTACAAAGTGTTATTTATACTTCAACCCCTGATTTCGATTTTTTTCCTTGATCTCACTTAAACCATAAAACCCGGTTTCATGAAACGTCCAGTATGAATATGGAAAAGCCACATTTATCTGGATTTTCTGCTATAATACTGTCATCAGGTCATTCATTTTAAGGAGGATACAAATGAATAAGACAGAATTAATCGAAGCTATTGCAAAGGAAACCAAGCTTTCAAAAAAGGACACCGAGGCTACCGTTAAGGCATTTACTGAGGTTGTTGCTAAAGAGCTTAAGAAGGGCGGAAAGATTTCCCTTATAGGATTCGGAACCTTCGAAGTAGGCAAGAGGGCTGCAAGAAAGGGACGCAATCCCCAGACCGGCAAGGAGATCAAGATCGCCGCTTCCAAGGCTCCTAAATTCAAGGCAGGAAAGGCTCTTAAGGATCTCGTAAACGGAAAGAAGAAATAAGTTGGTTCTATTTAATCATTATATTGGGGCTCCACTCAGGTGGGGCTCCTTTTTTTTTGCTGAATTGTAAATATGGACGGGGGATGTTTGTCTCCGCTCCGCTCCGGTCGGCGCAGAACAGGCGTCCCCCGGACGCCTTGCGCCCCGCACTCCAACCCGGAAACCTAACTTCCGGTCTTATGATGCGGATTGACCTAAATGGTTTCCGGTTTTCCGCTGCCCCCTCTGCGGGGCATTCTTTTGTTTTGGCTTCCCGGAAGGTCTCTGAGCCCCGCAACGCCCCTTGAAGGCTGTGACATGCTTACGCCGGTCGTGCCAGATAATAGCCCTGGAAAAGATCTATTCCGAGTCTCACGAGGTATTCAAACTCCTCTTTCTCTTCCACTCCTTCAGCGAGAACCATCATTTTCCGTGAATGAAACTCCTGAACCAGTTTCTTCACATTATCCTGTTTCTCCGGTTCATGGTCTATTCCGCTTATCACGTGCCTATCAAGCTTAACTATCTTTGTGTCATACATTTCAACCACATCCATGTTATTGATCCCGACACCGAAATCATCTATGGCGATCCACAGGCTCTGCCTTGCAGTTGCTTCTCTCTTGGCCTCAACAGCTTCTTCGGAAATATAGGGATACTCAAGGATCTCGATGATCCCAAGGCCGTCCATTTTTCCATAGTATTCTGCAAATGCCCTCTGCTCTGCAAGCGTGAAATACTCTGACGGAAACGAATTCAGAGAAATCCGGCATTCATATTCCCTCAGCTGGTAGGCCTGCATGGCTCCGAAAAAGGTCGCAACTTCCAGTATGTGAAGTTTTCCGAGTTTCGTATATTCTTCAATAAGCTCCGTTACAGTTTTGTCCGCAGGGCGCATTAATGCTTCCCGGGCGAATATGGTTTTCCCGTCTGCTTCAAAAATAGGCTGGAATACATAATCGATGTTTAATTCTCCCAGTGCCTTCAGTATTTCGTCATCAAGTGGCAGATCGTTGTAATAGATCATCTATATATCCTTCTGAACTTACTTACGGATCTTGAACTGGATCAGAAACAGGATGATACCCGGAATAACTGGCGGTTAACTGCTCCCTTTCCCAGGCAATATATCCCTGCAATAATAAGTATTATTGCGATTATCAAAAGCACCTTCCTCATATGCCGATCCTCTATGCAAATCCTGATCCTGTGACACTCCATATCCTGATCAGATAATTACAGTATTTGTTTCCCTTTTGAATCATTTTGTAAGATCGACTTCATTGCCAAAAACGGTATCCGTACCTTTCCCGGTATTAATGTCGATATCATAATAAGCGCAGGTTGATGTATGGTCACCCATATCATCAAAAAGCCAAATAGTCACTATATCCCCTTCCCTGTTGTCAATATCTGCACATCCCGGTCGGTAATTATTCTTTTTCTCATAATAATCAAGCGCCATATTTATTATCTGCTCCTCAGTGTATCCCTTCTCCCCTTGTCTATCGGTATCAACAGACTTTGCCGTCTCTCTTTCCCCTGTTTCCACCGTAATAAATGGGGTATAACTGATATTCACATAGGAATCCTCTGCTTTTTTATAATAATCATCATATTCTTTTTCGGAAATAGGCTTCGCATTCTCCGTATTCCAGAAATCATCTTCTGAATAATACCAGCATCCTCCGTCAGGACGTTTATAATTACTGTCATAAATCACGCCGTCAATGGGCTCAAGGAATTTATACGGTCCCTCAGCCCTGTAATGTATAAGAACGCTGTTAAACGCAGAGCCCGAGCCCTCATTATAGAAAGTCCCGTCAGAAGACAGATAATACCTGTCCCTTTCTCCTCCGGATAATACCCTTGTCCAGTCTCCCCCTTTTATGGAATAAACCTCGTAAATACTTGTCCTATACTCATCATCCGGTCTCTCATTCTCCCCTATGAAAAGCTCCTCTATTCCATCATCATCGATATCAAAAAAATAGTAGCCGGCTATTTCCAAAGGATCCCTGTTGTCACCGAGGGAAGTCTTGTCCTTCAGGAATCCTGCCAGGTAATTCAAGTTGTTATCTTCAAATTTGTCCATTCCCCAACCTTCGGATATTCCCTTTGCGTATTTTGCGATTATCCCGTTATAAATATTCTTAATTGCTTCCTCGCGGCCTTCCTCAGGCTCCCAGAGGTTAGATATAAATTTATAACTGTCGCCCTCTTTCTTAAACCTTATCTCATATTCCGTCGGTGTCTCACCTGCTTCATGATAAGTATCACAGATGTACCTCACGGTTGTTACTCCATCTTCCTCACTTCCCTTAAGGAGTTTAATTCCCATCTGGTTCGTATCACCATGGGCATGGGCATATACATCAGCATCTTTAAGAAGCAAATAGCTTATTGGATGCTTCATTTCGGAATAGCTTAATCCCGTCGTTGCTTCAGCAAATGCTTCTGCTTTTTTCCTGTCAATAATAGTGACATCCGTATCCAGTTCCTCAAAGCCCGATTCTTTCTTATACTCCTTTTCAAGATCAGGGCTGTCATAAATGGATTCCCCCAGACCGGCACCAAGGTAAAAAACCTCATCCCAGAAAATGCTCTCCGGATTTGCAAATTCCTGTACAAGAAAACCGTTATACCTGATGTTGTTAAAATCCTTCTCCAGGTTCAGAAGTTCCTCTCCGGAAAGCTGCCTCACTCCCTTGTTATCTGTTTCTTCAGAAGAAGCAGTCTCCTCTGTATCCTGTTTCTCGGGCACTTCCTCTCCCACAGCCTCTGTTTTCTCGTCTGAAGAAGTTTCCTCTTTCACAGCCATGGCAGCTTTATCTTCCACTTCAGAACTTTTCTTTGCGCCGCATCCGACAAGCAGCATTGATGCAAGCGTTAATACAAGTAATATATGAACCGCTTTAGTCATATCAATCTTCATTTCATAATCTACGATCATGTCATCTTCTCCTTATGGAATCCTTCTATATCCTACTGTAATAAAAAATATGCCCTGACCAGACTGCCGGTATAAAACCGGCCGCCCGATCGGGGACGAGAGAACTACATTATATCATGTGGATGATTGAAATACTCATGTTCTATTGTTGACCGGCCCGCTGAAATATAGGGAATGTAACTGCCTGTGCCTAAAGTACTGCCTAAAGTTTTCTTTATTCAGATAACACCCGATGAAAACCTTGTCCTTCCTCGTCGTAACATGCTTTATCCGGCTTCTGCCCGTCATAATGTCCGTTTCCATCTTGTCATCCATCCTGAAGGAATCCTTGAACTGGAAATGAAGATCATCATCCTCGTGGATCCTTGCCACAAAGGGGGCATCTTTTTGAGCTTCAAAGCATATACCGTACTCGGAAATATTCCGTACTATGCAGCGGATCTCCTTGTTTTCCGAAGCCTCATATATATTTGCGGATATATCGGTATCCAATCTTGTAAATAGTCTCTTGTTTACCATCTTTTCATGTTTTTCTTATTGAAACCTGCTGTCGATTACATAGAATATTATAACATCTCTACGGGCTATCCACCACCGTGCTAAGGCAGCTCATATACACATACAGAATTCTTATCCTCTTCTATGGATTCCATGATTTTCCGGTACTCTTCGTCGTTTTCCATCCCTTTCCCCTCAAAGCCTTCCTTTGCTATTTCATATATCCTGGAGATAATGGAATTATCAAATCCGGTGAGGGTGCCTCCACATTTTTCAGCCACTCTTCTGCTGGCAGCGTTATCCCTGTCAGTAGTAATTATGATTCTGGCATCCGAGAAGATACGATGTATTTCTTTAACCAATCCTTTTATCAACTCTGTGGCAATGCCTTGTTTATGATATTCCTTTACCACATCATAGCCTATTTCGATGGCTGCTTTATTATAATGCTGAATAGAAGCACTCGCAACAAACAGCTCCTCCGGCTTCAAAAATACCGAAAGGAAGATATCTCCGTCATCGTTCAGCTCACCCTCCCATTCATAATCCCTGAAACCAGGTATTTTCTCATACGCCTTGGGAGTCATGCTGTTCTGTATTCTGAGAGCCATATAAGCCTCTTTATCACACTCCTTAACTGCTCTGATATGCAGTCTTTCAGTTTCAAAATCTATAATCGGTTTGTCATTATTCGGGTTCATGCTTTATACCCTTTATTTCTTAATCTCGCAGACTCCTTTACTGTCATCCTCATTACTATCTCCCTATTTAATCCTCCTAAAAAACCTTTTTTTGTTGGCTTTCTCAATGCTTTTAGATACTACCCCCGATAATCCGGGAAACGGCATTTTGCTGATTATCTCAGCATCCTGTTCGCACTGCTTCTCCATCTCATCATACATGGACTCCGTTACTGGCATTACTCCGCCAACCTGATACTTCCAGCCTTCACCTATTTCGCCTAATTTCTTAATCCACTTCTCCCAGGCTTTGCTGCTACGCCTTGCACTCTCTTCGGATTTATAAGGTTCAAACCAGACATCCCTAGAAAAGTCTTATTGATTCCTCCATACAACACCCGGACTACGCCACCGTTATATGCCTGATTATCCCAGACAGAATACATCCTTATGAAAACAACATAACCGTATAACTTCTTCTCTATATCGCCAGAAAATGTGCCCAATATGAACCTCCCAGTCTCATGTTCACCGTATGTCCGTCCCGATCAAATCTATACTGATTATTATAACTGCCAATTCCATAATCTACCACCGCAGGCAGATCTCGGATGGGAGATTATCTTTGATTTATCGATGCCTGTCTGATAAAATAAACGGGAAGTAGATCCTTATGGTGAATGCCAACCATCGGTAAGATGCAGGAAAATCTATTGGGGGGATTTATGGCCAGATATCGCTACAGTGAATCGGACTTCAGACTGATCGAAAACAGCTGCCTGGCATTTGGTGTCTATCAGTTCCTTGATCGGCGCGTAGTGACTGTGGCGCTTTCGGAGGGTCTGCTTGAACTTTTTGGCCTGTCGGACAGGGCAGAAGCTTATGCGCTCATGGATAACGATATGTACCGGGATGTACATCCGGATGATGTCGCCAGGATCGAGGATGCGGCGCTCCGATTTGCGACGGAGGGCGGCAGCTATGATGTCACGTATCGCACAAAAATCCGTGACGAGTACCATGTGATACACGCACATGGCAAACACACCTATCCCGACGCCGGTGTCAGACTGGCTGTTGTCTCCTATGCCGACGAGGGCGTCTTTTCCGAAGATCACAGGGGATCTTTCGACCGGGCATTACAGAACGAGTTCGAAAAAACCTTAAATAATCTTAAGGGTCATTTTGATCCCATGACCGGACTTCCGGGACTGAATTATTTCTTTGAATTGGCGGAGACGGATCGCAGGGGGATGCTGGAACGGGGA
>Ga0310695_10012227_pt1 | contig 12072 bp, 8 predicted proteins | sample RumenRJG_04DNA_FD_203882 | JGI IMG/M metagenome (GOLD analysis project Ga0310695, IMG submission 203882) | Bovine rumen microbial communities from Lethbridge, Alberta, Canada - RJG_04 (v2) (version 2) | ecosystem: Host-associated > Mammals > Digestive system > Stomach > Rumen | place: Canada... | reverse complement strand
CCACAACAGATAGTGAAGGGAGGAAATAAACTCTATGTGAGAGCTTCGACAAACCTCTATAGCTATAACCTCAATGACCATAGCATCACTACTTATGACAAGATAGGTATCCTTAGTGACACCCGCATCACACATATTGCATGGTCGGACGAGGCGAAAAAGCTGATTATCGTCTATGAGAATAAGAATATAGACCTATTGGCGGCCGACGACGAGGTGTTTAATCTCAGCTCCTACTACTCTCGTTCCATGACACAGGACAAGACAATAAACACCATCTATATCAATGGTCATATAGCCTATCTCTGCACCCGTTTCGGACTGGTGAAGATTGACATGCGTGAGAACGAGATAGCAGAGTCTTATATTCTGAGGCATAACATCACTGGTATGGGCATCGTAGGCTCTACAATCTATGCAAAGGTGGAGGATGCTACGACTTATGTCATAACGGCAAATACTGGTGCAAACCTCATTGACCCGAGCAGTTGGACAACTACAACAGACTATCCTGCAAACATTTTCGACGTAAGCACTGCCGACTGGGATAACTATATAGAGACAGTGAAGACGCTGAAGCCTGGTGGACCAATGCACAACGTGTTTGAGTTCATGCGCTTTAAGAATAATACACTCTACAGCTGTGGCGGCGGCTTTAAGTCTGCACAGCTGTTGGATCTGGAGACTCCAGCCAACATTCAGACGCTGAATGACAACAACGAATGGGTTATCTACGATGGCTACGATGAGATAAAGGATAAGTTCTCTGGCACGGATGGTAACTGGCGTTTTGTTGACATGATGGCGCTTGATATAGATCCGCTGAACCCAAAACATGTCTTTGGTGTAGCGCGTAACGGTGTCTATGAGTTCATGGATGGAAAACTGATCAATTTCTATGGCATGACAAACTCCATGATAGAGTCGGCAAATACAGATGCGAACTATGCCCTCACTGAGGGAGTATCTTTTGACACAGAGGGTAACCTGTGGTTCCTTCAGAGTCAGACACCTACAAATTCGCTGCTCGAGATAACTAAAGATGGACAGTGGGTGCGCCACGATCAAGAGGCGTTCATGTATAACAAGTCTCGCAGTCTCGGTGCATTGATGGGCTTGTTTATTGACAGCCGCGGACTTATATGGTTTGTCAATAACCACTATGACCGCCCGTCGTTCTTCTGCTATGACCCGAAGACTAAAGAGGTTATCAATACGTTCACTAAGTTCACCAATCAGGACGGCACATCCTATGGTTCCGACACTTACTATCCTCGCTGCTTTGCAGAGGACCTTGACGGCAATATCTGGATAGGTACGAGCATCGGTGCCTTCATGATTGAGGCAGCCAATATTTATACTCCTGGCACTTATCTCACACAGGTGAAGGTGCCTCGTAATGACGGTTCTGATCTTGCCGACTACCTCCTCTCGTCAGCTAATGTCACCTCGATAGTCATCGATGGTGCCGGACGTAAATGGTTCGGAACGATAGGCAGCGGAGCTTACCTTATAAGCAGGGACAACATGGAGGAGATACATCATTTCACTGCAGAGAAGACACAGCTGCTATCAAACGATGTGATGTCGATAGCTGTTGACGACCGTACTGGAGAGGTGTTCTTCGGTACAGAGAAAGGACTGTGTTCATATATCAGCGATGCTACCGCAGCGGTGGATGAAATGAAGAAAGATGATGTCTATGCTTTCCCAAATCCTGTTCCATCGGGCTATAAAGGCCTTATAACGGTCCGTGGGCTGTCTTTTGATGCTGATGTGAAGATACTTACCGTCAGCGGCAAACTCGTGGCTCAGGGACGCTCTAATGGCGGCACATTCACTTGGAACGGTCGTGACCTCAAGGGACGTCGAGTTGCATCAGGCATATATATGATTGCTACCGCAGCCAGCGACGGTAAGTCGGGCGTGGTGGCAAAGGTGGCTATCGTCCAATAAATTTCTTTCCTTTTTTTATTACTATCTGATGGTGCCATTGGTGGTTGCCATCAAATTTTTTTCCTTGCAGATTATAGACTGTTACATTGGTGTTGTCTGTATCGCTCTTGGTTGACTCGATAGTGGTTGGTGTGTCAGTAAAGACGCTGTTAAGAAAGACTTTTTTAGCGTCTATTTGCGCCAGCATTATGGGCATTATCTCATCTATTGTATATGGATAGTATTTTGGCCATCGTTGGCAGTTGCTATTGAAGGCTGGTTGGATGCTGTCAGCAAATTGGCGTATTTCGTCCTTAAGACTTTCCATGAGTTCTTCACCTTTTGTTTTCCATAATTGACCAACAGTGTTACGAAAGCGTGGAAATTTCATAAATTCTCTGCTGATGTCTGTCGTCCAGCCATCAACATCGTAAATATAACGGTCTTTTGAATGCCAATTATTCAGTGCGTGACCAAGGTCCCATAATGGGCCAAACATCCATTTTTTATTATGTTTGTCTCTAAAGAAATAACAGCTGCCTTGGAAGGCTTCTACATGGTCGATCATCTCGTTGATTAGATAGTATCGTGCTAACATATTGAGATCAATCATCTCTTCCCATTCACGACTATCCTTGTCCTCACAAAACACTTTTTTCAGCAGTTCTTCCATCTCTACATATAGACCGTTAAATTGGGCGACTGACAGCTCTTCAGGTGAGTGAATGGTTACCCAGAAACGTTCCAAATTCGTACCACTAACAGGAATTTTGGCTTGATGAGTGTCTTCATTATTGTCTAATTCCAGAAGCCATCCTCCATAGTCTTGTGGGTCAGTGGTATAGATGTTCTGTTCAGTAATGTTTACTCGATTAGGGCTTATGCGTACGGTCTCAGTTACAATATAGAGTCCGATATAGTCTCCATTAAGCACCACTTCGACAGCCCTTTCTTTTGGAGTGAAAGGCATTTGGAACTGTTCGCTAAGGAAGAAGCCTGCCTTGTTACTGAAGAAGTTTTGGTAGCCATCAGCATGTGCCAGCAACGCAAAATGTTTATCTGCGGGCATACCGAGGAAGGCAGTCTCTTCCTTAAATTTGATTTTATAAGATTTCTTGTCAAACGTATCGCTCCATGTCCAGTTGCCTCTGCCTCGGATGCTTATTGCAATTGGTTTTGATGGAGCCGTACCGTTCATAGAATCAATAATAAGTGTACCAGTGACATATTCTTCCTTGGAAGTTATTGGAGTAGACGTATTGACGTGCAGAACAGGCAACGATCCAGATATTTCAGCAGTAAAGCTGATGAGAGCATTGAGGATGAAGCAAAGAGTGATGACTATACGTTTCATAACTTCTTATTTTTATTTTTATTCTGATGTTGTTTGCTTATTATTAGTGGGCCTCTAACCAGTTCTGTCCGAAGCCTGAGTCTGCTATGAGAGGAACGCTGAGAGGGAAGGCGGCCTGCATCTCTTCCATCACGATGCGCTCCACCTGCTCTTTCTCTTCGGGATAGACGGAGAAGTTCAGTTCGTCGTGTACCTGCAGAATCATCTTTGAACGGATACCTTCCTTCTTGAAGCGTTCGAAGATGTGTATCATTGCAACTTTTATTATGTCGGCTGCCGTTCCTTGGATGGGGGCATTGATGGCGTTGCGTTCAGCGAAGCCGCGAACGGTGGCGTTCTGCGAGTTGATGTCGGGCAGATAGCGACGACGACCGAAGAGGGTAGTGGCATAGCCCTTCTCTCGCACTATCTGTTTAGAACGTTCCATGTAGTCGTGTACCTGTGGGAAGGTCTCGAAATAGCCGTCAATGAGCTGTTTAGCCTCGTCGCGACTGATGTCAAGACGCTCTGCCAGTCCGAAGACGGTGATGCCGTAGATGATGCCGAAATTAGCGCGCTTAGACTTCGTTCGCTCGTCACGGGTAACATCTTCTATAGGTTTCTTGTAGATGTTAGCAGCGGTGGCAGCGTGCAGGTCCTTGCCTTCACGGAAGACGCGCACCATGTTCTCGTCCTGCGACAGATGGGCCATCACACGCAGTTCTATCTGGGAGTAGTCGGCAGAGAAAAATAGACAGCCAGGCTCCGGCACGAAGGCTTTTCTTATCTCCTTGCCGTCCTCACCGCGGATGGGTATATTCTGGAGATTTGGATCGCTGCTCGACAGTCGTCCCGTGGCGGTGATGGTCTGGTTGAACGATGTATGGATATGTCCGGTACGAGGGTTGATGAGCTTCGGAAGGGCATCGATATATGTGCCGATAAGCTTTTTTAAGCCTCTGTGTTCAAGTATGTCGGCTACTATCTCGTGCTTGTTCTTCAACTGCATGAGCACCTCTTCTGAGGTTACATACTGGCCTGTCTTGGTCTTCTTTGCCTTCTCAACAATCCTCAGTTTGTCGAAGAGAATCTCGCCAACCTGCTTTGGGGAGGCTATGTTGAACGACTGTCCTGCCAGCTCGTAGATACGTAGTTCTATCTCATTCATTCGGTCTGTGAACGCCTTCGATGTCTCGTTGAGCGATGCTGTGTCAAGACATACACCGTTCATCTCCATCTCTGCCAGCACTGGCATGAGAGGCATCTCTATGTCGTAGAACAGACGTTCGCATTCGAGACGTTTCAGCTCTGGCTCCAGCTTCTCCTTCAACTGTAGTGTGATATCGGCATCCTCGCATGCATATTCATAGACCTCGCTCGGTTGAAGGTCGCGCATAGACCGCTGATTCTTTCCCTTCGGACCAATCAGTTCGTCAATGTGGACTGTCTGATAGTTGAGATAGACCTCAGCCATATAGTCCATGTTGTGATGAAGCTCGGGCTGGATGAGGTAGTGGGCTATCATGGTGTCCCACATGGGGCCAGAGAGGTGAATGTTATAATTCCTTAAAACTTCTAAATCGTATTTAATGTTCTGTCCGACCTTCAAAATTTCAGGGTCTTCATAGAGTGGTTTAAAGATATTAACAATTCGCAACGCTTCTTCACGATTGGCAGGAATGGGAACATAAAATGCTTCGTGAGGTGTCACTGAGAAGCTCAAACCCACCAATTCGGCATCGATTGGAGAGGTAGAAGTGGTCTCTGTGTCTAAACTGAGAATATTTTTTGTCTTGAAAATCGAAAAAATTTCAAGCATTTTCTCCTCAGTATCAATGAGTTGGTAATTATGAGCCACTGTTTTAACGCTCTCAAAACTCGTGTTTTTTTCTTCAGTCTGGCTCTTGGCCGAGAAGAAATCAAAGAGAGAAAGCTCTCCGTTAGCAGGTTTTGGCTTCTTTTCAACTTTTTTAAGAACTCTGTCTTTTAAGCTCTTAAACTCCAGTTCAGTGAAAATCTTGTCGAGTTTCTCTTCATCAGGATTCTGAAGCTTCAATGAGTCGAGTGTGATCTCTGTTGGCACATCGGTTTTTATCGTTGCGAGGAAGTAGCTCAACTTGATATCGTCAATATGACTCTCTACTTTTGTCTTCAGCGCGCCTTTCAGTTCACTGCTGCGCTGAAGGAGCTGTTCCACGGAACCGAATTCATTGATAAGTTTCACAGCGGTCTTTTCGCCTACGCCAGGACAACCCGGGAAGTTGTCGGCAGAGTCGCCCATGAGTGCCAGCAAATCGATGACTTGGGCTGTTTTTTCAATTCCGTACTTCTCACACACCTCGCCAGGACCCATTGTTTCATAGCCTCCACCATGGCGAGGACGGAAGATCTTCACGTTATCACTGACAAGTTGTCCGTAGTCCTTGTCAGGGGTGAGCATGAAGACTTCAAGATCTTTTTCGCCACTTAGCTTTGTTGCCAATGTGCCGATGACATCGTCGGCTTCAAAGCCATCGACCTGTATCACTGAGATCCGATAAGCTTCAAGCAACTCTTTGATGATGGGTATGGCACGACGAATGTCCTCTGGTGTTGCCTCACGTTGTGCCTTATATGCAGGGTAGGCCTCACTGCGGAATGTGGGGCCGTGAGGGTCGAAAGCTACGCCTATATGTGTGGGCTTCTCCTTTTCCAACACTTCCTGCAGGGTGTTCACAAAACCTATTATTGCTGAGGTGTTCAAGCCCTTGGAGTTTATACGTGGGTTCTTTATGAACGCATAGTAAGAACGGTAGATGAGCGCGTAGGCATCAAGAAGAAACAGTTTGTTCATTATCTTATTATTGTTTGTTTCGGGTGTGGTAAAGTACATAGTGAATGTGCCCTACAATATAATTTTCGTGTAAAATTACTAAATTATTTCTCATATACCGAACTTTTTCACTAATTTTGTCACAAATTTTATTTCGACATGGATTACTTGCACCTTATCAAACAGCCTATTGAACAGGAATTGCTCGATTTCATCGAACTATTTAATTCGTCATTACAGCATGAGGATGGACTTCTTTCAAGTGCCCTTTCACACATTCGTCAGCGTGGTGGAAAGCGTATGCGTCCGATGCTCATACTTCTTATGGCAAAGAACTATGGTGAGGTGACACAAGTTTCACAGCATGCAGCAGTAGGTCTTGAGTTGCTTCACACGGCATCTCTCGTTCACGATGATGTTGTTGATGAGAGTCAGGAGCGTCGCGGACAGGCAAGTGTGAACGCATCCTATAACAATAAGGTAGCTGTTTTGGTTGGTGACTATATCCTTTCTACGGCTCTTCTCCATGTTGCAAAGACCGGTAATAAGCGTATAGTAGAATATCTGGCTGAGCTGGGTCGTACGCTTGCAGCAGGTGAGATTCTGCAACTGACAAACATCCGTAACCAGGAGATATCAGAAGAGGTTTATTACCAGATAATAAAGAACAAGACGGCAGCTCTTTTTGAGGCCTGCGCAGCTATTGGTGCCCTTTCCGCCGGTGCCGGTGAGGACGATGTGTTGAAGGCTGGTCAGTTTGGACAGGACCTGGGCATAATGTTCCAGATACGCGATGATATCTTTGATTATTATGACTCTCAGGAGATAGGTAAGCCAACAGGTGCCGACATGGCAGAAGGAAAGCTCACTCTTCCAGTTATCTATGCTCTGAATTCGAATAAGATGGATTCAATGATGAACCTCGCGCTGAAGGTTAAGCAGGGTGGGGTGAACGCAGACGAGATTGCCGTTCTTGTGGAATTTTCAAAGAAGGCTGGAGGCATAGAATATGCTGAGCAGCGTATGCGCGACTATCATCGCCTCTGTCAGAAATATATTGAAGAAAATGTGAAGGACAAGAACATCAGTGATGCCTTGACTGCCTATATTGACTTTGTGATTGAAAGAAAGAGCTAATATCTAAACTTTCAAGCAAGATTTTGGGAAATAAAAGAGTATCTGTCAAAACACAAGATTTCTTTTAAGAACAACGGATTTACGGATTAAACGGATTTAAGCCCTACTGATAATCAGTAACTTAGAAAATCCGTTTAATCCGTGAAATACGTTGTAGTAATTTTGAAACGTTCTCTTGTCTATCAACATCCCTCCCTAAGGGAGGGCTTGGGTAGGCCTTTTAGAAGAATTTCACTTCTTCACCGACAACCTCGCTCAACAGCAGGTTTGCCAGACGACTGGTACCCATGCGGAACCAGTGGTTGGTAAGCCATTTCTCGCCCAGCACCTCTTTCACGATGGTGTACATGATGAGGGCGTCCATGACGCTGTTAAGACCACCGGCAGGCTTGAAACCAATCTGTATGCCTGTCTCATTGTAGTACTCCTTGATAGCCTGACACATCACATAGGCAGCCTCTGGTGTAGCAGCAGGCTCGAGCTTTCCTGTAGATGTTTTGATATAGTCGGCACCGGCATACATAGAGAGAATAGAAGCAATCTTGATGTTCTTTGCGGTCTTCAGACAGCCTGTCTCAAGGATGACCTTCATGTCATGCTCACCGCATGCTTCTTTCTGCTGCTGAATCTCATCTACAACGGTCTCGTAGTCGCCTTCAAGCATTGAACCCACAGGCAGCACGATGTCAATCTCTGTGGCACCGTCCTTAATGGCGAGCTGTGTCTCGATGGTCTTCACCTCAATGAGGCTCTGGCTGCTGGGGAACGAACCGCTGACGCAAGCAACCTCTACACCTTCTACCTCGAGGGTCTCGCTAACGGTCTTAGCGAAGCGAGGATAGACGCAGATTGTTGCCACGTGGGGCAGGGTGGGGTAAGCCTCTTCAAACTGGTTCACCTTCTCTGTGAAGGCCATAACAGAGGTCTCAGAGTCAGTGGTCTTCAGGGTGGTGAGCTCAACACTTCCCAACAGGAATTTCTTCACCTCTGGGGTGTCGTTCTCATGTACTTTCTCAGCAATGATTTTCTTCACTGCTTCCTTCACTTCCTCGTCAGTGATGTCGAGGTTATACTTCTTCAGAGCCTCTTCAATGCGGCTCGTGGGTTGTGCATGATTGTGCTCATGCTCGTGATCATGATGATGTTCGCTCATAGTAAATGATTTTTTATTATATCAAGAATTAGAGAATTGGAGAATTCTTTTTTCTGGAATTATCTGAATTTGAGACTCGACCTGTGGTCGAAATATTAGCTTACATTTTGTATTTTATTCTTTTAGTTTGGGGTTATTATGATGTCTGTCTTTATCGCGAGAGGTTTTCTTTTCTATCGATTTCTGAAGCTCTACGGTGAGGTCTATTCCAGTTTGGTTTGCCAGGCAGAGGAGCACCCAAAGAACGTCGGCCATCTCGTCGCCTAACGCTGCCTTGCCATTATCCTTTGCACGCTCGTCGGTGGCTTTCCACGACTGTTCCCCATAGCGACGGGCAATGATCTTTGCCAGCTCGCCCACCTCCTCTGTGAGAACGGCCATGTTGGTCAGTTCAGAGAAGTAGCGCACACCATATTCGTGTATCCACTGGTCAACAGTCTGTTGTGCTTCCTGTATTGTCATCGGTTCAATAATAGTACTATGAATAACGTTACTGTGCAGACAAGCATGATGATTATGTTCTGGGTGTTGTCACGTCGGTAAGCCTCCCAGTGGAATGCCTTATAGATGACTTCTGTTACCCATATTGCTATGCCAATCAGGATGACCCAAGTTGCCCATGATGGTTTTCCTACGACGTAGAGAATAACACCAATCAGCATAAGAATCATGCTCGATACTTCTATCTCTCTTAGATATTTCTTCATTACCGTTATTTATCTAATTTAATCCCCCTCCTTTAGGGAGGGGTTAGGGGTGGGCTATCACTCTTTGTTCTTAGTATCCATGCATATTGTTACTGGACCGTCATTGATCAAGGCGACTTTCATGTCGGCTCCGAAGATGCCTGTGGCAACAGTGCGACCCATCTCTTCACTCAGACGATTGCAAAAGAGCTCGTATAAGGGCACAGAAATCTCGTGGCGGGCTGCTCTAAGCCAAGAGGGACGATTGCCCTTCTTGTAGCTTGCAAATAGCGTGAATTGGCTTACGACGAGGCAGTCACCGCCCACATCCATTATACTTCGGTTCATTACGTCATTTTCGTCGTCGAAAACACGCAGGTTAACTATCTTTTTCACCAGCCACTCCACGTCGTCTTGAGTGTCCTCTTCACATACGCCCAAGAGTATCATATAGCCATTGCCGATGCTGCCATGTACGTTGCCGTCAATGGTCACTGATGCTTCTCTTACGCGTTGAATAACAGCTCTCATATAGTCTTGTTAACTGGGAATACCCAATGGGTTTTTACATGTTTTGGCAAAGATAGTTATTTTTATTGTTTTCGCAAAACTATTTATGTGTTTTTGACTATTTTGCTTCTGTTTCTTTTGACTTTGGTGTCTTATCAGCGTGGAAATAATCATAGATTATCTGTGCTTTCGAAGCTCCTAACACATCTGTAAGTGCTTGTATATCAGCCTCTTTTATACGCTTAACACTCTTAAGTTTATTGAGAAGGAGTTCTTTCGTCTTTGGACCAATGCCACGTATATCGTCAAGTTCCGAGTGTAATGCATGTTTTGAGCGCTTGTCACGGTGGAAGGTGATTGCAAAACGATGCACCTCGTCCTGTAGTTGGGTGAGCACACGGAATAGCTCTGACTCCACTTTCAGCTGTATGGTGCGAGGAGGAAATCCATACAATAGTTCGTTAGTACGATGCTTGTCGTTTTTGGCAAGACCGGCTATAGGAATGTCGATATTCAGTTCGTCCTGGATAACCTCACGAATGACTTCCATCTGCCCTTTACCACCATCGGCAACTATGAGGTCGGGTAGGGGTTGCTGTTCCTCAATGAGTCGCTCATAACGACGGCGTACAACCTCTTTCATCGATGCATAGTCGTCTGGTCCAACAACAGTCTTTATGTTGTAATGCTTGTAGTCTTTCTTTGAAGGCTTCATCTTTTTGAACACCACACACGCCGCGACAGCATCCGTTCCTGAAATGTTGGAGTTGTCAAAGCACTCTATCTGATATGGCATCTTTGGTAGCCCAAGCTTCTCCTGAAGCTCTTTCATCAGACGTACTTGTTTCTGTTCAGGATTGAGCTTCTCAGCTTGTTTCAAACGGTCAAACTTATATTGTTTTCCGTTCATCTCTGAGAGCTCTAACAGTGTCTTTTTATCGCCTTGTTTAGGTATGGTGAATCTTACTCCCTCAAGCTCCATCTCTGGGTCAAAAGGCACTATAATCTCCTTTGAATTGCTCTTGAAACGCTCACGCATCTCTACTATTCCGAGCTGCAGAAGTTCCTTTTCATTCTCTGCAAGACGCTTCTTGAACTCAAAGGTAAACGACTGGTTTATGCTGCCATTTGACACATGCAGATAGTTTATGAAAGCCGTATTCTCGTCGTTGGTTATAGTGAATACGTCAACGTCTGTTATGGTGTGCGAGACCACTTCACTACGTGCAACAAACGAGTCGAGAGCCACGAATTTCTTCTTAAGTTCCTCGGCTTCTTCAAAGCGAAGATCTTCTGCGAGGGCCATCATTTCTGCTTTCATGTCACGCAAAATCTGTCGAGTGTTTCCTTTTAGAATCTCACGTGCCTGAGCAATGTTTTTTTGATAGTCTTCGTAGCTCTGTTTGTTGACGCAAGGACCGTAACAGTTCTTGATGTGATACTCCAAACAAACCTGATATTTGCCGCTTTCAATCCCCTCTTTTGTCATGGGCTGACGACATTTTCGCGGCTTATAGAGGTCGTTTATCAATTCAAGAATGGCATACATCGTGCCTATATGACTATATGGCCCATAGTATGTACCCCATTTTTTGTTTATGTTTCTTGTCTTGAAAATACGAGGAAGATATTCGTTGGTGATACAAATGGAAGGGTAGGTCTTACCGTCTTTAAGTAAGACATTGTATCGTGGGTTGTATTTCTTTATCAACGAATTTTCGAGTAGCAAGGCGTCCTCTTCGGTGTTTACGACCGTATAGCTAATGTCCCATATCTTTGACACCAGCACCTTGGTCTTGAATCGGTCAACCTCCGTGTGAAAATATGAAGACACACGAGACTTAAGGTTCTTTGCCTTTCCTACGTATATTATCTCGTGTTTATCGTCATAGTACTGGTAGCTGCCTGGCTTTTCAGGCAGACGACTCACAATACTTTTTAGAAAAGCCAAGCGCTTCTCGTTTTCTTCCTTTGTCATCTTGCTTTTGTTTCACGTGAAACCTTCCAACATAAATGGATATCAAAATAATTAAATTTAATACAACGGATTTCACTGATTAAACGGATTGTTGATCTGACGATAATCTATTTTTTATTTCCGTGTAATTCGTAAAATCCGTTGTAATTCTATATATTTTTGAGTCCCATCTAGGATATTATATCTTCAAAAGTGTTGTCAGCTCGATTCCTTCGAACAGATCACGACCATGAAGTCCTTCGTCAGTAATTTCTATGATAAAGTTCATCATTACCTTCTTTGGCTTGAAGTGCTGTACGAGGTTATATGCAGCTTTTGCGGTTCCACCGGTAGCAAGCAAATCGTCATGTATTAATACAATATCATCGTTGTCGATGGAATCGAGATGCATCTCAATTGTATCTACTCCATATTCCTTTGAGAATGATTCTTTGATGACGGCATAAGGAAGTTTTCCTGGTTTGCGTGCCAGAACAACTCCACAACCTAGTCTGCCAGCCAATGCACTTGCCATTACAAATCCTCTAC
>Ga0310695_10012226_pt1 | contig 12072 bp, 9 predicted proteins | sample RumenRJG_04DNA_FD_203882 | JGI IMG/M metagenome (GOLD analysis project Ga0310695, IMG submission 203882) | Bovine rumen microbial communities from Lethbridge, Alberta, Canada - RJG_04 (v2) (version 2) | ecosystem: Host-associated > Mammals > Digestive system > Stomach > Rumen | place: Canada... | reverse complement strand
CCGGATGATTGACAAACCATTCTTTATCAACATCATTCTCCAGGAAATAGTGTAGGGCAGGGGATGCAAACACTTCCTGACCTTCTCTGATGAGATCTTTGGCACGTGTCAGCATATTGACTAATACTTTCTCATAAGCCACACATGTGCGATGCAGATATACCTGCCAATACATCAGTCGTCGGGTTGTCAGGTAGTTCTCCAACGAGTAGATGCCTTTCTGATCGACCACCAACGAGTCGTCAACTACATTGAGCATCTTGATGATGCGAGCAGAACCGATATTACCTTCTGTCACACCTGTATAGAAAGAATCGCGACGCAGGTAGTCAAGGCGGTCCATATCAAGTTGACTGGATATGAGTTGGTGGAGGAAATTTTTGGGGTAGTTGCCTTTGAAGATAGAGATGGCGAGATTCAACTGACCATTGAAATGTTGGTTGATTTCTTCCATCATCATCAATGAGATATCTTCGTGTGAGATGCCGTGAATCAGGGTATCCTCCAACACATGGGAGAAAGGACCATGTCCGATGTCATGCATCAGAATGGCAGCCTGAACGGCTTCGGCCTCAGCGTCAAAGATAAAGATACCTTTCTGTTGAAGAGAGATAACTGCCTCACCCATCAGATGAAAAGCACCAAGTGAGTGTTGGAAACGGGTGTGTCGGGCACCAGGATAGACAACGGAAGCCAACCCCAACTGGTTGATCCTGTTCAGGCGTTGGAACAGAGGATGTTCCACAATGCCATAAAGCAGACCACGAGGTATCTTGATAAACCCGAATACGGGATCGTTGATGATCTTTGCTTCCTTCACTTCTTCTGGAGTTCGATAGCCATTTCCTGTTGGAGTTTCTTGGCAGCCTCAGCAGCAGCCTCAGCGAAATCCTCGCCCTTGGAGGCATAGATGATACCACGGGAGGAGTTGACTAAAAGTCCACAGTCTGCAGTCATGCCATATAGACAAACCTCCTGCAGACTACCACCTTGTGCTCCTACACCAGGAACCAGGAGAAAATGATCTGGAGCCACCTTACGGATATCCTCAAACATTTTACCTTGGGTAGCACCTACAACATACATCATATTGTCTTTGTTGCCCCACTGCTGAGAGGTTTTCAGAACCTTCTCAAACAGACGCTCTCCGTTAGTATCCTCAGTCAACTGGAAATCGTGTGATCCTTTGTTGGAGGTCAGGGCCAGCAGAATAACCCACTTGTCTTCGTAACCTAAGAATGGGGTCACAGAGTCTTCACCCATATAAGGGGCTACCGTCAAGGCATCGACATCATACTGTTCAAAGAAAGTCTTGGCATACATCTTCGAGGTGTTGCCGATATCCCCACGCTTGGCATCTGCAATGATGAAGTGATTTGGATATTCCTCTTTCAGATAGTCGATGGTTGCCTCGAAGGCCATCAGTCCCTCTACACCATAAGCCTCATAAAATGCTAGATTTGGCTTATAGGCCACACAATAGGGGGCTGTAGCATCGATGATCAAGGCATTAAACTCACAGAGGGCTCTGAAGAGATACTCTTCGCCATCGTGTTTCTTGGCCTCGTCGATAATACACTGAGGGATCTTGTCGATATCGGTATCGAGACCCACGCAGAGAAAACTCTGTTTTTCTTTTATCTGATTGATCAGTTCTTGTCTTGTCATAATAGTCAAATTATAATTCCGTTTCCTTCATTCTTTCTGCATTCTCTGCTACCGTGAGAGCATCGATCATAGCCTGGATGTCTCCGCCTAAGAATCCTTGTAAGTCGTGAGTCGTATAGCCGATACGGTGGTCTGTCACACGACCCTGTGGGAAGTTATAGGTGCGGATCTTCGCACTACGGTCACCTGTGGAGACGAGACTCTTTCGACGTGAGGCGATATCATCCATGTACTTCTGATGTTCCTTATCATAGATAAAGGTATAGAGACGAGAAAGGGCGCGCTCCTTATTCTTGGGTTGGTCACGTGTCTCTGTACACTCGATGAGAATCTCTTCTGTCTCACCAGTGTTGGGGTTCTTCCACATATAGCGCAGACGCACACCAGATTCCACCTTGTTCACATTCTGACCACCAGCACCTGATGAACGGAAGGTATCCCACTTGATCTCACCTTCATTCACATGCACCTCAAACTTATCAGCCTCAGGCAATACGGCTACTGTGGCTGCCGAGGTGTGCATTCGTCCCTGGGTCTCTGTGGCAGGCACACGTTGTACGCGATGCACGCCAGACTCATATTTCAATGTGCCATATACATCGGCACCAGAGACAGCGAAATCAATCTCTTTATAACCACCGACGGCTCCTTCCGAAACACTCGTAATTGAGAGTTGCCAGCCTTTAGCGTCGCAATAACTCTTATACATTTTGAAGAGGTCGCCAGCAAACAGACAGGCTTCATCACCTCCCGTTCCTGCACGGATCTCCATCTGTACGTTCTTTGCATCCTCAGGATCTTTCGGAATCAAGGCAATCTTGATTTCCTCTTCCAGTTTGGGTTGTAGTTCCTCGTTGGCAGCCAGTTCCTCACGTGCCATCTCCTTCATCTCCGGATCAGTCTCATTGGCAAGGATATCCTTTGCCTCCTTGATACCGTTCAGACAGGCGATATAACGTTTTCGGGCATCCATAATGTCACCGAGGTCCTTATATTCCTTGGTGAGTTTCACGAAACGATTCTGGTCAGCAATCACATCGGGGTCGGTAATCAGGGTCGATACCTCCTCGAAGCGAGCCTCCAGTCCGTCGAGTTTCTGTAATATACTGTTATTCTCCATTAATATGTAAATTCTCCAAATTCTGATTTGATAGTCAGACTCTTCTGACCTTCCTCAATATGACCGACAATCTGAGCGTCGATGTTGAAGTTCTTCGAAATACCAATCACCTTCTCTGCAACCTCAGGACGTACATAGATCTCCATACGATGACCCATGTTGAACACCTGATACATCTCTTTCCAATCTGTACCTGAACACTCATGGATGGCCTTGAAGAGTGGGGGAACAGGGAACATGTTATCCTTGATAACCTTGCAGTTTTCGTTGACAAAGTGCAGCACCTTAGTCTGTGCACCACCAGTACAGTGTACCATACCGTGAATCTCTGGACGCAACTCGTCGAGCAGTTTCTTGATCACAGGGGCATAGGTACGAGTGGGAGAGAGTACGAGTTGTCCTGCATCTACAGGTGAGCCATCTACAGCATCCGTCAGTTGATACTTACCACTATATACCAGTTCATTTGGTACGGCATGATCGAAACTCTCAGGATATTTCTCTGCGAGATACTTGGCAAAGACATCATGACGGGCAGAAGTAAGACCATTACTACCCATACCGCCATTATAACTTTTCTCGTACGTGGCCTGACCTGTAGAGGAAAGACCTACAATCACATCACCAGGACGGATGTTGGCATTGTTGATGACATCTGAGCGCTTCATGCGACAGGTAACGGTAGAGTCGACGATAATCGTACGGACCAGATCACCTACATCAGCAGTCTCTCCACCTGTGGGATAAATACCAATACCCATCTCACGCAACTCTGCCAGAAGTTCGTCTGTACCATTGATGATGGCAGAAATGACTTCACCAGGGACCAGCATCTTGTTACGTCCGATGGTGCTGGAAACAAGAATGTTATCCACCGCACCCACACAGAGCAGATCGTCTGTGTTCATCACGATGGCATCCTGTGCAATACCTTTCCATACAGAGAGGTCGCCTGTTTCTTTCCAGTACATATAAGCCAATGATGACTTGGTTCCTGCTCCATCTGCATGCATGATATTGCAATACTCAGGATCCCCTCCAAGAATATCAGGTATGATCTTACAGAATGCCTGTGGGAAGATACCCTTGTCGATATTCTTAATGGCGTTGTGTACATCCTCCTTGGCAGCACTCACACCACGCATCATGTATCTGTTGTCACTCATCTTTGTATTTGTTCTTTATAATGTTCTATTTGTTGTCATTCCAAAACTCCCAACTTGCAAAAGCCTGCAGCAGTAGCATCTCTAAACCGTTTTTGACATCTGCACCATATTGGGTACCTTTACGCATGAAGAGCGTCTGATCAGGATTATAGATCAAATCATAGAGAATGGTATGGTTGTCCATCGCCTCATATGGCAGGGGAGGACATTCTTCTGTATGTGGATACATGCCGACAGGTGTGCAGTTTACAATCACATTGTATTCTTTCACCACCTCTGGCGTGATCTTATTGTATTGAATGGTATCGGGACGCTCGTACCGACTTACAAAGACCGGTTCAATACCTAAGGACTTCAAACCAAAGTTGATGGCTTTTGATGCACCGCCGGTACCTAGAATCAATGCGCGTTTATGCCACTTCTTATCCAACATAGGCTCAATGCTCTTGGTAAATCCAATCACGTCGCTATTATAGCCTTTGAGACGCGTTTTCCCTTTTTCATGGGTCACTTTGATAACATTGACTGCACCGATGGCTCTAGCCTCAGGTGAAATCGCATCAAGGAAAGGAATAACTTTCTCTTTATAAGGGATTGTCACATTTAGTCCTTTCAACTCTGGATTCTTATCCAGCACTTCTGTGAGCATATCAATACTTGGAAGTTCATAATTCTCATACTTCGCATTGATGCCCTCATCAGCAAACTTCTGGTTGAAGTAACTGATGGAGAATGAGTGTCCCAAAGGATAGCCAATTAATCCGTACTTGTCCATTATCTTTGATTATTTAGTGGCAAAATACATGGTGCAAATGCCAAATGTCAGTCGCTTGAAAGAGGCTTCCTTAAAGCCTGCCTTACAGAGGATATCCACCATACGCTCTCCCTGGGGAAAGGCCTCTATCGTTTTTGTCAGATAACTATAGGCGCTGGTATCTTTCGATATGAGTCGTCCATAGATAGGCAAAATCGTATGACTGTAGATATGAAAGAGTTGTCGCATCGGGAAACTGACGGGTGTAGTGAGTTCTACAATACTCAGATGTCCGCCGGGTTTCAATACACGGCACATCTCAGAGAGTCCTTTGTCGAGATCGGCGAAGTTGCGGATGCCGAAGGCTGCTGTCACAGCGTCAAAGGTGCCATCGGGATAGGAGAGAGCCGTACAATCCTCTTTCTCAAAAGAGATGACGGCATCTAATCCTTTTTCTTTCACTTTTTGACGTCCGATTTCCATCATGCCTTCACTGATGTCTGCACCGATCAGTCTGGTAGGATGTAACATCTCTGCAGCGAGGATTGCGAAATCACCAGTACCTGTGGCGATGTCGAGTAAGGCTGTGGGCTGGTAAGGCTTCAGTTGGAGAATGGCTTTTTTTCGCCATCCCCTGTCAATATCCCACGAGAGTCGGTGGTTCAGTTTGTCATAGGTAGGAGCGATGTTGTCGAACATCTGCTCCACCTGCTGCGTTTTTTCCACCCCCTTCTCATAGGGATTGATCTTTTCCTGTTCGTAGCCCATACAACCCAATATAGATGCTTTATTTGCTAAAGACTTTCAGCCAATTAGCGACATTCTTTTCTATGCGGGCAGCAATATCCTCATTACTAGTCTCACGCTCGAATTTCTCACCAACAATATGCTCATACAGTTCAATATAACGCTCTGATACACTGTCAGCATATTCATCAGTGATTTCAGGCATTACCTGTCCTGGCTCGTTCATGAAGTTGTGCTCGATAAGCCACTGGCGGACGAACTCCTTCGAAAGTTGACGCTGAGGTTCTCCCTTAACAAGTTTCTCCTCATAACCATCAGCATAGAAATAACGGCTTGAGTCTGGCGTGTGGATTTCGTCAATCAGATAAACCTTGCCATCGCGTTTGCCGAATTCGTATTTGGTATCAACAAGGATCAGACCACGTTTGGCTGCAATCTCCTGACCACGGGCAAAGATCTTACGAGTATAATCCTCCATGATAGCGTAATCTTCTGCTGACACGATGCCTTGGGCAATGATCTCCTCTTTAGAGATATTCATGTCGTGACCTTCATCTGCCTTTGTCGTCGGTGTGATAATTGGCTCAGGGAAACGCTCGTTCTCCTTCATGCCGTCAGGGAGTCTGACACCGCAGAGTTCACGACAGCCGTTCTTGTACTCACGCCATGCGGAACCAGTGAGGATAGATCGGATGATCATCTCTACGCGGAATCCCTCGCACTTTAGTCCAACAGTCACCATAGGGTCGGGAGTTGCCAACTTCCAGTTGGGGCAGATGTCTGTCGTTGCATCGAGGAACTTGGCTGCAATTTGATTCAGAACCTGTCCTTTGAAGGGAATTCCCTTCGGTAATACAACGTCGAATGCAGAGATACGGTCGGTAGCAACCATCACCATCAGGTCGTCATTAATGTTGTACACATCACGTACCTTGCCGTGATAAACGCTCTTTTGTCCTTCGAACTTAAAGTCCGTTCCTGTTAATGCTTTCATTTGCTTATTCTATTATATTTTTCTTAACTTTCCTTTTCCTTGTCGTATTCCTCATAAGCATTGACAATACGCGTCACGAGTTTATGGCGTACAATGTCACTGCGGTCCAGATTCACGACACCAATACCTTCCACCTTATTTAATATATGAAGGGCTTCAATCAGACCGCTCTTCTGTGAATGAGGCAGGTCAATCTGTGTCATATCACCAGTGATAATCATCTTGGTGTTCCAACCCATACGCGTCAGAAACATCCGTATCTGTGCGGGGGTGGTATTCTGTGCCTCGTCAAGGATGACTACAGCATCACTCAAGGTACGTCCTCTCATGAATGCCAGAGGAGCAATTTGAATCACATGCTTCTCCATCATATCCTGAAGTTTTACCTGAGGCAACATGTCCTCCAGTGCGTCATAGAGTGGCTGAAGATACGGGTCAATCTTATCTTTCATGTCACCAGGCAGGAATCCCAACTTCTCACCGGCTTCTACCGCAGGACGGGATAGGATGATCTTCTTGGCGGTCTTCTCTTTCAGGGCTTTTACAGCCAAAGCGATGGACAGATAGGTCTTTCCCGTACCTGCTGGTCCTACAGCAAACACCATGTCATTTTTATCGTATGCCTCTATGAGACGTTGTTGGTTCTCTGTCCTTGCCTTGATAGGACGACCGGACATCGAATAACAAATCACCCCTTCGGGCACCTCGTCTTTGGTACGCTTACCTTTGATGATATCGAGGATATCTTCTTCTTTCAAGGCATTGAAGCGAAGTACGTGGCGACGTAGTTTCTCCACGTTCTCTTCGAAAGATGCCATTTGTTCCTCATCGCCAAGTACTCTGATGACATTATCACGAGCCACTATACGCAACTTGGGGTAGAGCGATCTGATCATTTGCAGATGACCATTACCCACTCCGTAGAAGACTACAGGGTCAATATCCTCTAAAACAAGATGTTTCTCTATCAATTTATCGACAAATTACTAATTTGCGTGCAAAGTTACATTTTTTTTTTGTAACTTTGTCCCCGAAACAGAATTTTCTTATGAGATTGACAAAAAAAACATATTTGCAAGGCTTCTTTATTACGGTAGCAATACTGGCAGTTATACGATGGGTGTTCCCTGAAGTGGCGACTGCTAATAACTCCAGCCAACCAACGCTTCCCAGTCAGACAAACACGACTATCCAGACTGGTTCACCCATGAGACATCGAATCTTATCCGTGGCAAGTTACAAAGAGGCGTTCCCTGATACGAATGCGGTTCAGTTGGTGGCTGCCCAGCAGTGGGGCGTACCTCCTGTTAAGAACCGTGAGGATGCAGAAGCCCGTAAGAAGGAATTGGTCTATATTGGTTCCAATCCCTATTATCATGTAGATCCGTTGTCTTCCAGTATCCCTTATCTTGTGCCGCGTGCTGCCGTACTTCTTCAGGATATCGGTCAGGCTTTCTTTGACAGCCTGTATGCTAAAGGAGTACCCTTCCATAAACTGATCGTCACCAGCGTGTTACGTTCACAGGAAGATGTCAGTAAACTACGTGGACGTAATGTGAACGCTACAGAGAACTCATGTCATCTCTATGGTACAACCTTTGATATCTGTTATAATCGTTATAAGACGGTTGAGAATCCGGAAGGTCCTGCACGACGCCAGGTACGGAACGATACGCTCAAGTGGGTGTTATCTGAAGTGCTTCGTGATATGCGTGTCCAACAGCGTTGTTATATCAAATATGAGGTTAAACAAGGCTGTTTTCACATGACGGTAAGATAAATCAAAACATTAATAACTTAAAACCATAACATTATGAGATTAGATGGAAGAAGAGAAAGCTCAAACGTGGAAGATCGTCGCGGTATGAGCGGTGGTGCAAAAGCAGGTATTGGCGGTATCGGAGCCATAGTCATTGCTGCATTGTTTGCATGGATGAGTGGAGGTGATCCTCTCTCGGCTGGCTTACAGGCTGCTCAGGAGCAGATGATGAACGGTCAGACTGAGACCATCGGTGAGGAGAATTTTACTGAAGAGGAACAGGCCTTAGCCTCTGATTGCAAGAAGATCCTTGCTTCTACTGAGGATGTGTGGACTCCTGTCTTTGAACAGATGGGTGGTACCTATACACCGCCAACACTTGTGTTGTTCTCTAATCAGGTGAACTCCGCCTGCGGTTCTGCTACGGCAGCAGTTGGTCCTTTCTACTGCTCTGGTGACCAGAAACTATATATCGACCTGTCGTTCTTTACCCAGATGAAGCGTCAGTTAGGTGTAGAGGGTAACACCTTTGCCTATGCCTATGTGATTGCCCATGAGATCGGACACCATGTAGAGAATCTGACGGGTACGTTAGGAAAAGCGCATCAGGCCATGAACCAGAGTGATAAAGTGTCGGCTAATCAGATCAGTGTACGTCTGGAGTTGTTGGCTGATTACTATGCTGGTGTATGGGCGCATTATGAGGAACAGATGAATCACTCTATGGAATATGGTGATCTTGAGAAAGGTTTGGAACTGGCCAAGGCTATCGGTGATGACTGGCTGCAGAAGAAGGCACAGGGACGTGCTACACCAGAGTCCTTTACGCATGGAACCTCTGATCAGCGCAAACGCTGGCTGAAACGAGGCTTTGAAACAGGTGACATGCGAACTTCCACCTTCAGTGTTCAAAATTATAATGACTTATAAAATAGAAACTCCCTTGCAAACAAGCAAGGGAGTTTTCTTTTTACTTATCGACGACGTTCTTTAAGAATTCCGTGACGGTAGGCATAGAGCAGTTTCTTCAGATCAGCCACCTGACGTTTCAGGTCTGCACCCTTGTCGGTGTCAGCCACAAGCATACGATGGGCTGACATTTCTACAATCTGTGTAGTGGATTTAATATCCGTCTCACGCATGATGGCATCTCGTTGTGAGGTAAACGGCTCGTGCTGTACGAGTTGGAAACCGCGAGAGTGATATACCAGCGTATAGCCGGCAATACCTGTCTCGTGATGATATGCTTCAGAGAAGCCACCATCAATTACCATCAACTTACCACCTGCCTTGATGGGATTCTCACCCTTCGAGGCATGTACGGGCACATGACCATTGATAATATGACGATTACGGCCTTGTACCTCAAAAGCATCCAGGATCTGATCGCAGACTGCCTCAGAGTCACGTAGTTTGAAGTAATTGCCCTTATCCTCTTTATAGGTTTCCTTATCTTTAAGGAAATAACGCTCAAAGGTTGCCATCTTCGATTTGTCGAACAACGGGGAGTTCTTACCACACCAGAGATAGAGGAAATAGTCGCGGGCATAGTCGAGTGGATAATCATCAGAGGGGCCTTCAAAGGCGGCACGGATGATCATGCCGATATTATGCATCAGATCCTTGCCACTGTAACTTACACCAGGATAGACCTCAACCTCTTTCAGTGAACCGTCGTCATTCAATGGACAACTGGCGTGGAAGAGTAGGTTGGAGTTGCTGATGGTGTACATGCAACCATGGGAGAGCAGGGTGCGGATATGTTTCTTCAGTTTCTCACAGATACGGAACGAGTGGTGAAGTTTTTCCATCAAGTCTGCTTCCTCTGCAGTCAGTGCATTAGGTTGGGCGGGATCGATGGTGGGGAAATGACAACTACGCATCTCATATTCCTTCCCGTCAAGACGACAGACACCTCTTGTATAATCAATCTGCTCAAACAGATTACGGTCCTGCATCTGCCATTCTGGGCGACGGTTGTAGATGGCTGCTTCTTCCTTGAACTGGATCACTGCGATAGCCTTGTGCATCTTGGCTGTCAACAGACGTGTTTTTTCATCGATCTCATTACCAGGCAGGACTTTCGGAATAAACTCCTCACAGGGATCATCCCGGTATGCGTCGAGTGCGAATGTTGCTAAAGGTACAAGGTTGATGCCATACTCTTCTATGGTTGTCAGGTTGGCGTAGCGGAGACAGAGACGCAATACGTTACAGATACAAGCATTGTTGCCTGCTGCTGCGCCCATCCAGAGGATATCATGATTGCCCCATTGGATGTCCCAAGAGTGATACTGGCGTAGCGTATCCATGATGATATGAGCACCTGGGCCACGATCGTAGATATCGCCAAGGATATGAAGTTGGTCAATGGCAAGACGTTGGATGACATTACAGATGGCTACAATAAAGTCGTCTGCACGCCCTGTTGAAATAATAGTGTTGACGATCACACTGACATATGCTGCCTTGTCATTATCCGACAGACTTTCGTGTAGCAACTCCTCGATGATATATGAGAAGTCCTCAGGCAGTGATTTGCGCACTTTTGAGCGTGTGTATTTTGACGAGACATCGCGGCAGACCTTTACCAATTGATGGATGGTGATACGATACCAGTCATCAATATCCTGTTCACGTGTCTTTATGAGTTCGAGTTTCTGTTCGGGATAGTAGATCAGTGTGCAGAGTTCTTTTTTCTCCGATTCACGAATATTGTTACCGAAAAGTTCATTTACTTTTCGTTTGATATTTCCTGATGCGTTCTTCAAGACATGCTGAAAAGCACCGCTCTCACCGTGGAGATCAGCCAGGAAATGCTCTGTTCCTTTTGGCAAGGCCATAATGGCTTCCAGATTAATAATCTCTGTGGAGGCATCGGCAATAGTTGGGAAGGATTGAGAGAGAAGTTGCAGGTAATGCAGGTCATCCTTCGTTGTTTCAAAATGAGTTGTTGTCATATCCTTAAATGATTTGTCAAAAGTTTGCGGATCTTATTTGTTTGTCGGTTCTCAACAGGTAGTAAGGGCATAAAGCCTTCATCAAGTTCTGCTTCCTCACTGAGCACTTGCATCAGACCGGCGGCAAAACCTTTCAGTTTCTTTTCTTCAAGTGCCTCATTGAGTTGATCGTCGTTGACGGTGTCTCGCATGAGTTCACGTGTCAGTTCAATCATGTGAAGCAATAGCGGTTGACGATGAATCTGGGTGATCATCCTGAGCAGATAGTCAGTCTCGTTGCCCTGATAATCGCCGACGACTTCCTTGATTGGACGAGGTAGAGTGTAGTTGTCAGGATAGTAGGAAGCAATATTTCTTGTATCGATGCCTGGTGATCGCAGACCGAGGATACTGATCCCATAATCCACGTAGTTTAGGATATTCTCATGGGTGGCATAGATCATCAGGCGTCTCCAGTCAATATCCTCTGGATGACTGATGGGATCGATTCGCCTGCACCAACGACGATCACCAGTGAGACTGGCCTTGATGATGATGGAGAGTGCATCTGCTGTGACATCATCCATCTGCTCCAATGTGTTGGAGTCGATAACCTTTTGATAAACGGCAAATGTCTGAGAGCACATCTCTCCTGGTGAGATCGTATTAGTGATGATGGCATTATGGATTACCTCGACACGTTGGTTCCACTTCAATTTTAAGAAGTTCTTTTGTTCCAACTTGCCAAGTGTGATAATGGCATAGGCATGCTGGATGCTGGCTTTCTGCCATTGAAATACCCGTCCGGCTTTCGCTTGTGGCGTCTGTTGCTCAACAGCCCAAGGTTCCATCTGTCCGTGTGGAGTGATCACGATCCTCGCACCAGCCTTACGACCTGACAAGGCCGCACGGATCATATCGAAGT
>Ga0310695_10012225_pt1 | contig 12073 bp, 11 predicted proteins | sample RumenRJG_04DNA_FD_203882 | JGI IMG/M metagenome (GOLD analysis project Ga0310695, IMG submission 203882) | Bovine rumen microbial communities from Lethbridge, Alberta, Canada - RJG_04 (v2) (version 2) | ecosystem: Host-associated > Mammals > Digestive system > Stomach > Rumen | place: Canada... | reverse complement strand
TATCAATCTCAAGGTTATAAGAGAAGTAATAATGTATCACTCCTTTCTCCACCGCCTATACTACCTTTGAATAACTGTCACTTAACTGGACGTGAAGAATTGACCCAAACTATTTATCAATCTCAAGGTTATAAGAGAAGTAATAATGTATCACTCCTTTCTCCACCGCCTATACTACCTTTGAATAACTGTCACTTAACTGGACGTGAAGAATTGACCCAAACTATTTATCAATCTCAAGGTTATAAGAGAAGTAATAATGTATCACTCCTTTCTCCACCGCCTATACTACCTTTGAATAACTGTCACTTAACTGGACGTGAAGAATTGACCCAAACTATTTATCAATCTCAAGATTATAAGAGAAGTAATAATGTATCACTCCTTTCTCCACCGCCTATACTACCTTTGAATAACTGTCCTATTTTTGATAAAAAAGAAGAAGATAAAAATATAAATTCTATAGAAATACGTAATGATAGATTTTTTGGATATGGAAATTTAGACTTCGACAATTATGTAAAATTTAAAGTATTTTGTCCTCCTTCTTCTCAAAATATTATAGTCCCTTTAGAATATAAACCAAAATATACAAATTCATCATTCTGTTTCAAACCGATTATTGATATAATAAAAATTGCAGGCGAATCTCATATTACTGACTTGCTAATAGAAAATATAAGGAATAGATCTTATAATTGGAATGAAAAAATGGACCCCGAAATTTTGAAAAAATTTCAAAATAAAAACCTTTCTGAAATAAACAGAATAAAAATATTTAATAAAATATGCACCACATATAATATCATAGAAAAATCAGTAAAAATAACATCTATTATTATGGATGAAAACAAAAAAAAATCTCATAAAGAACTCGAAGTATCATCAGAAGGTATAAAAATAGCTGCTCACCATTATTTTTGTAAAAATTATTTCTTGAAGACACTAAAAAAAGTATTACTAGGAATGAAAAAAGTTAAAAAAATTTATAATGACTTAATACCATTTAAATGTGCTAAAATTGGTCTAGAAGTTGGAATTGTTGGAACTGTTGGAACTGGTATTTTTATTACTTATTTATTTGATTGTTTAATTGAAGGCGTTTGTAATATATCCACAAAAGAGCTTGAAAAATTTATTGATGAATGTGAAAAAAAAAAAAAAAATTAGAAAAATAATATGATAAATAAATAATAATTAAGTTTAATTTTTATTCTTTATTTATCAAATTAGATGTTAGACTTTTATTATAATTATTTTTTTTGTTTGTTTTCTCTAAGATTATTAATTTATTATTAAATTTTTTATTTTTATTTTTAATTAGGATTGGGGATTGGACCCAATCCCCATTTATTTAAATAAAGAAATTTAATAAAATATGATTGAAAATTTTTAAAAATCGTATATATAATTTTATTCTTATTTATATTTTACTTTATTTTACTTTATTTTTATTCTTTTTACAAAAAGTAACTTTAAATCAGTAATAAAATTTTTAAAATAAAATAAATATTAGTAATGAAAATAATGAAGGAATAAAAGAAAACAGGTTTTTTTCATATTTGGTTGAAATTGAAAATAATTATAAGACTTTTTAAGATTTCAAAAAAAAATTATGTGAATTATAAAATATGTATTTTTTAAAAGATTCTTTATTAGAAATTAAAAAAATGAAAGATAATATTTCCCCAAAAATTGAAAGATCTATTTTTTAAAGTAAATAAAAAGAGAAAAATATTAAAATTATATAAAAGAAAGAAGAAAGCTTCTATCAAATCAGAAAAAGAATATGAAACTAAATATATAAATAAAGGATTATAGTTTAAACTCTGAAATTAAAAAAGTGGCTCAAGAAAAAAAACTCTTATTTTAATATTGTTTAAGATAATTTAAGTCATGAAAAATTTTTAAAAATGATTTGAAATATGAATGAGACCAAATTCAATATTATAATAAATATAGGTTTTAAGTGAGAAATCAAATAAGGAAAAATTAAAAAAAAATAAAAAGGATAGAAAACAAAAAATCAAAATAAATGAAAACAAAAGAATAAAAGAATATTATTTAGATATTGATAAATTATTTGAATCACCAATAATAAATAAAAATAATATGACAAACATAAAACCATATACAATGATTAAAGTAAATTATAAGATTTAAATAAAAATAATAATTCTTTAAATAAGCAAGTAAGCCTTACAGAAAATAATATTAAAATATCTCACCTACCTTTCTATATAGATTATTTTCTTTAGGATAAAATAATAATATTCCAACATAATTAAAAAATGTTTAATTTTTTAACAATTATTTACTAATTTTCGGAAATCTATCAATTAAAATTCCTTAAAATTTATTTAATCAAAGATATTTCTTTAGAAGAAGAAAATAGAATAAACAATCCTTATATACAGATATAATAATAAGAATATTAATGGAAGAATTTCAACAAATGAATCTAGTGAAAGTTTTAGAAATATTTATAGAATAATTCTAATTTAATATCTGAAAAATTCAATAGAAGTACTGAAAAAGTTGAAAATATGGAATATATGTTTAATAACTGTAAATCTTTAGAAAAGATAAATTTATCTTCCTTTAATACTGAAAAAGTACAAAATATGAAATATATGTTTAATGCATGTTATTCCTTAAAATCTTTAGATTTATTAAAATTTAAAACTATTAAAGTTCAAAATATGGAATTTATGTTTAATGATTGTTATTGTTTAGAATCATTGGATATATCAAATTTTAACACTAAAAATGTAAAAAATATGGAATATATGTTTTCTAATTGTAAATCTTTGGGAGAAATAAATATAATTCCTTTTAATACTGAGAATGTGAAAAATATTCAAAATATGTTTAATGGGTGTTCTTCTTTACAATCATTAGATTTATCAAATTTTAAAACCAATAATGTTGAAAATATGAATCATATGTTTTCTAATTGTAAATTTTTGAAGGAACTTTGTTTATTATCTTTTAATACTAAAAATGTTGAAAATATGGAATTTATGTTTAATGAATGTTATTGTTTGGAATCATTAGATATATCAAATTTTAATACTCAAAATGTAAAAAATATGGAATATATGTTTTCTAATTGTAAATCTTTAGAAACAATAAATGTATCATCTTTTAATACTAAAAATGTAGAAAATATGGAATTTATGTTCAATGAATGTTCTTCTTTACAATCATTAGATTTATCAAATTTTAAAACAGACAATGTTGAAAATATGGAATATATGTTTTCTAACTGTAAAGCTTTGGAAGAAATAAATATATTGTCTTTTAATACAAAAAATGTTGAAAATATGGAAAGTATGTTTAATGGGTGTTCTTCTCTAAAAAATTTAAATTTATTGAATTTTAAAACTAAAAATGTTGAAAATATGAACAGTATGTTTTCTAATTGTATATCTTTGATAGAGATTAATTTATCATCTTTTAACACTAAAAATGTAAAAAATATGGAATATATGTTTTGTAATTGTATTTCTTTACAATTGTTAGATTTATCATCTTTTAATACACAAAATGTTCAAAATATGGAATATATGTTTTCTAATTGTGAATCTTTATATTTTCTAGATTTATCTTCATTTAATACAAATAATGTGGAAGAAATGAGTTATATGTTTGATTATTGTAATCAATTAAAATTAGAAAATATTAAAACAAATGACCAAGGAATTGTTGATTTAATTTTAAGTATTGAATAAAAATATAATTAAAAGTCAAAAAATAAAATATATTTGATACTATATATTTTAAAAAATATCATAATATTTTAAACATTATGATTTTAATTCTTATAATTGCCAAAAAAAGTATAAATTAAAAAAAATCAATTTAAAAATAACAATGATATTTGAATTAAATGAAATAAATACAATAAGTGAATTGAATAATATAAATATGAATAAAAAGCCATTAATACAATTATTTCCAGAAATTCCAAAAAAAAAAAAAGCGTTTAAAGATTTTAATATGATTAAAAAAGATGATAGAATATTAGTATATGTTACAGGAGGAAAAGATTCATTAACATTATTTCATGTATTAATTAATATAAAAAGAAAAATACTATTTAATATATAAATAGGGGCTTGCAAAGTTGATCCTATGTCAGAAGATTTTAATCCAAATCCTTTAATAAATTATATGAAAGATTTAAATATTCCTTATTTTTATGAAAGTAATAAAATATTAATTTCAAAACTAAAAATATTTTAAATGAAAAACTTTTAAAAATGAATAATATCTTTACTATAATTTTTCAACAAAAAAATAAAAATATAATATAAAATCATATTTATTATAATTTATTAAGAATTATTTAATTTCGAATAATTTACAAAATTATTCTAATAAATTATACTATATTTATTTATATTTTCTTCTATTAATAAAAATTTAATATATATTTAAATAAATTAGATTTTTTCAATATGATTTTTTTTATAATTATTTTTTTATATTTACAATAATATTAATGTTTAAATATTTAAATAAAAAATATAGTATTTTTTATTACATATCAATTTCAGATTCATATTCACATATTAAATCTCTATATTTGTTTTTAAGAGAATTTCTATGATAAGAAATTTGAGTTAAAGATAAAGGTTTATTTTCATGTAATTCTAAATTTTTATTTTTTCCAAAATCATTCAATTTAATTGTTATTATATTTTCAATATTTTGATTGTTTAAAAATAAATTTTTATTATTATTTTTTATTCTTTGATTTTCTATTTTTATTTTCATATTTTTATATAAATATTTTTTTCCTTCATTATTATTATTATTTACTCTTTCTATATTATTCTCTTTTGTGTTACTGTTGTTTTGAGAAAATGTTTTAAACTTTCTATTTTTATTTCTTATTATATAATTTTCATTTTTTGTTTTTATTGTTTTTGAATTTGAATTTTCAATTGATAAATTGTTTGATTTTGAAATATATTTTATTTCTTATAGTGAAAGAATTATTGTTGATTTTTCTTTTATTTGAAATATAATTTTAATTTTTATTATTTAACTTTTTAGAAATTATTTTTTCAATTTTAATATTTCTAATTTTTTCTTCTCTTTTATTATTTTCATTTTCTTCAATTTCTTCAGTATTATTTTTCAATTCTTCTTTTACCTTTTTTATAAATCTAAATCTATGAAAATTATTTTTATTAGAAAAATCTTTTTTATTTTTATTATTTGATATTTTTTTTTCCTTTAAATTTGAATAATTAAACATTATGTCATTATTCATATTCAATATTTTTTTAGATATATTTCTTGTGGTTTTTATCCTATTAATATCTTCTTTTACTTTTTCGTAAAATGTATCTTTTTTTTTTTGATAAAATTATTGTAACCAATTAATTGAATTATAATCAGATATATTATTTTTAATTAGATTTTTTTGATTATTTTGATAAATAGTATTTCCTTTACATTTATTATAATATTTACTTTTTGATAAAAATTTCTCAAGAAACCTTTCAGATGACATTTCACTTTTTCTTTCATGTAAATTTTTCATTAATATTTTTAGAAATAAAAAAATAAAAAAAAATAAGTCTTTTTAATTAAAAAATTCCAGAACTAAAAAAAAATAAAAATAAACAAAATTAAAATCTACCAATCCCCAATCCCCAATCCCCAATCCCCAATATTATTAATATTAAGTAATATAGAATTATTTGACATACTTAATTTGATTATTTTTAATATTTTTATTTCTTAATAAATATTTGTTGTTTATCAAAAAATTAATAAATTTAAAATAATAAATAATTAAAAAATAGAATATAGAATTCCATAACAGAATGATTCAATTACTTTTACCAAATCAAAAAATAATAAAAATAAATTTTGGAGGAGATGAAAAAGAATTAAAAGATTTAATATCTGAAATAGCAGGAATTTCACCATCTCAAATTAAAGGAATTAAAGATTCAAATCAAAATTATTATACTATATCATCAGCTTTAAAAAATGATGATATATTAAAACAAAAAGATATTTATTACGAATTGATTTTAGGGAAAGATAATTTAAAAGATTCTTTTCTTCTAAAATCACAAGATTTTTCTCATAAGAGAATAATTTTAAATACTACTCCTAAAGTGGGGAATTATATTGCAAATTATTATATAAATGGTTTTAGAAAGAATAATATTACTTCTCAAGAAAAAATATCTTATTTAAGTGAATCATTTAATAAAAATTCTTATCATAGTTTAATAGAAAATGAAAATGATATATTTAATTCTTATTTATATCGATTATTATCAAATAATAAAATTACTATTGATCAATATTTAGAATTGACTAATTTAATTAAAGAAAAAAATAAAGATTTAATTGATCAATTTAAAAATAAATTTTCAGGTGAATTAGATAATGTAAATTTTATTTCAAATCTTTTAAAATTTACAGGAAAAAATAAAAAACTTAAAATTGCAAATACAATCCCAATAATAAAACCTAAAAATGAACAAGGAGTTAAAATAGATTCACAAATAATAGACTTTGATAATAAAGTGAAAATTTATGAAAAAATGAAAGATTATTTTAATGAAGATGATATAGAAATAATAAGAATATCTTTAAAATATGAAAATGAATCAATAATGAAGGCCATTAAAAATTATAACAATAATGGAACTTTAAGTTCCTTAATTTTGGCTTTTAAAAATGCTATAGCGAGATATAAAAAAAAATCATCATTATTAGGAGATACATTTTTTTCTACTAGAAAAATAGATTTGGAAGAACAAAATAAAAGTGAGGATTATAAAAATAAAATTAAAAGATTTAAAAGTTCTGATAAAAATAGATATTTTATTAAAGAAAAAAGATATTCAATGGGTGATAATAAAGTAAAATTATATAAGTCTTTTAGTCAAAGTAATACAGGACAAAATAAAAAAAATAAATCTTTGGTAAAAAAAATGAAAAAATTATTAAAAAAAAATAATAAATCTTTATTTGAATATATTTTAAAATACTTCCCAGAAGAATATAATTCAATTGAACAATATTATAAAAAAAATGTAGAAAACGAAAATTTATGTATTTACATAAATGAAAAATGTGAGAAATTCTTAGATAAAGAAATTATGAATTATTCTAAAAATAATAATAATATTAATATATTTAAATCTGAACTTCAATATTTTCATAAATTATCTGATGAAAATAATACTGAAGTTCAATGTATATTTAATGAATTTGAAATTCAATTTAATTTTTCTAATTTTATTAAACAAATTTGTGAATATATTTCTAAAATAAAAGAGAAAAAAGAAAAAGAAATTTATCATTCTTTTTTAAATGATCTTCTAAAAATTAATATTTCAGAAAAAGATTGTTTAATAATAAAACGAATGGTTAAAAAACAGAGTTCTAAAATTGTATCTATTATAAATAAATATAAAGAAAATTCTGATATTCAGATTTACAAAGATGAAATTAATAATATTTTAAATAAACAAAAAAAGAGTCATGAAAAAAAAATTTTAATAGAAAAAAAACCTGAAAATAATAATTATTTTTATGAAGATGTATTTAACCAAATAAAAGAACAATTTTCTTTAACATCTGAACAACTTAACATTTTTCAAAATGATTACAAAAAAAATGAAAATCTTCAAAAAATTTTTTCTGAATTTGTTTATAAAAAAATACCAATTGTAAATTTAAAAATAGAACTAGAAAATTATATTAAATATAATTATAAAAATATTTCTAATATAATTCCATTAAAAAAAGATTCATCAATAACTCCGGAAGGAATAAAAAAATCAAAAATGGAATTAAATTGTTATTTTAAATACAAATAATTATAATGAAGTGAATAATTTAAAAGGTAAAAAAAAGAAAAAAATTGAATCTCCCTTTGAATTAAATAAAAAAAGAATATTTAAAAAATTTCCTAATTTAAATGATAATTCCCTTAAAAATTTAACTTCTTATCAACCACAAGGTTTTTATAGTTATGATATATTAAGTAATTCTGAAAAAATTTATAATAATCAAGAAAAAAATATAGATAATAATTATTTTCTTCAAAAAATTATTCAATCTGCTCATAAAAATAGAAAGAAAAAATTCTTTTTAACTAATTCAATTCAACCTAAATCTTATAGATCCATTAGTTCTGATTTAACAAATACTAAAAATTTAAATTTAACAAATGAAAAAAATTCAAGTATTATAAATGAATATAAATTAAAAAAACATAAATTAATGAATAAAAATGTAAAATCTATAAAATCATTAACACGAAATAAGAATAATAATATTAATGATTTAATTACTTCAAATACCAATTTAAATACAAATGCTCAAACAAATAATAATTTAAATGTTAATAATGTAATCTTTAATAATAATAATAATTATAATAACAATAAAGCAAATATAAACAAACAAGAAAATGCTAATATAAATGATAATAATAATAATAAACCAAAACTAAAAACTATGAATAATACTATTATTAATAATATACAAATAAAAAGAAATTCAAAGAAAAAAAGAACTTTAAAAAGAAGTTCTGTGATTGATAGATTAATATTAAAATTAACTAATCCTGATGAAATTTTTGAAGAAAATATAAATTCAAATAAACCTTTAGATAAATATATTGGATTTAAGAAAAAAATTGCTAAGAAAAAAGCCCAAATATATAAAATTTTATATGATGTAAAATTAAATCAGTTAAAAACTTTAGTTGAGTTAAAAAAATTTAATGCTGATTTACAAAGAAAAGAATATATTTTAAAAACAAGAGAAAGAAACAAATTAAATTTAATAACATAAAACAATTTTTATTTATCAAAAAAAATACTAAGTAAACCTATAATGAAGGGAAATAAATAATAAATAAATAAAAAATATACAAAAATTTTAAATATAAATAAATAATTAAAGTTTTCATAATAAAATTTAAAAAAATTAAAATATTAAACATTTAAAAATTATATACAATTTGAAAGAAAAAAAAACTATTCATAGATGAAATATATAAATTCAACTTCGTTGAAATATAAATATTATATTTTTTTATAGATTATTAAATCAATATATATGGTAGAAACAGAATTCATTAAATTTTAATATCTAAAATACATAAGAATATTAATTTCTAATTAGTTAAATAAAAATAAATATATTTAAATATTTTTAATTACTTTATTTATGATAAGGAAAAAAAAAAATTTATTTTTAATAGATAATTAATTATTTCTTTAATAAATAATATTAAATTACATTAATTATATATTTATTATTTATACAAAATGTTATGACAAAAACACAAAATTTAATTTTTACATTTTTTTTTCATAAGAGAAAATTTTGAATTATAAATAGAATGAATTTTTTCAGAAGGTTTTAATTCTTCCGTATTAGAATAATAATAAGAACTATTTTGAGTTAATTTAGAAATATTTCTTTTACCAAAATTATTAAATTTTTTATCAAATTTATTTCCTTTTTTCTTATTATTAATTTCTTCTTTAAATCTAATACAATTACTTAAATCGAATTCTTTTTCACTTAAATTTTTTTCTTGTTTGACTTCATCTTTTAAATTATTTTTTTTCTTTTTTTATCAAATAAAGAATTAATAAAAGGATCTAATTTATTTTCTAAAAAATCTTCTTCAAATTCTTGTTCATTATTCATTTCTCCTAAATTATAATTTAAAAAATTAGATATAGTATCATTATTATCTTTTAAACTTTCATTTTTATTTCTTTGATTAATATTATTTTTTTTTACTTGAATATCTGTTTTCAAACTTTTTTTATTTGAAGAAAAAGTTTTTGTATTATTATTATTGTTTATGTTATTATTACTTTTTATATTTTTTATATCTTTAAACCAAACGATACTTAAAATTTTTAATTTTTGAGGATTATTTTTTTGTTTAACTAAAGAATTTTGAACTGTGAAATTATCCAATTTATTTTTTTCTTCATTTGACATTTTATAAAAACTTTTTTTAAAATTTATAGGTTTATTACTTTTTGATTTAATAACTGTTCTATAATTATTTTTAGATTTATTCATATTTGAATAAATACATGTTACTTTAATTTTACTATTTACGCTTCTTTGTAAATAATTTGTTTTAGATGATGCTGTTGTTATTAAAGATTTTGTATATCCTCTTTTCATTTTTAATTTTTTTTTTATATTTTTAATCAAAAAAATTATATTTTTGTAAAAATAAAAAAAATATTTTATTAATTCATTTAATAATAATATTTCAAATTGAATGTTTTGTTTATTTTTTATTTTTTTTATTCATTGTTTTTTTCTCTTTTGGATTTTTTGTTTTTGTACTTTTAACATATTTCATATTATCTTTATTATCATTATAATATTTCACATTATTATCATAATTACCATTATCATTAAAATTCATATCATTATAATAATTATCATCATTAAAATTATCATTAAAGTTATGATAATTAATATATTTATCATTAAAATTATCATTAAAATTATTATTGTTGAAATGCTTATCATTAAAATTATCATTATAATTATATTGTTCTAAATTATCGTTATTATAATTATTATAATTTTCATATATATCATTATCATAATAATCATTATCATATTTTTTTTTTCTTCTTTTCATAGGATTTAAACTGTTATATCTTTTTTTTTTATTTTCTCCAATATATTTTTTATTATTTAAACCACTATTATTATCATATTCTTCATAAGTCTCAATTTTTTTATTTCCATTTTCATCAATAGTTTCAATTTTAGTAACAGCTTTACCATTTATTATAGTAGTAGTTTTTTTAATACTTTTACCTCCACCAAAATTATTTTTTTTATTTTCTTCAATACCAAAATTATCAAAATTATCAAAACCAAAATTCATAAAATCAAAATTATCATGAAAAACATTAAAAAAATTATTTAAATTTCCATATTTATTTTTATGAGATTTTTTCTTTTTCTCTTTTCTAAATCCCATAATTTATTAATTAAATTTTTTATCTTATTTGAACATTGTTTATGTTCTTTTAATTTTTCTTTTTCTTCTTTTATTTCTTTTTCTTTTTTTTCATTTGTTGAATTTAAATTATTTAATTCATCAATTAAATTAAATTGTTTTGATTCATCATTTTTATTTAAAATTTTTTCTAAAGCTTCTTTTTCTTTTTTATAAATATCCATTTCTCTTATTGTATTTGTAATTTCTTTTTCTTTTATTTTAATTTCTTTATTTAATTTAATTTCTTGATTTTCTAAATTTTTCTCAGTTAATTTATTTAAACTTATAACTCTAAAATGCTTATCAACTTCATTTTTTATATTTCTCAAGTCTAAAAATAATAATTTATTATCATTGGTTAATTTATCTATTTCATTATTTTTTCCATTAATTTCTTTATTAATTTCTTTTAAAGTTTCAACTGTTAATTTTTTTTCATCTTCAATTTTTTGACCAATAGTTATTATTGTATTGTTATATTCATCAGTTTTTTTTTTTAAAGATTCATAATCTAATTTTATTTCTTTTGGGAGTTCTTCTTTTTCTATTTGAATTTTTTTATCTGGTTCATGTGGCTCAGTTGTTGATGTTTGTTTATTTGCTTTTTCTTTTCTTTTTAATTTAACTTTTCTACTTTGTATAGTTTGAGTTTCGGACATAATATAATTTTTAATATTCTATTTAAAATTAAAAAATAAAGAATATTTAAAAAGGGAAAATTAATTTTTAAATTTTTTAAATGTTTTATTTATTATAAATAAATAATTATATATTTTTCTAATAAATCTTTTTTATAAATCACTATCTCTTGAAATATTTGAATCAATATCTCCTTCTAATTTCATTAACTTAATTGAAGCAATAGGTTGTTTTCTATTAGGATATATTTTAAATTCAGATTGACAAACATTATTTATATTATTTGAATTATTTCTATTAATATTATTATTAGTATAATTATTACAATAAATTCATTTTTGCATTTTATTATTTTTTTATTTTTATTTTATTTTTCATTTATTAAAA
>Ga0310695_10012224_pt1 | contig 12073 bp, 13 predicted proteins | sample RumenRJG_04DNA_FD_203882 | JGI IMG/M metagenome (GOLD analysis project Ga0310695, IMG submission 203882) | Bovine rumen microbial communities from Lethbridge, Alberta, Canada - RJG_04 (v2) (version 2) | ecosystem: Host-associated > Mammals > Digestive system > Stomach > Rumen | place: Canada... | reverse complement strand
AGAACTTCCTGCCGATGACAGTGCCGTCTATCGTCATTGCCGAGCATACGCAAGCGCTGTTCAGGCCGAGGTCAACCCCGAGCACGATGGTGTCCTTGAGCTTCGTTTTCTTCAGTTCTACCCTCTCCTCGAAGGAGAAGTCCAGATACCAGTTCTTCCCGCGCTGCCGCAGGGTCGGAGAACTCATCTTCCGGTTTCGGCAATGGCGGGTGATATAGTCTACATCCGACTTGCGGAGCCGGACGGTCAGCCAGTCCCACGTATTGCGGATGAATACTTTGACTTTCGCAACGTATGGGTTCTCTGTCGGGCGGAACAAATCCCGGCGGTACATTGCAGGGAAAGAGCGCCCGACGGATGGGAAGTGCGGCTTCCGGCCACGGCTCTTCGGGTTTTCCTGCTCCCAGTTCGCAAGGTTGCTCTGGAAGGAGGAATACATTCCAAGGGCTTCCGTGATAACCGCCCTTCTCAGGTATGACGGCAGCTTGTAGAACTTCTCATCGAATGGATACTTCGGGAATGGCGTCTTATCTGTCTTATCGGAGAGCAGCGTAAAACCCCTGCCTTTAGGCATGGGGATATAAGCCGCGCCCGCCGACTTTGCGCAAGCAATGGAGGTGGGCTACATCTTAACCCATCCGGATGCATGCCGGATGATGGTTATTTTCTTCGGTGAAGCCGTCACGGCCTTCTTCGTCGGGGATTCCTTTGCCGACATCAGCAGGACGGATTTTCCTCCAGACATCATGCCATGGCAGCAGTAGATTTTCCCTTTTGCCATGACGATGTCTCCTGCCTGAATCGGATACCTTTGCTTGCGGATGGCACGCTTCCCATGCCGCAGGTATTCACCACGGAAAATTCGGAGGTTCTTCTCTGAGTTCCGAGGTTCGCGGCGGTTCGTGCGGTTGCACCCGAGGTCTTTGCCTGCCTTCGCTGAGCCATCACGGATATCGATGATTTTCGCATCATAGAATTTCTCCAGTATGCGGTTGTTCCGGCGGCGTTTCTTGTAGTGCTCCGTCTTCGCGCGGTGCACCGGCAGGAAATCCCCGATACAGAAAGCATCCGAGGCATGCGATTTCTTGATGCCGTGCTCTTTCCGCTTGCGTGCGGTGACGGCACCATAGGTATGGCAGACCTCAATATCCGGCAGTCTCTTCCGCAGAGCATCGACAATTCTCCAGCGGACGACGTTCATGAAGGTCGCGCCTTCCAGACGAGGAACATCTGGCGTAAGTCCCCAGAGCTTACCGCCCTTCTGGTGGTTCTCCGGCGTATGGCAGTCCGAGCAGACGGTAATCAGCTCATCCAGCGTATCCGCGTGGCGGCCTTTCCAGTAGAGGGCATGGTGCGTGTGCAGATACACCGGCTCCTTGCTCGTGATGACAGACTTTCCGCAAATCTGGCAGGTATAGCCATCCCGCTGGAACACTGCGGCGCGGAGGCTGTCGGCAAAATACAACGGCCCCTGCTGGTAGTCCTTGCCCTGCGGCGGTTCCTCCCCAGCCTGCATCGCTTTCAGCAGAGCAGGGTCGAACTCCCCGACCTCTACTGTTACCTTACGGATGGGCGCGACCTTGCAGATGCTCTCCACGATGCGGATATGCGCCTCTGCCTTGTGCCGCAGGGATGGCGGTATCCATCCTTCCGGCTTTGTATCCTTGCTATACCGGCACGGGCGGTGCCGGAGATGGTTCCTCCGCGTCCGGCGGTGCGTCCGGCAGTCGTCGTGGTGCTGCTTCTCGTCCTTCAGTAAATCGAACTGGGCGGAGAAATATTCCTGTTTTGCCGATTTGACCGAAACGCCGATATGCTCGTACCCGGCGTCAACACCAATTTCTACGGGCTGGGTATTCTTTGCTGAATCATAGGTCAGCTTAATAGCGAACGGATGCCTTGAACAGATTCTGGCTTTCCCGTCCTTGAGGAGACGGCGGACGTGCCGATACCGCATTGTCGGCATCAGGCATCCGCCGCTTTTCGATAAGACATAGACTGCTGGCATTTGGTATCGGCACCACCTTTCTTAGCTGTAAGCCGCGGGCAAGCCCGCGTGGTCCACTTCGCCAAAGTTATCCAAGGTTTGAGCAGAGGAACGTCTGCCGGAGCATCCGTTCTTGCGGGGAGCCTGCACTTCCCCGCCTCAACAGGGATGTTTAACAGGCTGCGCAGCGCAGGAGACTTGTGGAGCATCCATCTGATGCCTAATATTCTTGGATAACGTAGTCTAATGGATAGTCTAACGCACACCATGAGACTGAGGCTAATCATTCGGAGCTTTCGCTCCCGGTCTTAAAGTCAAGGACTCATGAGCTTTCGCTCACAAGCCCCCGGCTTTAGCCGTGGGGTTCATGACCAAGCGTGCTATCTTCCCGAAGTTCTTCGAACAAACCTACAGGGAACTCGTCTACGTATTCGTCTTTCAGCGTGACATCAAACGAATTCAACCCATAGATATGAATCTCGTATTCCTGCTGGCTCATTTTTTCTTCCTCCTATCAGTCTTTGTACTTCTTGTCCATGACGCGCCCCAAGCCTTCGCACGGCGCAAAGTAGACGCCAGAATCGTCTACATGGTCTATATCGAAATAGTACCCACAGTCGCCACAGAATCCGCCATAATCTTCCCGTCCGGATTTCGATACGGCGCGGGCAAGTTCTCTGCCAGAGCGGTCTAGGTACTCGTCATTCAACATAATCTGTCCATCCTCGATGTGACAGCGGATGCGGACATCGACATCTACCGTCACATTTTTACTTCCGCAATGCGGGCAGACATTCTTCGAAATCTTTTTCTCACTCATGACGTTTCTCCTTTCCGTCAGCCAAGGTCGAAAGCGATGGATTCCATGAAACCACGAACGGCAATGGCGAGGTCATCATCATTCCAGTCCATGCAGTCATGGCTTTCCGACACACCGGAATCGAAGAACACCCGGTCAGCAATCGGATAAGCGATGCCGCACAGGAAATCCTGTCTCTCTGCAACGCGGGCGGCTTCTTTCTCCTCACTGCCACAGAATGCGCAGAAGCGTTCTTTGATGGCATCGAGAAGAGCGTCGCGACCTTTCTCGAAGTTAGCATAGCCGCCATATTCTTCAGCGAATTTTTCTTCCGTAATCATCTGGCATTCTCCTTTGTTTGAGCTTTATCTGCTTTCCCTTTCGATGGTTTAAGTATACCAAATCAGCGAGGGTGGCGGGCAAATCGGGGACAAACAACAAAAAAGGATTGGCGCAGAGCCAACCCCTATGCAATCAGATTTCTTCTTCGACTTCGTCCTCTTCATCGTCGTCGTATTCCTCGAACCGCTCGCGCGATGTAAACGAAAGCTCTTTGCCGTTCTTATACTCCGATTCTTCGATGATGCCTTCTTCGTATACTGCCGTCACAGAGATGCGGACATCGGGGAACATTCTCGACAACGCCTCGATGATAGGATATGGCGCACGCCACGCTGTGTCGAAGTGGACGGAAAGCCGACCATCTTCTTCATGGTTCCAAATTACCGGCGCGCAGGCTCCCCATTTCGTGCCCCAATTTCTGTTCGACCACTCGTACCAGTCTTTGCAACCGTACTGCGTCAAATTGATATAGATTTTTCGGCCTTCCTCCAACGACAGGCCGCCGCCGAATCCTGCGGCTTTGTTGGTCGCGTATTCCACCGCGTGCTCCTTCTCGTATTCCTGATACTCAGCAAGAGAATAAAGCGTTCCGTCCTCTTTGTGGAGGTCGAAGTAAAAATCTCCTTCTGGCATTTCCTTGCCTTCACTAAGGCAGTAATAGCGGAGGTTGTCGTCCTCGTAGGAACCAGATGCGACGTGCATCGTGTCTGGCATCGGGATGATTTTGTTGAAATCGAAATCTACCCCTTCGCGGCCTTTGACCTTCTTCTTCAGAGCGGCAAGGTCTGCTTCTTTGCCCTCGAAAACGATAGCGTTGTATGTCCAGTTCGGCATGATGACTACTTCCTTTCTTCTGCTCGTGTTTCCCTTTCGATGGTTATAGTATATCAAACCTACAAGGACGGCGGGCAAATCGGAGACAAACGACAAAAAAAATTGGCGCAATACCGGTCTTTTTCTACGTTGCCTATGCGGCAGGAAACTAGATGGAAAGGTTGTCTTTGCTGCTACGTTACAGCAAAGCAAATTCTATCTGAAAAATGCCGAGAGTACCCCAGCCTCAAACGCCGTTAGGCGTTAGGCGGTGGGATGAATCGGCGTCTTTCTCTTATCCTACATACGCCAAACTTTTTCATCAATCAAGCAGAGAGAATGTGCAAATCGGAGGCAGAGCAATCCCGAATATACAAAAACCGCCTGATTCGTCAGACGGATAATCTCAATTGGTGCGCTCACTTGGATTTGAACCAAGGACCGACCGGTTATGAGCCGGTTGCTCTAACCAACTGAGCTATGGGCGCATGATTGGAGAAGGTAAATTCACGAATACATGACGGGTCCGGCCCCTTTCTAAAATCACCATTCAGATGACGGCGTTGACCTGGGCAGCCGCCACGGCAACCTTCTTTATGCGGACAATGGCAGCATGTTGATACAGTATCGAGTTCAATATTACGCAATTCATTCAGCAAAAGGTCATTCTGCCAAACATCTGCGATATCATGCTGATAAATTGTAGGACGCTGACCATGCAGATATTTGAATGCCTCACAAGGCAGGATTTCGCCATAAGCATTAATCAGCAGCTTATTCAGCCCAGCTGTGCAACGGCCGCCATGATAGGTAATGCAATTAAAGGGTGTACCAAAGCGAACTTTGACATTCTTATATCCGTCCTTATACGCATTGTACATTTCCTGCAGTGCAAAAAATTGATATTTATTCAAGCGCAGTTTTTCTGTTCCTCTGCCCTGAAAAACGAAACGCAAAAAACTTACCCGGCTTACGCCTAAATCATTAGCAATTTCCAGCACCTGTCTTAATTCGGGAAAATTGACGCTCATCGGGACAACATGAATCTCCACATCGATTCCTAGACTTTTTGCTACACGAATAGACTGCAAAACATAGGCAAAGCTATCTGAAAAGCCGGATATTTTCGCCTGTGTCTCTGGACGGCCAGCATGTAAGCTAAAAATAATTTTGCTGAGGCAATTGCTATTTACACGCTCAAAATCATCAATCAAAAGCGGCCTTACCCCACCTGCATCACGTATCACACCGCATGTATACACAGAATAGCGGAGCTGACTATTCCATAAAAAGTCAACCAAAATATCAAGTTCTGGATATAGGAACGGCTCTCCACCTGATAAAACAACAGACTTCAATCCTAACCCGACTGTTTCAAGTACTACTTGCTTTAGTTTTTCTATCGGAATTTCCTCATACTGACTGCTCGTTGCATTTGATGAGCAATGAATGCAATTCTGTAGACAGTGATTTGTTATCTCGATAAACAACTCTTCGATTTTTCTCATACCTTTTCATCTAGCCAGCGCACCTTGCGGCCTAACGATTTAGCGAAACCGTCCCACTTTGCCCTCTTGGGAACTTCTCAATGGAGCGAGCGACGGGAATCGAACCCGCGTAATCAGCTTGGGAAGCTGGATCTCTACCGCTGAGCTACACCCGCGAAAACTCAAGGCAGGACAAACGAGTCCTGCCTTTTTGATGCCTCGGGCTTTTCTCGCAGGCATCCGTCCCAATCTGTCGGGAGCTTCTGCAGATAGGAACTGCAGTACCACAACCCGCTATATGCAGGCAGCGCCGAAGGAAAGGCTACTGAGCTAGTCCATCACTTTTCGCTTGCTGCCAGGAGAGACCCCGTAGAGCTCATCTGCTGGCGGATGGATTCGCGCGGCATCCTAATGCCTTCCTTCAGAGGTTTTTGCGGCTTTTCCTTGCCGGGTTTTTACGTCTTTTCTGACGGTTTCGAGACAAAAAACCAATTATTCGGCTGCGGGCGGCAGGAGTCTAACCTGCATCTCCAGCTAAAGAAGCCGACGCTCTATATTGAGCTACGCCCGCACGATGGTGGAGAGCTTGTTTTTGCAAGCACTCTCCGACTTGCACCTAGCGTTGAAATCTGGTTTTAGCGTGACATGCTCCCCACGGCTAAAGCCGGGGGCTTCTTGCCCCCAGCGGAGAGCTTCCTACTTCATCGTCCCGGCTTGACTTAGATACGCTAGGCACTAAGCTAGAGGTCGGAATTCCATCAGGCGTAAATTCCCCACGGTGTCCCGAGGTACAGGTAAGCGCCTTTCGGCACTTGCTGATATAGATGCATGTGGTTTTTATGCATCTATATTAAGTTTAGCAAATTATGCGAGAGAATATGCAAATCGGAGAATAGCTCGCCTCCATTGCTTGCGCAAAGTCGGCGGGGGTTTTACGCCGCTCTCCGATAAGCTGCCTATTCGGCAGGAAACAACAAACGTCAGACTGCAATATTCCCGTCGTCATCTGGCGATTTCGCCAGCGCGATAATGAACTCGATGAACGCGATGATTGCGGGAATACATGTCCAGAAAAACAACAGATAGATGATGCCCTGCACATATTTGCGCGCATAGAATTTGTGCACTCCGAAGCCGCCAAGGAAGCAGGCGAGCAGGCAGTACGCAATCTTATTCACGAGAATCTTACCGTCTGCCGCCTCCCGCACGCCGAGGTTAATTGCGTTCGCTGCCGCCTTGTGGGGAGCATACATTGTCTCGACTTTTTCTCCGTCGCGGTTCTCGTACACATCGACCGTACTGCCTTCTACGGCAAGGAATCCGATATCTTTCGACGGCACGGAGCGAAACGTGCCGTCCTCGAAGCCGAGTCTGACGGTTTCGCCGTCGTTCCGAAGAACTTTTGCTGTTGCCATGTTTTTTCTCCTTCGTGGCATATGGATATGCACCTGCCTTCTTGCGGCAAGCACGGGCATTCAGATGGAGCTGGCGGTCGGGCTTGAACCGACAACCTGCTGATTACAAGTCAGCTGCTCTGCCAATTGAGCTACGCCAGCGAAATGGTCGGAATAGCAGGATTCGAACCTGCGACAGCCTGCTCCCAAAGCAGGTGCGCTACCAAACTGCTCTATATCCCGGTGAAATGGCGGAGAAGGCGGGATTCGAACCCGCGCGCCTTGCGGCCTAACGATTTAGCAAACCGTCCCCTTAAACCGACTTGGGTACTTCTCCGTATGGAGCGAATGACGGGAATCGGACCCGCATCTACAGCTTGGAGGGCTGGAGCTCTACCATTGAGCTACATCCGCAATATGGCAGGGGCTGATGGAATCGAACCATCGGTGCGGGAGTCAAAGTCCTGTGCCTTGACCGCTTGGCTAAGCCCCTATGGTATTTGGTTTTAGTGCCTTTTCCTTGGCAACCTAGCTTTTCAGATGCGTTTTAGTGCTGGCCAGTCACTTCAAGCATAGTCCCGTTCGCATCAGGGGCTTTAGGATTCGGTGCGGCGCTCCTGCCACCTTTCAGACAGGTCGCAATCCGCAGAGATGGTTCCAACATTTTTTAAGCGCATTTTCCATTCAGCGCTGCCGTTTTACCCACTAACAAGCAAGGAAAGCCTAAGCGCCGTGAATCATGGCCATTCGGCCAAAGCCAGTATGCTCTATTTTAGGGCATCTGGAGTCCACGGGGGCTCACGCAAAAAATCAAAATTGGTACGTCTGGAGAGATTTGAACTCTCACGCCTTTCGGCACCAGATTTTAAGTCTAGCGTGTCTGCCAGTTCCACCACAGACGCATATGGCGGAGAGGGTGGGATTCGAACCCACGGTGCCATAAAGCATCACCGGTTTTCAAGACCGGCTCCTTAAGCCACTCGGACACCTCTCCATGATGTCCCACCCGCCTGCAGACAGGATAGGACTGCCGGGAAAATTAGAGTCCATTACGACGTGGGCTGACCTCGCATTCCTACGAGGGTGCCTTTTCAGCAATTAATACCACGTATTACCACCGGCGAGACTACGGCTGCCACTCCGCGCTTCTGGAGCCCTCCACCATGCAGAGGGATATCCACGGCGCTCATATGACCTGCGGTACTGGCATTGCACCATCGCGCGCAAGCGCTCGCACAGGCCGCGATAAAGATGGCTCATGCAGGATTCGAACCCGCACTTCCTTGCTCGTCGTGAAGCAAGACGCGCACCGATGCGATGAGCCATGATATTGGTGCGCCCACTTGGACTTGAACCAAGGGCCGACCGGTTATGAGCCGGTTGCTCTGACCGACTGAGCTACGGGCACACGAGACGCGGAATATTTAGCCACCCCCGCGCAGGGTGAGAAGCATAAACAAAGCATAACAAAAAAGGAGTTGGAGGAAGCAGGATTCGAACCCGCAATCTCTACCAGAAGGCAGCGGCTTGTCCATGCACCGAAGCTGCGCTATCGGTACTTAACCGACTCCTCCATGATGTCCGGCTGATACCGGATGATTCAGAGCGCGATGGCAAAAAGCGCGGCAAGAACGACTGCTGCGCTCAGCCAGATAGAATCGTGGTTGCGTGAAAGAACCATGATGGATAACCTCCTTTCTTCCGTTTGCTTACATATTTAAGTATAGCAAACAATCGGTGCTCCCGTGCGAATCGAGGAAAATTCCGCAAAAATTTGCGACCAAATTTCGCGCGGTCACAAAAATTTGCAGTCGAAAATACGACCGAATTGCGGTCAAGAAAGGGCAACGACCCATTTGCCGTCCGCAATCTGAACGACAACGAACGGGTTGAGCCACGCCTCCGCTTCAGCGGCGATGGCATACTCCTGCGTCGCATACCACTCCGCAGCTTCCTTCGTGTCGAACACGGCGACACAAGGCTTCTCGCCTTTCCTTCCGCAAGAATACGTCTCCTTTTCTTCGCTCATCAGACTCATCCTTTCTTTGTCTCGCTTCCTTCGATGGTTCTATTATCGCACATCGGCGTGGGCGGCGGGCAAATTGGGGACAAATCCGCAATTCTTCTTAGTTATTTGCTGCCGTCCGGCAAAATGCCAGCACAACGACGAAAGACACAACGCCGATTGCGAAACCGATAGCAAAATATACACCCAAACTCATACCTATTCCTCCCATTACCGGAAACTCGTCCGGCCTAACACATCATAGATATTGGTCGGCTTCATCTCTTCTTCCTTGTTGTCCTTCTTTGCGGCCTTCTTGCGGAACCACGCGAAAGCAACGCCAAGGCAGAAAAATTCGCCGACGATGATGCCGATGACAATCCAGCAAAAGATGTCGAACATTTTTCTTCTCCTCTCTCGGCTACCGGCCGAAATACTGATAGAGCAACGCAAGCATATTGCCACAGACGCTCCCAACGAGCTCAATGTATACCATCAAGAACAACGCCAGCTCTTCAGCCATCGCGCCGACAAACAACCATCCGATGTACATAGCTAATCCATCCAGACCTGCACATCGGCGGTGATGGTATATTCGCCGTTTTCATACTTCTCATTATATATTTTAGCAATCCGCCCGTGGTTTGCCCCTTCGACTTCCTGGCACGCCTTCTCGACGACAAGCGTGAGCGCGGCGCGTCTAGCGAGCATCTTCGCCTGCGTCGGGTTCGCCGCGAAATCGGCGTTCGCCCTGCCGGTCGCCGTCTCCGTGATGGTGACGGATGCCTGCGAGACTTCGGCGGCAGGCGGCTCTGCCTGCACGGCAGGCACGCCGAACAGCAGGAACGGGAGCGCCGCAAGGGTTGCAATCGGTTTCTTCATGAAAAACACCTCCTGCCTCTATGCTACCCGAAAGGTAGCAAAGGCAGGAGGAAAAGGGCGGCGAAAGACGGATGGGGACTGATGCGAGGACAATGGAAAATGGAGAGAAAATTTTTGCATAAAAAAAGACCCGCTTTGCGCGGGTCTAAAAATGATGGGCATTATCCCCAGAGCTGACGGGCAATGTCTTCCAGCCAGCCATCTTCTACCATCGCATAATTGAATACGTTAGGAACATGATTAATGATTGTCCGAAGATGGGTCGTATCTCTTATCCAGCCTTTCCCATCGGTGATATATACGAAAATATGCGGCGTCCTAGAAAAGATTGCGTGGACATTATCGAACTCTGACGACACCGATTTTGACTTCGAGCCGCTCGAGTTGAAATTATTCACCTCTGCGAACAGGCCGCGCTGCCGCTCAGGACAGAACAGCGAACCATCGAACCTCCGGTTGGACAATTCCTTCGGGAAATTCGCAAGATGATACCATTCGCCGACGATTTTGTCGTATGTCGTTTGCTCATGCCGGATGATGTTGACATCAGGATAATTGTCGACAATATTCTGCAGGATAGTCGCCAGATGGCTTTCTCCTTCATTCCCGCTCCGGTTCTTTCTGGCATTGGAGTTCAGACCAGCTTCTACGCCATACGTATAGTCATGAACAGACGCGTGAATCCCGTTCCCTTTCAATACGTCCAGAAGTCCGGAATCTTTCAGGAACTTGATATAGGAATCGACATTACTGCCATCAATATTCTTGAAGTCAAGCTGATAATCCCCGCCAGCGTCAAATACGTTCAGTACGCCATCATTCATCTTGTCCTCACGGATTCCGAGCAGATATGGGATTGTCTTCAGCGTATCTGGATGCGAAACGAAGAACTTCTTGATGATAGCGTCGTCCTTGCCATGCAGATAATCAAGCATGCAGATTTCTGGCCCATGCTTATCTACTTTCTTGTCTATCGTCTTGAAATCGAACCAGTAATTCGGGGCATGCGGAATTTCGGAAATCGTTTCTACGAACGCCTTCAATTTCTCGTCGGCAGAAAGGTTCTGATAATCATAGACAGAATTGATGTCGCCGCAGGTCTTCGTGTGCAATGCCATCACATGAGCCTCCCGTTCTCAGAATAGTTCATAATCATAACTTCTTCGCCTGTCCGCTTATTCGCATCACGGTTAACCATACGCTTGACCGGAAGCGTCAGAATCCGGTAGCCAGCATATAATTCACGGATATAATCGCAGCTGTTGTTCGTAGCCATGCAATACACGCCGCGCCCAGTCAGATTGCGGAACAGCTCGAACAATCTCCGGTGGTCATCCGCAGAGAACCCGCCAGCCTGATAAGTATCAAACGTATCATAATACGGCGAATCAAAGAAGACGAAATCCCCAGCCTGCGCGGATGCACATGCCTTCTCGAAATCACCGGCATAAATCTTGGTATGCCGCAATGCTGCGGATACGGACTTCACATTTTCCTCGTCGAACAGATGCAGGGTCTCTCTGTGCGCGGGAGGGACATTATACAATCCGCCCTGATTCACACGATATAATCCATTGAATCCTGCCTTGTTCAGAAACACCAGCAATGCCGCGCTCTTGACTGACAGTTCGTTATCCGTCAGGCAATCATTATATTGCTTGCGCTTCGTATAATAATACGCATTCTTGTCATCCATCTCTGGAATGCTGTTATATTCATTTTCCCAAGCCGACAGCAAAGCGGTGAACATCTTCCTCTTCGATTTGACTTGCTTATAGAGATTCGCCAGCTGCGGGTTGAAATCATTAATCACAGATGCTTTAGGCTGCAAATCAAAGAATAATGCCCCGCCGCCAAAAAAAGGCTCAAAATACGTATTGAAATCTTTGGGCATATTCTCATGTATGACGGAAAGAAGCTGACGCTTCCCACCGACCCACTTAATCAACGGGGTTGTTTTTTTTGTTTTCGTAACATTACCGCTCATTGGACTTCTGGCTCCTCTCCTTTGGATGCGCAATTTCCGCAACCGTAACCAGTATATAGAATTCCGGCAAGAAAATCAACGCCGCCCAGCCGCCTCGTCCAGCAGTGCTGCAATCTTCTCTGCCACCTCATCATCCATCGTCGCAAAGGCATCCGCGAATCTCGCAACCGCTTTCCGTTTCGCGATGCTCGTACCTTCCGTCGCGAAGGTGTACCGCATCTTCGACTCTTCGATGCTCTCCTTGAGCTCCTTCATCTGCGGCACGGTCAGCTCGTAGGACGCAAGGAACCGTGCATACCACGTCTTCGGCACGTCTTTGTGCCCGTGCTCGACATTCGAAAGAAAGCGCGGGGCTATCTCGAGCTTCCGCGCCATAT
>Ga0310695_10012223_pt1 | contig 12076 bp, 4 predicted proteins | sample RumenRJG_04DNA_FD_203882 | JGI IMG/M metagenome (GOLD analysis project Ga0310695, IMG submission 203882) | Bovine rumen microbial communities from Lethbridge, Alberta, Canada - RJG_04 (v2) (version 2) | ecosystem: Host-associated > Mammals > Digestive system > Stomach > Rumen | place: Canada... | reverse complement strand
CGAGTTGCTGTCGCCACTCGTCGGTGTCCAGCAGGTCCACCTTGTTGAACGCCAGCACGGCAGGCACCTGATAGGCCTCGGCCGTGGCGAGGAAACGGTCGATGAACGTGGTGCTGGTGACAGGATTGGTGAGCGTAGCGACAAGCACCGCCTGGTCGAGGTTAGCGGCGATGATCTGGAACTCCTTGGAGAGGTTGCTGGCGCGGCGGATGATGTAGTTCTTGCGCGGCTCGATGGCACCCACGACGGGAGCGTCCCCGCCCTTGTCCTCGACCTGTACGATGTCGCCCACAGCCACGGGATTGGTGCAGCGCATCCCCTTGAGGCGCAACACGCCGCGCATCTTGCAGTTCACCGCGGTGCCGTCCTCAAGGCGCACGGTGACCCAACTGCCAGTATTTTTGATGACTAATCCTTTCATTTTTTAGTTTTTAGTCCCTAGTTTCTAGTTTCTAGTCCCTAGTTTCTAGTCCCTAGTTTCTAGTCCCTAGTCCCTAGTTTCTAGTCCCTAGTCCCTAGTCCCTAGTTTCTAGATGTTCTAGAACTGTTAACTATTAACTCTTAACTGTTAACTCTTAACTCTTAACTCTTAACTAATCCCAGGCTTCCAGGTCGTCGGCGACTTCGGGCAGGTCGCTGCGGTGGAAGACGGGGTTCTCGATGCCGCGGCGGCGCTGGTCGCGATAGTTTTTCAGCAACTTGAACGCATATTTGCAAAGGAATACCAGCGCAATCAGGTTGCACAGGGTGACCAACGCCATAAACAGATCGCCGAGGTTCCACACAAACTTGAAACTGGCAACGGCGCCAAGGAAGACGAAAGCGCCTCCCGAGAGGATACGGAATACCGTGAGCACCCACTTCTTATCGGTCAGGTAACGGATGTTGGCCTCGCCATAGTAGTAGTTGCCGATGATGCTGCTGAAGGCGAACAGGAAAAGGGCGATGGCGACGAATATGGCTCCCCAACTGCCCACCTGCGACTCCAGCGAGGCCTGCGTGAGTTGGATGCCCTCGAGGCCTTCGGTATTGTACATACCGCTGATGAGGACCAGGAATGCGGTGCAACTGCACACGAGCAGCGTGTCGGTAAACACGCCCAGGGCCTGGATAAGGCCCTGCTTGACGGGATGGGTGACATCGGCCGTGGCCGCCACATTGGGCGCGCTACCCTCGCCCGCCTCGTTACTGAACAGGCCGCGCTTGATACCCACCATGATGGTCATGCCCAAGCCTCCACCAGCGACCTGCTCAAAGCCGAAAGCGTTCTCGACAATCAGCCGCAGCACATGGGGCACCATATCGATATTCATGATGACGACAACCAGGGCCAGGATAAAATAGCCAAAGGCCATGAACGGCACCATGACGCTGCTCACACGGGCAATGCGGTGGATGCCGCCAAAGGCGATGAACAGGGCTATCGCCGTAATAATCGCGCCCACCACCAGCGGGTCGAAGCCGAAGGCCTGGTTCAGGGCACCGCAGATGGCATTGCTCTGGATGGAATTATAGGAGAGGCCGAAGGTCAGCGTGATGAGCACCGCAAACAGCCCCGCCATCCACTTGTTGTGCATACCATGCCTGATGTAATAGGCCGGGCCACCGATGAACGAGTCACTGGAGGGGCGCTTGAACAACTGCGCCAAGGTCGCCTCGACAAAGGCCGTCGCCGAGCCGAAGAGCGCAATGAGCCACATCCAGAAGATGGCACCAGGTCCACCCACGGCAATGGCCGTCGCCACACCGGCGAGGTTACCCGTGCCCACGCGTGTTGCCATCGACACGGCAAAGGCCTGAAATGAGGAGATGTGCTTCTTGCCACTCTTGGAGGAGGAGTCCACGAGTTGGCGGAACATGTCGCCAATCATGGTGAACTGCACGAAACCAGTCCTTATCGTGAAATACAGGCCGCACAGAATCAGGGCTCCTATCAGCAGATAGGCCCACAGGGCATCGTTGACCGTGGTGATCGCCTCGTTGAGGGGGTCAAGATTGAGCGTTATATTCGGTTTAGCATTCAGCATGTTGCAGTTAACGATGAGGCGTTGGCCCTTGGGTTGGAGCCACGCCAAGTCAAATTCTTACTAAAATTTGACCCTAAAGGTACTGCTTTTTCTCGAAACTGGAGATATTTCGATGCATTTTTAGCCAAGATTGCGTATATTTGCGCTTTAAAACCAATCCGTTATGAAGCAAATACTCTTTCTCATCAATATCCTGTTGCTGGGCTTTGCTACACAAGCCCAAGTGATGAACCGTCCCATCGGGCAATATCCGGGCAATCCGAGTGAATACTATGGGCCGACACTGGTTGCCAACGACGATTACCGCAACCTGGCGTTGCATCGCACCGCCTATCAGTCATCATCATGGGATTTCAACCTCACGTCGCAGTTGCTGACCGACGGCATCGTTGACGAGGCAGCCCCGGCGTGGCTCAACGTCACGACGCCCGAAGGACCGCTGCCGCCCCACAAGCGGGAGGCTTGCATCGACGGCAATGAATGGACCTGCAACATCCTGATGGGCGGCGACACCTGGCTGCAATATGACTGGGAGGGCATGAGCATCGACATCGACGAGGTGAAAATGGTGTGCACCATGGCTTACCGCGAAGATGTCCCTCAAGGCTTCAGGATACGCCTGCTCACATCCACCAATGGCAAGTTATGGGTCACCGCAGATGAATGGACGGGGGACTCGCTGCCCGGTGAGCCGTCGTACCGCCGAGTGCACAGCGACCCCAACAAGAACAGCGGCAATGACCTGCTGCCCACACGCAACATCAACCACAGTTTCCATCTGAAAGGAAAGCCGTACCAACACCTGAAACTGGAAATCATCGTGCCAGCCGCTGCCCACTGGACCATCACCGAACTGAAGATGATGAAAAACGGCCAGCGCACCAAGGGCATCTTGCCCGCGGAGCACTTTGTCAGCGCGTGGCGAAGCCTGGGATGCAAGGATGAATGGGTGACCATCGATTTGGGGGCAAGCGCCACCATCGATAAAATCATGCTGCACTGGCAAGAGAAAGCCATTCTGTACAACATCAAGGTCAGCAACGACAACAAAAACTGGCAAGCCGTTTCGGTGACCGACAAAACCAAAGACAGCCTATCGACGCTTGATGTCAAGAAAGTGTCGGCGCGATATGTCAGGGTCAACATGAAAGGCGGAGGGCAGCCCTATAGCCTGAGGGAGATTGAGGTGTGGGGTACCGGAGGCTTGGAGCCCCAGGACCATGACCAGGCCGGTTGGCAAGAAGGGCGATGGCTACTTGATGGCGGCGACTGGCGACTGATGCGTGCCTCCCATCCCAACGCCCCAACGATTCCCGCCACCGTGCCCGCAACCGTTCTGTCCAGTTATGTCAATGCCGGGGCACTGCCCGACATGAACCATGACGATAACCTGATGATGGCCTCGGAATCGTTCTTTGACGGGGATTTTATCTATTATCGTCATTTTGACCAGCCCGACGAGATGCAGGGCAAGCGCGTGTTCCTCAACTTTGACGGCATCAACTGGAAAGCCGAGGTATGGCTCAACGGCAACTATCTGGGTCGCATCGATGGTACCTTCAAGCGGGGCAAATTCGACATCACTCCCTATCTCAAGAAGGAGAAAAACTACCTGAAAGTGATTATTCGCGCCAACGCCAATCCCGGCGGCGTGAAGGTCAAGACCGAAAAGAATACCGACTTCAACGGCGGCATCCTCGGCGCCGACAATCCCACCTTCCATGCCACCATCGGCTGGGACTGGATTTCGACCATCCGCGGGCGCGACATCGGCATCTGGGACGACGTCTACCTGTCGGCGGCGAGCGATGTGACCGTGAGCGACCCTGTGGTGACAACCAGACTGGGCGAGAGCGACACCCTGGCCACGATGACGCCTGCCGTGATGCTGACCAACCACGCACAGCGAACCGTGACAGGAACCTTACATGGCCACATCGGGGACATCTGCTTCGAGAAACAGGTCACGCTGGCACCGGGAGAGACCACCGAGCAGGCATTCAATCCCGAGGAGTTCACGCAACTCAAGCAACAGCGCATGCGCCTGTGGTGGCCCAACGGCTACGGCGAGCCTTACCTCTACGATGCCAGTTTCTCGTTCACGGTTGATGGTGTGCAGAGCGATGCCGTCAACTACAAGGCGGGCATCCGTGAGGTGAAGACCACCGAGAAGGATACCCAACTACGCATCTACATCAACCACCGCCGCCTGGTGCCCAAGGGCGGCAACTGGGCCTTCAGCGAGAACAACCTGAACTACCGCGGCAGGGAATTTGACGCTGCCGTGCGGCACCACCAGGAGATGAACTACAACATGATCCGCAACTGGGTGGGCATGACCGGCGACAAGGAGTTCTATGAGGCGTGTGACCGCTACGGCCTGATGGTATGGCAGGACTTCTGGCTGGCCAATCCCGCCGACGGTCCCGACCCCGACGACGAGGCGATGTTTATGGACAACGCCCGCGACCTGGTGCTTAAAATCCGCAACCACCCGTGCATCGGCATCTACTGCGGCCGCAACGAGGGCTATCCCCCTAAGACGCTTGACGACGGGTTGCGGCAGGCAGTGGCCGCGCTCCACCCCGGGCTGGACTATATTTCCAGTTCGGCAGATGATGGCGTGAGCGGCCATGGCCCCTATTGGGCGATAAGCGCCAAGGAGTATTTTGAGAAACAGACGGGCAAACTGCACACCGAGCGCGGCATGCCGAACGTGATGACCATTGAGGGCCTGAGCCGCACGCTCGACACCGACCACCTGTGGCCGCAGAACCTGTACTGGGGACGCCACGACTACACGATGGAGGGAGCACAGCGCGGAGCCTCGTTCAACCAGATGATTGCCGAGAGTTTCGGTGAACCGACGTCGGCTCACGAATTCTGTGAGTGGGCGCAGTGGATCAACTACGAGGGCTACCGTGCCATGTATGAGGGCGGCAACAAGAACGCCATGGGCCTGCTTATCTGGATGAGCCATCCCTGCTGGCCCTCGATGGTATGGCAGACCTATGACTACTACCTGGAGCCCACGGCGGCCTACTACGGCGTGAAACATGCCTGCGAGCCGCTCCACGTGCAGTGGAACCCCATCACTAACCAGGTAGAAGTCATCAACCACAGTGCTGGACACCAGACGGGTACCGTCAAAGCGAGCGCCATCGGCTTGGACGGGAATCTGTTGTGGAGCCGTGAAATGCCCTATGACCTACAGGAAGACAAATACCTTGACGCGATGACCGTTGAGGTGCCACAGCAATTCGAGGGCGTATATTTCCTGCGGTTGACCCTGACTGACGGAAACGGGAAGCAGGTGTCGAAGAACGACTATGTGCAAACCACCGAAGGCAATGACCGCACGGCTCTGCACGACCTGCGACAAGCCCAGGTGAGCGCCACTGCAAACGGCAAACGTGTCACATTAACCAATACCGGCCAAGTGCCCGCCGTGATGCTGCGCCTGAACCTCAAGGGCAATGACGGCGAGCAGATTCTGCCGGTCATCTACAGCGACAACTATTTCCACCTGATGCCTGGCGAGAGCCGCACCATCGACATCGAATGGAAAGTCGAGGATGCCCGCGGTTGCAAACCTGTTGTTGAAATCAGCGGCATGAACACGCCTAAGACAACGATTGAATTATGATGAAAAGATTCCTTGCATCGGGTCTATTGCTATTGTCACTGACAATGGCTGCCGCGACAAAATATCCTTATCAGGACGCGAGTCTACACCCTACGGCACGCGCCCAGGACCTGCTCTCACGCATGACGCTTGAGGAAAAAGTCGGGCAACTGGTGTGCCTCATGGGTTGGGACTCCTACGTGAGAAACGGCAACAAGGTGGCTGTCAGCGACAAGTTCCGCCACGAGGTGGACAGCCTGCACGTGGGGATGTATTGGGCGGTGTTCCGTGCCGACCCCTGGACGCAGAAAACGCTGGACAACGGCCTGAATCCCGCGATGGCAGCCGAGGCAGCCAACGCCATGCAACGCTATGCCATCGAGCATTCACGGCTGGGCATTCCCATATTCTTAGCCGAAGAAGCGCCCCACGGCCACATGGCGATAGGCACAACGGTATTCCCGACGGGATTGGGAATGGCGGCGACCTGGGACCCGCAACTGATGGAGCAAGCAGGAGCGGTTATCAGCAAAGAAATCAGGCTGCAAGGCGGACACATCAGTTACGGACCCGTGTTGGACCTGGCACGGGAACCCCGCTGGTCGCGTGTCGAGGAAACGATGGGTGAAGATACGTACCTGAGCGGCGTGATGGGTGCCGCCATGGTAAGTGGACTGGGCGGAGGAGACTTGAGTCTGCCCTACTCGACCATTGCCACGCTGAAACACTTTATCGCATACGGCGTCAGCGAGGGCGGACAAAACGGAGCCCGCAGCATCGTGGGACCACGGGAACTGAAACAAGTGTTCCTGCAACCATTCAGGCGTGCCATCAACGCTGGGGCGTTGTCAGTAATGACGGCTTATAATTCGCTCGACGGTGTGCCCTGCACCGCCAACAAAGAATTGCTCACTGATGTCTTGCGTGGGGAATGGGGATTTGACCGAGGGATTGTCGTGAGCGACCTCTTCAGCATCGACGGCCTCAAAGGTACCCACCACACCGCAACATCATCACAAGACGCAGCCATCCAGGCATTACTGGCCGGTGTCGACGTGGACCTGGGCGGCAACTGCTATGCCCAACTCGTCGAGGCCGTGAAAAGTGGTAAAGTGAGCGAAGAGGCTGTCAACACTGCCGTGAAGCGGGTGCTGAGGTTGAAATTCGAGATGGGACTGTTTGAAAATCCTTATGTCAACGCCAAAACGGCACAAAAGGAAGTCCATACCTCGGCCGCTGTTGCCACGACAAAGCAAACAGCGTTGGAATCCATCACACTGCTCAAGAATGATGGCACACTGCCGTTGAGCAAAAACGTGAAAGTTGCCGTTGTCGGGCCTAATGCCGATAACGTCTATAATATGCTGGGTGACTACACCGCCCCTCAGGCCGATGGCAAGGTGGTTACCGTTTACAACGGAATTAAGGCGATGATTGGCGACGACAACTGCAGATATGCCAAGGGTTGTGCCGTGCGCGACACGCTGGACTGCGACATTCCCGCGGCAGTTGAAGCAGCCATGCAGGCCGACGTGGTGGTTGCCGTGGTGGGCGGCTCATCGGCAAGGGATTTCAAGACATCCTACGAGGATACGGGTGCCGCCACCGCCGAGCAAAAGTTCATCAGCGACATGGAGTGCGGCGAGGGTTTTGACCGGGCCACGCTGGACCTGCTGGGCCGCCAGATGGAACTGCTTGAGGCTTTAAAGAAAACAGGCAAGCCGCTCGTGGTGGTCTATATCGAAGGACGTCCCCTCAACAAGAACTGGGCAGACGAAAACGCCAACGCCTTGCTCACCGCTTACTATCCCGGTGAACAAGGCGGTAACGCCATTGCCGAAGTGCTGTTCGGCGACTACAACCCAGCCGGAAGGCTTCCCGTGAGCGTACCGCGACACGTGGGCCAGTTGCCCGTGTATTACAACAAACCCGCTCCAACAGCCCATGACTATGTGGAAATGTCGGCGCAGCCGCTCTACCCCTTCGGCTACGGCTTGAGTTACACTACATTTGAATACAGCAATCTGACCCTCCATGATGGCAATTATATCTCATTTGATGTCACCAATACAGGTTCAAGGAAAGGTGACGAGGTCGTTCAAATTTACGTGAGGCATACAAACGTATCGGTCGTTCTGCCTGAACGACAGTTAGCAGCATTCAAACGAATCACCCTTGAACCAGGGGAAACCCAAACGCTTTCCTTCCATTGTTTCGAAGACATCGATGTTAAGTATGTCAATGATAAAATGGAATGGAGAGTCGGTGACGGACAGGGTGAATTTTTGATTGGCGGATCCAGTGAAGATGCGAAGGTATTGGATTTGGAAATTAAGTAATAGGCATGATAACCAAATCAAGAGCGCTGTGACATAATGTCGCAGCGCTCTTTGATATGATAGAATTGTGTCTTATCGGCGAGTGATTACTCTTCGTCGTCGAGCAGGATGTGCATCACCTCGATGGCACTCTTCATGACGTTGGTGCCGGGGCCGAAGATGGCGGCAACACCTGCCTTGTAGAGGTAGTCGTAGTCCTGCATGGGAATCACACCACCAGCGGTGACGATGATGTCCTCACGACCCAACTTCTTGAGTTCCTCGATGACAGCAGGAACGAGGGTCTTGTGACCTGCGGCAAGCGAAGATACGCCAAGCACGTTCACGTCGTTCTCGACAGCCTCACGGGCACTCTCCTCGGGAGTCTGGAACAAGGGACCCATGTCCACGTCAAAGCCACAGTCGGCATAGCCGGTGGCAACGACCTTGGCGCCACGGTCGTGACCGTCCTGACCCATCTTGGCAATCATGATGCGGGGCTGACGGCCTTCCTTCTTGGCAAAGAGGGCGGTCAAGCGACGAGCCTCTTCCAGGTCGGGATCTGATTTGGTTTCTGCTGAATACACGCCTGAAATGGTTTTAACGATTGCTTTGTAACGTCCAACGACTTCCTCACAGGCATCCGAAATTTCGCCCAACGAAGCGCGGTCCTTGGCGGCCTCGACAGCGAGTTCGAGCAGGTTACCCTTACCGGTCTTGACACACTCGGTGATAGCGGCGAGGTCGGCCTTAACCTTAGCCTCGTCACGGTTGGCACGCAGTTTCTCAAGTCCTTCAACCTGTTCCTTGCGAACCTCGGTGTTGTCAATCTCCAGGATGTCGATGGGAGCCTCCTTCTCGAGGGCATACTTGTTGATGCCGACGATGGTCTGGCGGCCACTGTCGATACGGGCCTGGGTACGGGCGGCAGCCTCCTCGATACGCATCTTGGGCACGCCGGTCTCGATAGCCTTGGCCATACCGCCGAGTTTCTCAATCTCCTCGATGTGAGCCCATGCCTTCTGCACGAGTTCGTTGGTCAGAGCCTCTACATAGTAGGAGCCAGCCCACGGGTCGATGACCTTGGTGATGTAGGTCTCCTGCTGGATGTAGATCTGGGTGTTACGGGCGATACGAGCCGAGAAGTCGGTGGGCAGTGCGATAGCCTCGTCGAGTGCGTTGGTGTGCAGCGACTGGGTGTGACCCTGTGCTGCAGCCATAGCCTCGATACAGGTGCGGCCCACGTTGTTGAAGGGATCCTGAGCGGTCAGCGACCAACCCGAGGTCTGGCTGTGGGTACGCAGCGACATCGACTTGGGATTCTCAGCGCCGAAACTCTTGACGATCTTGGCCCACAACAGACGGCCAGCGCGCATCTTGGCGATTTCGGTGAAGAAGTTCATCGAGATGCCCCAGAAGAACGACAGACGCGGAGCGAAAGCGTCAACCGACAGACCGGCATTGACGCCCGTGCGGATGTAGTCCATACCATCGGCAAGCGTGTAAGCCAACTCGATGTCGGCAGTAGCACCTGCTTCCTGCATGTGGTAACCCGAAATAGAAATCGAGTTGAACTTGGGCATATACTTTGAGGTGTACTCAAAGATGCTGGCAATGATCTGCATCGAGAACTTGGGAGGATAAATATAGGTGTTACGCACCATGAACTCTTTCAAGATATCGTTCTGGATGGTTCCCTGCATCTCCTCAAGTTTAGCACCCTGCTCCAGACCTGACACGATGTAGAACGCCATGATGGGCAGCACGGCACCGTTCATGGTCATCGAGACAGACATCTTGTTCAAGGGGATACCGTCGAACAGCACCTTCATGTCCTCAACAGAGCAGATCGACACACCTGCCTTACCAACGTCACCGACCACGCGGGGGTTATCAGCGTTGTAACCACGATGGGTGGGAAGGTCAAATGCTACTGACAGACCCTTCTGGCCAGATGCCAGGTTGCGGCGATAGAAAGCGTTGGACTCGGCAGCGGTCGAGAAACCAGCGTACTGACGAACGGTCCACGGACGGAACGGATACATCAGCGAATAGGGACCACCCAGGAAGGGAGGAATACCGGCAACAAACTCCAGGTGCTCCAGACCCTCGATGTCCTCATGAGTGTAAATGGGCTTAATGTCGATCAGCTCGGCATTCTTCCACACCTCGCCCTTGGGCAGGGGATTGTGCTTTACATTAAAAGCATCATTGGCAATATCTATATTCTTAAAATTCGGTCTCATAGTCGTCTCGTCATTTTAAAAGTTTAGCGTTGAAGGCTTTTAACGTAGCAAGCACATTGGTGCGCACGTTGATGAAGTGCTCAATACCCAGGGCCTTAAATTCGTCGGTCTCGGGACCTGCGAGCACGAGTTCGGCGCGACCATCGAGTTCCTTCACAGCCTCGGGAATCAGAGCGGCATACTCATCATCGCTGGAGCAGAGCACAACAACGTCGGCTTTCTTCTCCATAGCGGCATCCATACCCTCCTTGACGGTCTTGAAGCCGTTATTGTCGATGAGTTCATAACCAGCACAAGCAAAGAAGTTGTCGCTGAACTGGGCACGGGCGAGGCGCATGGCCAGGTTGCCGATGGTGAGCATGAACACCTTGGGCGTGTTGGCAGCGTGCTCGGTAGCGAGGCGAATCTCCTCGAACTGTGTAGCCAGGCGCTTGGTATTCAGCGTCACGGCACCCTCGGTCTCCTCGTGGTTGCAACTGCAGTGGCAGTTGCACTCCTTGCAAGCGTCGGCCTTGTCGGCAGCCTTCTCGGTGAAGTTGGGGAACTGGTTGGTACCCAGCAACTGCTCACGGCGCTTGGCCACCTTGTCGAAGCGCTCCTTGGCGGTAGCGTTAACGGCATTGATGATGTCGCCACTCTCAAGCGCAGCCTTGAAGCCACCCTTGTCCTCGACGTCGAGGAAGAGTTTCCAACCCTGCTCGGCGAGGTTCTTGGTCAGCATCTCCACATAGTAGGAACCGCCGGCGGGGTCAACGACCTTGTCGAGGTGGCTCTCTTCCTTGAGCAGGATCTGCTGGTTGCGGGCGATACGCTCGCTGAAGTCGTCACTCACTTTGTAAGGAGCGTCAAACGGAGTTACGACGATGGAATCCACACAAGCCAGAGCGGCACTCATGGCCTCGGTCTGGCTGCGGAGCAGGTTCACATAACTGTCGTAAAGCGTCTGGTTGAAGCGGCTGGTCTCGGCATTGACATTCATCATGCACGAGTAGTCGTTGGCGGGGTTGAACTGCTTCACGATGAGAGCCCACAGTTCGCGAGCGGCGCGGAACTTGGCAATCTCCATGAAGTAAACCGTCGAAACACCCATGTTGAACTTGATGCGGTTGGCCACCTCGTCGGCGGTGAAGCCGGCCTCGGTCATCATGGCCATCCACTCAGCACCCCAAGCCAGGGCGTAACCCAGTTCCTGATAGATGTAGGCACCGGCATTGTTCAATGCCAGCGAGTCAACGCTGAACACGCGCAGATGAGCGACGGGCTTCACGACATTCATCAGTTCGGTAGCCATGGCAACGATGTCGCCAGGGAAGGGCTCACCGTGCTTGAAGGTACGCTTGAACGGGTTGAAGGTAATCGAGCCCACGAAGGTGTCCTCGCAGCCGTTCTCCTTGCAGATTTCAACAAGTTCCTTGGCATACTTGACGGCGCACTTGGGGCAGCACATGATGTTGATTTCACAAGCGGGAAGGTCGATGCCCTTGAAGAGTGCCTTCAAGTCCACATCACTACCATGCATGTGGAAGCCAATCGAGTTGATGCCCTTGCCGAGCACCTCGACAGCCTTGGCATTGGCAGCCTGCACATCGTCAACATCGATGTTCTGGCGCACCTTCCAGTCGTTGTTGTAGCGGGTTCCGCGGACATAGGGGAACTCACCGGGGAGTGATTTGGTCTGCTTCAGGTCAGCAATGTCCACGCTGCGATACAGCGGCTGGGCATTGAAACCCTCGTTTGTCCGCCAAACCATTTTCTTCTCAAAGTCGGCCCCTTTCAGGTCAACTTCGGCCTTGGCACGCCACTCCTCAGGAGTGACAGGCGCGAATTGGTCGAACAATTTTTTTGTTTCTGCCATAAAAT
>Ga0310695_10012221_pt1 | contig 12077 bp, 7 predicted proteins | sample RumenRJG_04DNA_FD_203882 | JGI IMG/M metagenome (GOLD analysis project Ga0310695, IMG submission 203882) | Bovine rumen microbial communities from Lethbridge, Alberta, Canada - RJG_04 (v2) (version 2) | ecosystem: Host-associated > Mammals > Digestive system > Stomach > Rumen | place: Canada... | reverse complement strand
ATTCTGGTAGTAGTTGGTATCAATCTAACACAGGATATCGTCCTGTGATATCCGATGAACCTGTCATAATACATATAAAAGGTAATAAGATACCATTAATGGCGGTTGCTAATAAATACGATAACAATAGCACTGTATTTAAAAACTGTACTTTTTATGTATCTGAAGAAATGGTGGAACAATATAAGAATCAAAATTATTACAAGAATGGCACGATTTTACCTGAAAAAGAAATTGAAGAATTGATTGTTGACAAAAAAGGTTTTTATTATGTCGGAGACCAGTTCATTTTTTCAGCGTCTTATAGTCCATCAGATGCTACCGATAATGTAATAAGATGGAAATCAAATGATTCTAGCGTAATTACGCTCACGGAAAATGGAGAAGCTTTATTCAATAAGTTCGGTCATACTACAATTCTTGCTTTTACTTCGTACAATCGTTTGAGCGAAAAGATTGAAATTGATGTTTTTGAACATACAACAGGTGTTGAAGTGGACAAAAACGAATTGTTTCTTCGTTTAGGACAAACTGACGTTATTAATGCACTAGTTTATCCATTGGAATATTCAGACGGTCAAGTTTCGTGGAAATCAAGCAATAATGATGTTGCAACGGTAGATTCTAAAGGAAATGTAACTGCGGTAAAGGCTGGCGAATGCATAATCACTTGTATCACACAAGATAGAGGATATAAAGCTAATTGTTATGTAAAAGTCGAGCAACCAGTAGAAGCAGTCACTATTTTGAAACACAGCACCAACATGAAGGTTGGGGAAACAGAAAATCTCTATGCACAGATAAGTCCTTCCAACGCAGATAATAAGAGTGTTATATGGTTTTCGTCTGATGAGCAATTAGCAACGGTTAGTGAAAATGGAGAAGTGAAAGCATTAGAGGCTGGAGTATTATGGATTAAGGCCATATCGGAAGATAATACTGAAGCAAAGGACTCTTGCAAAGTGACTGTCTTGCAACCTGTTAACGGACTAACATTGGATGAGTCTGCCGTAACACTAAATAGTATAGGTCAGGTCGCAACCTTGACAGCCACGGTCATTCCTGAGGATGCCTCGAATAAGGATGTAAGGTGGACTAGCACTAATGAGTCTGTTTGTATCGTTTCAAACGGAACTATTGTTGCTGTTGGTGAAGGTATTAGTGTCATAATTGCAACAACAGTTGATGGGGGGTATATTGCGACATGTACTGTTACTGTCACTTCTGCGCAACCGACAGAAATACAAAGTATTCATGAAACCAATGCACTCAAATATAAAATCTATGACTTGCTTGGGCGCGAGAAAAGTTCCTTCCAGAAAGGCGTAAACATCATTCGCTTTGCGGATGGGACAACAAGAAAGGTTTCAATAAAATAAGTGTATCATCACTGTAAGCATTAGACAAACTACAGGTAGTAACACCTTAGTAGAGCGAATAAAAACACGGGTGTCGCTGTTTTTTCAGAAATATGCCCAACACCTCACCAAAATGGACGGAAACCCTTTGTAGACGGGCGTTCCGGATGGTGGGGTGTTGGCGAAACACCTCACCAGACATCTCACCAGACACCTCACCAATTGGGTGTTGGGTGTTGGGTGATGGGTGATGATGGTTACCATGTGGCAGGTGTCACGCAAGGATGCGTGACCTCCTACATTAGCGCATAGGTGGGTGATGATGACGGAATGGTGGGGGCTATGGTGAGGTGTTTGGTGAGGTGATAGAGAAACACCTCACCATCGGGAGGGCCGATAAACAGGGGGAAGCAGAGCCTTTTGGTGAGGTGTTGAGCATTTTTTCGTTGAACATTTTTTGGATGGAAAATGTACATCCGTTAGAGATGGTCTGCAAACATGTCGCAGATGGTCTCTGAGGTGGTCTTTGATAGTTTCCGAGCTTGTCTTTGATAGTCTCTGAGGTTGTCGCAGATGGTCTCTGAGGAGCTCATTGATGATTCCTGATAGGGTCAGAGATGGTCTCTGACGATGTTGGCGACCGTCTCTGTGCTACTTATAAATAAGGTATCATGAAAAACATCATTGCTGGCGGCGCAAAAACACTACTTTTCAGCAAATATTCCAAGATAGTTGAGAAATATTTTTGTAGCATGAAAAAAAATGACTACTTTTGCACCCAAAATGCGGCGATGCGACGCGTCATAAGTAATAAAGATGTATAGGACTAACACTTGTGGAGAGCTTCGGCTCCAGAACGCTGGTCAGGAAGTGACGCTGGCCGGCTGGGTGCAGCGCACCCGTAAGATGGGCGGTATGACGTTTGTCGACGTTCGCGACCGCTATGGTATCACACAGATTGTCTTCGACGAGTCGGCCGATGCTGAGCTCTGCGCCAAGGCCAACCGTCTGGGCCGTGAGTTCTGCGTACAAGTGAAAGGCACCGTCAGCGAGCGACAGAGCAAGAACCCGAAGATGCCCACCGGCGACATCGAGATATTGGCCCACGAGCTGAACATCCTGAGTGAGAGCCTGACGCCCCCGTTCACCATTGAGGATCAGACTGATGGTGGCGACGACATCCGCATGAAGTATCGCTATCTCGACCTGCGCCGCCAGTGTGTACGCAAGAATCTGGAGCTGCGCCACAAGATGACCATCCTCATCCGCAACTTCCTCGACTCGCGCGACTTCATCGAGGTGGAGACGCCCATCCTTATCGGTTCTACCCCCGAGGGCGCACGCGACTTCGTCGTGCCCAGCCGTATGAATCCCGGACAGTTCTACGCCCTGCCGCAGTCGCCCCAGACGCTGAAGCAGCTGCTCATGGTGAGTGGCTTCGACCGCTACTTCCAGATTGCCAAGTGCTTCCGCGACGAAGACCTCAGGGCCGACCGTCAGCCGGAGTTCACACAGATAGACTGCGAGATGTCGTTCGTCGACCAGGAGGACGTTATCGAAGTGTTCGAGTCGATGGCCCGCCATCTGTTCAAGGAGATTCGTGGCGTTGAACTGCCCGAGAAGCTGCAGCAGATGACGTGGCACGAGGCCATGCGCCGTTTCGGTAGCGACAAGCCCGACCTGCGCTTCGGTATGGAGTTTGTCGAACTGATGGACGTGCTGAAGGGCACCGGTACATTCCCTGTCTTCGACCAGGCCGAGTATATCGGCGGTATCTGCGTGCCGGGCTGTGCCAATTATACCCGCAAGCAGCTCGACCAGCTCACCGACTTCGTGAAGCGCCCGCAGGTGGGAGCCAAGGGATTGGTCTACGTCAAGTTCAACGAAGACGGAACCGTGAAGTCCAGCATCGACAAATTCTATACACCCGAGGTGTGGGCTCAGCTCAAGGAGAAGATGCAGGCCAAGGATGGCGACCTCGTGCTCATCCTCAGTGGCGACAATGCCAACAAGACGCGCGTCCAGCTCTGTACGCTCCGTCTGGAGATGGGCGACCGTCTGGGGCTGCGCGACAAGGATAAGTTCGAGTGCCTCTGGATCGTCGACTTCCCCCTGTTCGAGTGGAGCGACGAAGAGCAGCGCCTCATGGCTACCCACCACCCGTTCACCATGCCCAACCCCGACGACATCCCCTTGCTCGACGAGCATCCCGAGCAGGTGCGAGCCAAGGCCTACGACTTCGTGTGCAATGGTGTAGAGCTGGGTGGCGGTTCCATCCGTATCCACGACGGCCAGCTGCAGGCCAAGATGTTCGACATCCTCGGCTTCACACCCGAACGGGCAATGGCGCAGTTCGGCTTCCTCATCAACGCCTTCAAGTACGGTGCACCACCTCATGCCGGACTGGCTTTCGGACTGGACCGCTTTGTCAGCATCATGGCCGGACTGGACAGCATCCGCGACTGCATCGCTTTCCCGAAAAACAACAGCGGCCGCGATGTCATGCTCGACGCTCCCGGTGAGCTCGATCCCAAGCAGCTCGATGAGCTTCAGCTGAAGGTTGAGGTCAAGGAATAGCAGGAAAGAGCTTTTCTTCAGGCTGCTTTGATTTATGTCAAGAAAATATACTGAATCGTAAAAAATCTTGTATTGGTGATGCTAATGTAAAAGAAAAGTCATTACCTTTGCATCGAATTTAACAGAGAGTTTGATTCAATACAACAAAAAAAATATTAATAGGTTTAGTAAAAATGGCAGAAAAGAAAGCAACTAAGGCAGCTGCTGAAAAGAAGGTGGCAGCCGTGAAGAAGGAGGCCGTGAAGGCCGCTGCTCCCAAGAAGGAAGCCGTGAAGAAAGCCGCCCCCAAGGCCGCTAAGAAGGAAACGCTCATCATCAACGCTGAGAACGCTGGTTTCAAGGCTGGTGACGTCTACCAGGCTCTTGCCACAGCAGAGAAAGCTCTTACTGTAGCTGAGATTGCCAAGAAGGCAGGCATCAACGAGCAGGAGGTAATCCTCGGTGCTGGCTGGCTCCTCAAGGAAGGCAAGATCAAGGACTGCGAAGGTAAGATTGTTTTAGCTTAAGAATCAGGACAACAGACAATAAGGAAGGGCTGAATGCATCAGGCATTTCGGCCTTTCTTTGCTTTGTGAGAATACGCTATAGAATAAGGTAATGTACGAACAGACGATATTTCGCATATTGAAAGAAGCCGGACCGGCAGGACTCAGCGTCAAGAAGATAGCCCGACATGTTTACAACGAGCAGAACACCTTCTTCAGCGTTGTCGACTTTGCCGATGTCCACCGCGAAGTACAGCTGTTCCTGATGCGCAATTCGCGCCAAGCCAACGCGATGCTCGAACATGCAGAGGGGCGGGGAATGTATCGCTTGAACCAAAACTCGCCCAAGACCATGCAGCTGATGCTCGAGTTCAGCGACGACGAGGAAGAAGACGACGCGCCCAAAGCGACGACCGATTTGTCGCTGTCACTTTTCGACTGACATGCTGCGACCTGTCGCTTTTCGATAGAGATATTCGTGCGCATTTTGTCGTACTTTCTTACCACTTGTACTTTTTTTTCGTTTTTGTCATGTCGTTTCAGAGAATATTCGTATCTTTGCATCGCTAACTTAAATAGATGCAGACGAATATGGCTCAAATCAATAATCATCTTGTTGTCATGGCAGGTGGTGTGGGCAGCCGTTTCTGGCCCATGAGCACCACCGACCGACCCAAGCAGTTTATCGACGTATTAGGAACGGGGCGCACGCTCTTGCAGCTCACCCTCGACCGCTTCGAAGGCATTGTCGTGCCCGAGAATGTGTGGATTGTCACCAACGCACGCTATGCTGACATCGTTCACGAGCAGCTGCCCGACGTGCCTCGGCAGAACATCCTTTGCGAACCCTGTCGCCGCAATACGGCACCCTGCATCGCCTACGTCAGCTGGCGCATCAAGAAGAAAGACCCGCGGGCCAATATCGTTGTCACACCAAGCGACCACATCGTGATGAACACCAATGAGTTCCGGAGGGTGATGACGCAATGCATGCGCTTCACGAGCGAGACCGACGCCATCCTCACCCTCGGCATGAAACCGACACGCCCGGAGACGGGCTATGGCTATATACAGGCCGACCTGTCGTACAGCAGTCCGCGCAACAAGGAGATTTTTCGCGTTGACAGTTTCCGCGAGAAACCCGATTTGGCCACCGCCCAGCAGTATATCAAGAACAAGAGCTACTTCTGGAATGCCGGCATCTTCATCTGGAACGTCAACACCATCGTCAATGCCTTCCGTATCTATCAGCCTGCGATGAGCAAGATTTTCGAAGACATGATGGATGCCTATGGCACCGATCGCGAGCAGGCCGAGATAGACCGTCGCTTCCCCGACTGCGAGAGCATCTCGGTAGACTATGCCATCATGGAGAAGGCCGAGGAGATATTCGTCTGTCCCGCCGACTTCGGATGGAGCGACCTCGGCACGTGGGGCTCGCTGCTGATGCAGACCAAGCACGACATGTTCGGCAATAGCATCATCGGGCCCAACGTCAGCGTCTTCGACACAACCAACTGCATCATCCACACCATGAACGAACGCAGGGTGGTCGTGCAGGGGCTTGACGGCTATATCGTGGCAGAAGAAGACGGGCGTCTGCTCATCTGCAAACTCTCCGAGGAGCAGCGCATCAAGCAGTTCTCGGGCGAAGGCTGACATTTTTTAAGGATTATTTTAGATTATTCGGTATGCTATCTGAAATATAATTCGTAACTTTGCCGCAAATTCTATCACACAATATCATTCAACCATGATAAACGAACAATTACTACACCCGGAGAGCATCGTCGTCATCGGCGGCTCTAACGACACGCACAAGCCCGGAGGAGCTATCGTGCGCAACATTCTGAACGGCGGCTATAAAGGCACGCTGCGTATTGTTAATCCCAAGGAAGACGAGGTGCAGGGCATCAAGGTGTTCCATGACGCCAAGGAGATTCCGCCCACCGACCTGGCCATCCTCGTCGTGGCTGCCAAGTGGTGTCCCGACTATGTCGAGCTGCTTGCTGCAGAGAAGAACGTGCGCGCGTTCATTATTATATCGGCTGGTTTCGGCGAAGAGACAAAGGCTGGTGCCGCGTTGGAGAAGAAAATCCTCGACACCTGCGAGAAGTATGGTGCCGCCCTCATAGGCCCGAACTGTATCGGACTGATGAATGCTTGGCACCACAGCGTCTTCACCAAACCCATCCCCACGCTCAACCCCAAAGGTGTCGACTTCATCAGCGGTTCGGGAGCCACGGCTGTGTTCATCCTTGAGTCGGCTGTGACGAAGGGACTTCCCTTCAACAGCGTGTGGAGCATCGGCAACGGCAAGCAGATAGGTATCGAAGACGTGCTGCAGTATATGGACGAGAATTTCGATGCCGAGCGCGACTCGCATGTCAAGCTGCTCTATATCGAGAATGTCGGCAATCCCGACAAACTCCTGTTCCACGCCAGTTCGCTCATCCGTAAAGGATGCCGCATCGCTGCCATCAAGGCCGGCGCATCGTCGGCAGGTAGCCGTGCAGCATCGTCGCACACGGGAGCCATTGCTTCAAGCGACTCGGCTGTCGAGGCTCTCTTCCGCAAGGCAGGCATCGTGCGCTGCTTCTCGCGCGAGGAACTCACCACGACAGGCTGTATCTTCACCCTGCCGCGCCTGACGGGAAAGAACTTTGCCATCGTCACCCATGCCGGCGGGCCTGGTGTGATGTTGACCGACGCGCTGAGCAAGGGCGGACTGAAGGTGCCTGCCATCAGCGGACCGAAGGCCGACGAACTGAAGTCGAAACTCTTCCCGGGCTCGTCGGTGGCCAATCCTATCGACATCCTTGCCACCGGTACACCCGAGCATCTGGGTATCGCTATCGACTATTGCGAGAAAGAGTTTGAAGATATCGATGCCATCTGCGTCATCTTCGGTACGCCCGGACTGGTTCAGCTCTACGAGGCCTACGACGTGCTGCACAAGAAGATTCTGGAATGCAAGAAGCCTATCTTCCCCATTCTGCCCAGTATCCATACAGCTGGACCGGAGGTGAACGAGTTCCTCAGCAAGGGCCATGTCAACTTCAGCGACGAGGTGACGCTGGCCAATGCCATCACGCAGATTATGAAGACACCCGAACCCGCCAAGCCAGAAATAGAGCTCTTCGGTGTCGATGTGCCGCGCATCCGCGAGATTATCGCCGGTGTGAAGAAAAACGGCTATGTGTCGCCCGACATCGTGCGCCAGCTGTTCCAGTGCGCCGGCATCCCGATGGTGCCCGAGAAGGTCAGCGCCAAGAAGGAAGAACTCATCGACTTTGCCCAGAAGGTGGGCTATCCCGTTGTAGCCAAGGTGGTTGGACCGGTACACAAGAGCGATGTAGGCGGTGTAGCCCTGAACATCCGTACGCCTGAACATCTTGCCCTTGAGTTCGACCGCATGATGAAGATCGAGGGTGCCACGAGCATCATGGTGCAGAAGATGATCAAAGGCACCGAGGTGTTTATCGGCGCCAAGTACGAGCAGCGCTTCGGACATGTTGTGCTCTGCGGACTGGGCGGCATCTTTGTAGAAGTGCTCAAAGACGTGTCGTCGGGCCTGGCACCGCTCACCTATGGCGAGGCCTATAGCATGATAGAGTCGCTGCGTGGCTACAAGATTCTGAAGGGAACGCGCGGACAGAAGGGTATCAACCAGCAGAAGTATGCCGAGATTATCGTCCGTCTGTCTACACTCCTGCGCTTCGCAACGGAGATCAAGGAGATGGATATCAACCCGCTCTTGGCCGACGAGAAGGAGGTCATCGCCGTCGATGCCCGCATCCTCATCGAGAAATAAGCTGATCGGATCAATAACAAAGACGCAGAGGTTTCTTCTTACAGGAACCTCTGCGTCTTTGTTTTGTTTATTCTTTTAAAGAGAAGAGCGGTAAACGGGACTCGAACCCGCGACCCTCGGCTTGGGAAGCCAATGCTCTACCAACTGAGCTATTACCGCGTGAATGGGTGATGGATGTTGATGAATACTTGGTGAAGATGGATGAATAAGAGCCGATACTGGGACTCGAACCCAGGACCTACGCATTACGAATGCGTCGCTCTACCAACTGAGCCATATCGGCCTCTCTTATTCGTGCATTTCCGAAATGCGGGTGCAAAGGTAGTAATATTTTTCTAATCTCTGAAATTATGAACGAGCGAAATTCATTTTGTTAGAATAAATTAACGTTATCGGATACCTAATCTTCAAAAAAGGCAACGCCTCCCCGGAGAGAGACGTCGCCTATAGTTGGGTTCCAGGCGGACACTACTTGTTCTTCAGCAGGTCGCGAATCTCAGCCAGCAGCTCCTCCTGTGTGGGGCCGGCGGGCTCTGCGGGAGCGGGCTCCTCTTCCTTCTTGCGGTTGAGCTTGTTGATGCCCTTGAGCATGAGGAAGATACAGAAGGCCACGATGAGGAAGTCTACAACGTTCTGGATGAACACACCATACTTCAGCACGGCAGCTCCTTCGCCCTCGCCAATCTTCAGAGCCAGTGTGGTGAAGTCGACGTTGCCCGTAATCATTCCAACAAGGGGCATGAGCACGTCGTCTACCAACGAGCTGACAATCTTTCCAAACGCACCGCCGATGATGACACCGACAGCCATGTCCATGACGTTGCCCTTCATGGCAAACTCTTTGAATTCTTTAATAAATCCCATATTTGTTTTAATTTAGGTGAATAAATAACGAAATCTGATGCAAATATAAAAAAAAAATTGTAACTTTGCGCTCGAATTAGAAAAAAAATGACTCTCGAGGCGCATTTTTTTGCAAAATGGGCTGTTTTGAGACATCAAATAGGTAAAAATAGGTAATAGTTGAAGGATAATTTTAACCAATTAAAAAAGTAAAGTAAAATGACAAAAGTTGCTATTAACGGTTTCGGCCGTATCGGTCGCCTCGCTTTCCGTCAGATGTTCGAGGCAGAAGGTTATGAAGTGGTTGCTATCAACGACCTGACCAGCCCCAAGATGCTGGCTCACCTGCTGAAGTACGACACCGCCCAGGGTGGTTTCTGCGGAAAGATTGGTGAGAACAAGCACACGGTGGAATGCACCGACAACTCTATCATCGTGGATGGTAAGGAAATCACCATCTATGCCATGCCCAACGCTGCCGACCTGCCTTGGGGTGAGCTCGACGTCGACGTTGTGCTCGAGTGCACAGGTTTCTACACTTCTAAGGAGAAGGCTTCTGCCCACCTGAAGGCTGGTGCCAAGAAGGTTGTCATCTCGGCTCCCGCCGGCAACGACCTGCCCACCATCGTCTTCAACGTGAACCACACCACGCTGACTCCCGCCGACACCATCATCTCTGCTGCCAGCTGCACCACCAACTGCCTTGCTCCGATGACGAAGGCTCTGAACGACTTCGCTCCCATCCAGAGCGGTATCATGACCACCGTACACGCCTACACTGGCGACCAGATGATTCTCGACGGTCCTCAGCGCAAGGGTGACGTGCAGCGTGCACGTGCCGGTGCTCAGAACATCGTGCCTAACTCTACGGGTGCTGCCAAGGCTATCGGTCTCGTCATTCCCGAACTCAACGGCAAGCTCATCGGTGCTGCTCAGCGCGTTCCCACTCCCACGGGTTCTACCACTATCCTGCACGCTGTCGTGAAGGGTGAGGTGACCGTAGAGGACATCAACGCTGCTATGAAGGCTGCCCAGAACGAGTCGTTCGGCTACACCGAGGAGAAGCTCGTTTCGAGCGACATCATCGGCATGAAGTATGGTTCGCTCTTCGATGCCAACCAGACTATGGTTTCGAAGATTGGCGATGGCAACTCGCTCGTTCAGGTTGTTTCTTGGTACGACAACGAGAACTCGTACACCTCGCAGATGGTTCGCACCATCAAGTTCCTTGCCGAACTGAAATAAGCTGTAGCGAAACATCGCGGAGCAATCTGCAAGAAAAACAAAAGGAGCAGCACGCCGGACAGCGTGTTGCTCCTTTTTTCTTTTGTCCAATATTCTACTTCACCACATACTTTCGTCCGTTCATGATGTAGACGCCGGGCTGCAAGCCCTGGAGCGAAGAGGCATTGGCCCGCACAAGCAGTCCGTGCAGGTTGTAGATATGGGCAGGCTTGTCGCTGTGCGAAACCTCATCGATGCCTGTCTTCTCGCCGACGGTCACTTCGAAGTCGGCGTGTGCCAAAGCGTAGGCTTGCGCCTCTTTGTCGGCAAACACCACATGATGCAGGCTGCAGGCATGCGTATGGTCGGGCAGGTCGTCGTCGGCGACGAGTTTGAGCGACATCACCTGTCCGCTGTTGCTGCTGATAGGTTTCAGGCTGTTCGAGGCGCACACGATGCGGTAGGTGTTGCCCTCGTAGTAGCTTTCGGCTACGGGAGCGACGTATGCCTGATGGGTGTCGTAACGGTTGGACAGTCGGAGCTGATAGTCGCCGCTGGCGTTCTGTGCTATCTTCACCCCGGGGGGCAGCGTCAGCTCAAACTGCTGTGCCGTGTAGCCGATGGTGTTCATCAGGTCGATAGACAAGTCGGCCGTCTTTCCCTGCATGATTTGTACGTCGGTGATGGCCATGTGGTCGGTTGTCTGTGTCTGTGCAGGGTAGGTCGTTCCTGCCGAAGGGTAGAGCTGTTCGGCCTGTATGATGCCGATGATGCCCACGGCATCGGCGATGTTGATGGCATTGCTGTAGTTGACGTCAGCTTCGTTGAAGTGGAACTCGGGTGTTGGCAGGCTCTGCACATGTCGCAGGGTGAGCACCACATCGGCCACGTTGACCAGTCCGTCGTGGTTGACATCGCCCATGTAGGTGCGCACATTCAGTTCGGCCAGGCAGTCTTGCTGGACGGCCTCACCGTACAGGCGGTTGGTCATGTATGTCAGCACCACGTCTTTGACGCTCAGTTGATAGTTGCCAACGGCACACTCCTCGTCGATGTCGATGCCTATGAAGAGCAGAGTGTCGACGGGTAGCAGGACGTCGTTGTTCATAGAGTAGACGACGACGGAATAGCTCTGCTCGTCGTTCATGACGCATGATACGCTGTGTGTCAGGCGGTTAGCGCCCGTCAGGCTCACCATGAACTGGTCGTTGGCATCTTGTGCAATGTGCATACCTTCGGGCAGTGTCACCTGCATCTGCAGGGCCGTGAGGGGCATCGTGCCGTCGATACGCACCGGGATGTTCTGTTGCCGTCCTAAGTTGAGCTGCATGTTGTCGGCGTGAATACCGTATTCCTCCACCTGCTGGAAGTCGGTCCAGCCGTTGGTCATGAGGAAGTCGTTGCGCGTGCCACGCGGAATGAAGAGCTGGGCCCGCTCGTTGATGAGCGAGTTGAAACCTGTTGTTGCCACGGGTTTGCCGCAGCAGACAATCTCTTGCAGCCCGATACAGTCGGACAGAGCCCCATCGCCGATGGTCTGGAGCGACGTCGGCAGGTTGACGGTAGCCAGCTGGTAGCATCCTAAGAAGGCTCTGTCGCCGATGTTGCTGATGCCTTGTGGCAGGCTGACAGCCTGAATCTTGTCGTTGCAGAGGAAGGCTCCCGTCGGGATGCTCTTCACGCTTGCCGGCACGTTGACCTGTCCGTCGCGTCCTTTCGGTACGGCGACGATGTCTGTCTGTTCCTTATTATATAGGATGCCGTCGAGCGAACTGT
>Ga0310695_10012220_pt1 | contig 12080 bp, 10 predicted proteins | sample RumenRJG_04DNA_FD_203882 | JGI IMG/M metagenome (GOLD analysis project Ga0310695, IMG submission 203882) | Bovine rumen microbial communities from Lethbridge, Alberta, Canada - RJG_04 (v2) (version 2) | ecosystem: Host-associated > Mammals > Digestive system > Stomach > Rumen | place: Canada... | reverse complement strand
ATAAGCTTCATATACGGAGGTGTAGATCCGGAAAAAGTCGAAGTCCTGCCTACCAGTAATGAAGAAGAGATACTTAAAGCTATCACTTCTACCGGATGCGATAACGTATATCTCACCATCGAGCTTCACAGGTTCGAGCATATGAAAGAATTTGCACGAAAGGAGAAGTAAGATGGCAGACAAAAGGATTAATATAGCATGGATGTATCCTGACACACTGTATCTGCATGGCGAGAGGGGCAATCTGATGGCTCTGGTGCGTTATGCGATGGAACTTGGACTTACACCGCATGTCAGGAGAATAGACCTCGGAACAAAGGATTTTGATCCTATGCAGTATGACATACTGTTCTTCGGTCCAGGTGAGATATCATCATTCAAGTCTGTAATGGCAGATATCGGAGGATACAGGCGCAGTATTGCAGAGTATATATCTTCCGGAAAGATACTTATAGCGACCGGGACTACGATATCTATGTTCGGTGAGAAGATCACCAGGTTTTCACCTGATGCTGAAGACGGTATAGGAGAGGTCATTGAAGGCCTGTGCGTAATTCCTGCAGAATCATGGGAGCGAGAGTATGTCTTCGGAGATGACCTGGATATAAGGGCAGAATACGGCGGGTACTCGATGGAACTTATCGGAAACCAGATACATATGGCAGACATAAGATTCGCTGAAAGCGCTCAGTACAACAGATTCGGTTCAGTAATCTATGGCAGGGGTAATAACGGTGAAGACAGCATGGAGGGAATAGTTCATGGTAATTCTATTTTCACCAATATGCTCGGACCGATCCTGGTAGGAAACCCATGGCTTACACTCAGGATCATAAGAACAGCAGCCGAATCAAAAGGTATAAGTATCGATAAAGAAGATCCGTCATACGATCTTGAGATCAGATCATTTGCACTCAAGAAAGAATTCATAGAGTCTAAGAAGAAACAGCAGAGCCGAACAAAATAAATGGACAAGCAAGAATATTTCCAGACAAAGGTAAAAGACCGCCTGTTTAAAATGGTGTCTATAGGAGTTGTAGATGACAGGCTCAACCAGGGATACGATATTATAAGCACTGTTTTGCTGCTTATCAATCTCTTTGTTAGCTTTGCCATAACTTTCGAGGACTTTTATAAGGCTCATTACCAAGTGCTCCACTATGCAGAAGCTATCACGGTATTCTTTTTCGCGGTAGATTATGCACTGAGATTTATCACATCTGACAGGCTGTATCCGGACTGTCCAAAAGGCGAGGCTGCATTCAGATATATGACTTCAGGATACGGCATCATAGATCTGCTGTCCTTCCTGCCTTATTATCTGCCGGTATTTTTTCCGTCAGGAGCTGCTGCATTCAGACTGTTCAGAGTAGCAAGAATATTCAGACTCTTCCGTATCAATGCATATTATGACTCTCTGGGTGTCATCGGCAGGGTACTTAAGAATAAGAAAAACCAGATACTTGCATCTGTTTTTATCATATTCATGCTGATCCTTGCTTCCAGTCTGGCAATGTACAGCCTGGAGCATGATGCACAGCCGGATGTTTTCAAAAATGCTTTCTCAGGCATGTGGTGGGCGACTTCAACTCTGCTTACAGTCGGATATGGTGACATCTACCCGGTCACAGTGGCCGGTCAGGCACTCGGTATATTGATAGCATTTCTTGGCGTAGGACTTGTTGCCATACCTACCGGTATCATAAGTGCCGGATTCGTTGAAGAATACCAGAAGGTCAAGAGACTTCAGGACATAGAGAGAGAAGAAGCTATTCATTTTATCGAAGTTGAAATAAAAGATGACGATAAATGGGCAGGTATGAAAATACGCGAACTCGGTATGCCTAAGGGAAGTATTATCTCTACCATAATAAGGGGCGACAGGACAATTATCCCAAGAGGTAATATCGATATCATGGCCGGAGACAAGCTGGTAATATGCGCTGAAGCTGTGAAAGGGGACTACCTTAATGATCTCAAAGAGGTCGAACTGAGAAAGAATCACAAATGGAACGGCAGAAAGATAAGAGAGATCGACCTCTCCAGACAGTCTTTTATTGTTCTGGTTGACCGAAATGATAAAATGCTCATCCCTGAAGGAGACCTTGTACTGCAGGAAGGCGATAAGCTCCTTATCTATACCAAGGAGAGCAGGAAAAACTACGAAGACGCTGCAGATTTTTAGTCTTTTGATATAAACAGGAGTTTTTTATGAGTATCAGGATGGTAGCACTCGATCTTGATGGAACGACACTTAACAGCGCAGGAAAACTTACTGAACGGACGAGAAAAGCTTTTGCCCGTGCAACAGAAAAGGGAGTTCATATTGTAATTTCCACGGGCCGCTCATACAGGTCACTTCCCGAAGAAGTAAGAACACTTTCATATATTGAATACGCTATTACATCAAACGGAGCTCATATCAATCTAATGAGCACAGGCGAAGCCGTATACGATGCATTCCTATCTGAAAAGGCGGTTGATGAGGTAGCCCGGCTCTATCAGGAACTTGATACTGAGATAGAAGTATTCATAGACGGCCAGGCATATATGGATAAGAGCTATTATGATTACATCAAAAATTACGGTCTGGCATATCGCAATGTGGAGTATGTCCTGTGGAGCCGCAGACCAGTAGAAGGTATAACAGATCTGATGCTTAAGAATTCCGGATGCATTGAGAATGTCAATTTCTGTTTCAAATCGACGGAAGACCTCGAGGCAGCCCGTGCAAAAATTGAATCGATACCTGAAGCAACGATTACTTCTTCTTTTGCAAATAATCTCGAGGTAGGAGGACCGCATACAAGCAAGAAAACCGCGTTGATAAAGCTTTTGGACATGACAGGTGTTGAGCGCTCCGAGCTGATGTGCTGCGGAGATGCACCTAATGATGCAGCGATGCTTGATTTTGCAGGTCTTGGCGTAGCCGTGGGAAATGCATGGGGAGGTACTGCTGACCATGCTGACTACATAACAGGCACAAACGATGAAGACGGTGTTGCACAGGCTATAGAAAGATTCGTTCTGTAACAAACACAAGGGAATAATATATGGCTGAGATCCGGGGCCGATATCATGGTCTTGAGTCAGAAGCCATGTTTTTTTGTGCACTTTTTTACCGAAGTGAAACTATTGCAGGATATCGTTATCCTTTTGTTCGACAGTTTTTGAGATCAGTGTTACCATTCCCATACTGAAAAAGTTGAAGACGGAGGGAGATATCTATGAGGAAATATTGCAAAAGAGTCGGAGATCACGGCGAGGAATTCGCCGCTCATATGCTTGAGGATGCCGGATATCAGATACTTGAGCGAAACTACCGTACAAGAATCGGAGAGATAGACATAGTTGCTGTCAGAGACGGAGTGATACATTTTATCGAGGTCAAGACAAGAACAGATGATGAATTCGGATATCCTGCCGATGCAGTAACTGAGGAAAAACAACGAAGTATAAGACGCTCGGCTGAAAGTTATCTTACAAGCAGACACGCTGTGTGGAGAAACGTGTCACTCGACGTAATGGAGGTAACGGCTAATCTTATCATCGATTGCATATAGGAGGCAGAGATGTTCAGCAGGATACATTCAGCAGTATGCAGAGGCGTAGAAGGCATAGACATATATGTTGAGACAGATATTTCAAGAGGTCTTCCGGGCACGAGCATAGTGGGACTTGCCTCAACGATGGTAATGGAATCGAGAGAGAGAATAAAAAGTGCAATAATAAACTCTGATCTGGATTATCCCAGAGGAAAGATAACGGTCAATCTTACCCCTGCAAGCATCAGGAAGAACGGCAGCGGACTTGACCTGCCTATAGCGGCAGGCATTCTGACATCATTTGAATATATCGATCCGGGGAAGATCTCAGAATACGGGATCATCGGGGAATTATCGCTTGAAGGAGGTGTTCTGGGTATTGAAGGTGTTCTGCCAATGGTCATATGCATGAAGAAATCAGGATTAAAGAAGATGATCATTCCGGCGGATAATGTTATTGAAGCTTCAATGGTCAGCGGGATCGAGGTATTCCCGGTAAGAACTCTGATCGAGGCCGTCAGACTAATAAATGGCTGGGGATGCGCAGAGAATAAAGATCTATGCAGCGAGGCCCGAAATATGCTGTGTAAAAAGCTTGAAGATGCTGCCTGTACTGAGGGAGACTTTGCAGATATAAGAGGACAGGAGAGCGCCAAAAGAGCTCTGAGCATAGCTGTTACAGGCAGACATGGTCTCTTGATGATAGGGAGCCCGGGCTGCGGGAAAACGATGCTGGCAAGCAGGCTTCCGTCTATAATGCCTCCGATGACTGAAGAGGAAAGGATAGAAACTGCAATGATCTATTCTGCTGCAGGACGGACCAACCTGGGTGGAGACATCTCGCTGATAAGGCCATTTCGCAATCCTCATAATACTATAGGCAGAGCCGGGCTTGTAGGCGGAGGAAGCATACCTGTGCCCGGAGAGATTTCTCTGGCACATAATGGGGTGCTTTTTCTCGATGAGGTATGTGAATTCGACAGAGAAAAGATAGAATCTCTGAGGACACCACTGGAGGAAAAGAAGATAGTCCATTTCCGAAAAGGAGATAGTTATGTATTTCCATGCAATTTCCAGCTTATTATGGCTGCTAATCCTTGTCCGTGCGGCTTTTTCGGTGACAGTACGAGAATGTGCAGGTGTACAGAGATCCAGCTTGCAAGATACAGGAAAAAGTTAAGCGGTCCAATGATGGATCGTATAGATATGAGGATAGGAATGGAGAGAGTAGAATACGACCAGCTGAAAAGTAAAACCGGAAATAAGACGGGAATGAGTACTGCAGATATGCGGGCAATTGTTGAGAAGGGCAGGAACTATGCCAGAAGCGAGGGAAGGTATTCATGTAATGCTGATATGACTGAAAAGGAAACAGAAAAGTGGTGCTGTCTCGGTACAGAGGAGGAGAAGTTTATGAATGAGGCTTTCAATGCGCTGAAGATGACTCCGAGATCGTATAATAAGACACTCAAAGTGGCTAGGACGATCGCGGATATAGCGGAGAGCAGATACATCAGGACAGAACATCTTGCAGAAGCTCTCAGCTATCGTATGATCGATGCAGTGAATAATTAAGCGGCAGGAGAATGAGATGACATATAAAATACAGCGAATCGACATAGAATCATCAGATTTCCCTGCAAGATTAAGAGATATACCCGATCCGCCGCTGCAGCTTTACTGTATGGGTGACATATCGCTTCTGAATACTGACTCAGTTTCTGTTGTCGGTTCAAGAAAATACACTCTTTACGGAAAGACTATAGCAGAAATGATAGGAAAGAGACTCGGTGAATGCGGAATACCTGTGGTTTCGGGGCTTGCATACGGCATCGATGCTTTTGCCCACAGAGGAACACTGGACGCAGGGGGAAAAGTTATAGGCGTGCTTCCGGGAGGTCTCAACAACATGGTGCCGGTACGAAATCGTGACCTGATGATGTCCGGACTCGAGAACGGCGGCCTCATGGTAAGTGAGTATGAGCCGGATGATCATGCAGAGAAGTGGAAATATCCCAGAAGAAACCGTATAATAAGCGGCCTGGGGAAATGCACAGCCGTTGTTGAAGCTAATATGAACAGCGGATCTCTTATAACCGCGCAGCATGCAATGGAGCAGGGACGACCTGTATTTGCTGTACCCGGCAACATAAACAGTCAGTTCAGCATAGGATGTAATCTTCTCATAAGAGACGGTGCTTATCCGCTTGTTGTAATCGATGACCTTGCCAGATGCATAGGAAAAGACACTGCTCCTGTGACTGACGCTGTAATGAATCTCGGTAGTGATGAGAAGAAAATATATGAAGCGGTTCAGAGATATAATGGAGCTGTGCCGGACAGGATATCTGAGGATACAGGCATGACGGCAGCGGCAGTAAACGCCATAGTTACTGTCATGGAGATAAAAGGATTATTCCAGACATATGCGGGCAAGATTTATATTGCAGGATAATTTAGACTTGCAAAACGATGCAATCGTATAGTAAAGTATTTCTCCGTAAGGAAAACAACTGCTTAAAAAAGCAAAATCTATATATTAAGGAAGAAACCAAATGGCAACTGTAATCGGTAATGCTGAAAAAAAATCTGCAGCCAAGAAGACAACAGCAAAAAAGAGCACAGCCAAAAGGACTGCTGCTAAGAAGAAGCCTCAGAAAACTCTGCTGGTTGTAGAGTCTCCTTCTAAGGCTAAGATAATAAGCAAGTATCTTGGCTCCAAGTACAAAGTGATGGCATCTGTAGGACATGTCAGAGATCTGCCTAAGAGCAGACTGGGTGTTGATGTGGACAACAATTTCGAGCCAGAATATATAAATATCCGCGGCAAGGCGGAAACTATCAAGGAACTCAAAAAAGAGGCTCAGAATGCAAAAAACGTCCTTCTCGCTACCGACCCGGACCGTGAAGGGGAAGCGATATCATGGCATCTTGCATATCTGCTCGGACTTGACGAGGATTCAGACTGCAGGGTCATGTTCAATGAGATCAATAAAAATTCAGTTCAGGAAGCGATAAAAGATCCAAAACCGATAGATAAAGCCCTTGTAGATGCACAGCAGGCGAGGAGAGTCCTTGACAGACTTGTAGGTTATCAGATCAGCCCTCTTCTGTGGAAAAAGGTAGCAAGAGGACTTTCCGGAGGAAGAGTCCAGTCTGCAGCTCTTAAACTCATATGCGACAGAGAAAACGAGATAAATGCGTTCATTCCTGAAGAATACTGGTACATAGCAGCTGATTTCGGGAATGGATTTGTTGCTGAACTTAACAAAATCAGCGGTAAAAAGGCAAAAGTCACTTCAGAAGAGCAGACGAATAAGATCCGCAGTGAACTTGACGGAGGAACATATATCGTAAAGTCTGTTAAAGAAGGCAAGAGACAGACAAAACCTTATGCCCCGTTTACTACTTCAAGTCTTCAGCAGGAGGCATCTATCAAGCTGGGATTTCAGACAGCAAGAACGATGCAGATCGCACAGCAGCTTTATGAGGGTGTTTCTCTCAAGGGCATCGGCGAACGCGGTCTGATTACATATATAAGAACAGATTCAGTAAGGATCTCAGAACAGGCAAAAGCAATGGCAGGCTCATTCATCCGTGAGAAATACGGTGAAGCTTACGCTGCCAACAACTATTTTGCCAACAAGAACAAGTCCATGCAGGATGCACACGAGGCTATAAGACCATCGGACATCACGCTTGAACCTGATATGATCAAAGATTCTCTGACAGCTGATCAGTTCAAGCTTTATGACCTTATCTGGAGAAGATTTACTGCATCACAGATGGCTGCAGCACAGTATGATACTGTTACTACAGATATCGAGAACGGCAGATATGAGTTCAGAGCAAACGGCTCGAGGATGACTTTCGACGGATGGCGCAAAGTATACAAGTCACATTCTTCAGAAACAGATGTTGTTGTACCGAAGATAAGCGTAGGCGAGGTACTTGAACTTGTAAAACTGATAACTGAGCAGAAGTTCACTCAACCGCCGGCAAGGTACACAGAGGCAAGCCTTGTCAAGGAAATGGAAGACAAGAACATAGGCAGACCTAGCACATATGCTTCTATTATCACTGTACTTGTTGCCAGAAGATACATAAAACGTGTCAAGAAGAGTCTGCAGCCGACCAAGCTCGGATTCGATGTAATAGGCATACTGCAGGATTATTTTTCGGATATCGTAGATGTTCAGTTCACAGGCGAGATGGAAGACAAGCTTGATGAAATAGAACTTGGAGATACTGAGTGGCAGAGCGTCATTGCAGACTTTTATAAAGGATTCAGCGAGGAACTTGCTATAGCAGATAAGGAAGTGGAGCGTATCGAAAAGGAAGTAGTACTCTCTGACGAAGTCTGCGAGCTTTGCGGCAAGCCTATGGCAATCAAGGAAGGGCGTTTTGGCAATTTCCTTGCCTGCACAGGATATCCTGAATGCAAAAATACGAGACCTATCATAAAAACAACCGGCATAAAGTGTCCGAAGTGCGGCAAAGATATCGTAGAAAAGAGGGGCAGAAAGTCCGGCAAGGTCTTCTATGGCTGCAGCGGATACCCTGAATGTGATGTATCTTACTGGGACAAGCCTACAGGAAGGATGTGCCCTGATTGCGGTTCTATGATAGTTGAGAGCAAGGGCAGGACTGCTACATATAAATGCTCCAATCCGGAGTGCAGATATAAGGAGAAATAAAATGATCGAGTTTCATGCAACTACTATATGCTGCGTCAGAAGACCGGGCGGTGATATAGCCATCGGAGGTGATGGTCAGGTCACTATGGGTCAGACAACTATAATGAAAAACGGAGCAAAAAAAGTTAAAAAAATCTATAAGGACAAAGTCCTTACCGGTTTTGCAGGCTCCGTCGCTGACGCATTCAATCTTACTGAAAAATTCGAAAACAAACTTGGAGAACACGCAGGAAATCTTAAAAGAGCAGCTGTGGATCTGGCACAGTACTGGAGAACAGACAAGGCTATGAGAAATCTTGAAGCTCTTATGATAGTAGCAGATGCAGAAGATCTTCTTGTGATCTCTGGAAACGGAGAAGTTATTTCACCGGACAAGGATGTTGTCGCTATCGGTTCAGGCGGAAACTATGCATATTCCGCAGCTGTAGCTCTGTACGAGAATACAGATATGGATGCTGAGACAATCGTCAGAAAGTCTCTTGAAATCGCTTCAAGTATCTGTGTTTACACAAACAACAACATTTCAGTAGAAAAGCTCGGGGAGGACAGATAATGGCAGACATCAAAAATATGACTCCTAAGCAGATAGTCGCTGAGCTCGATAAGTACATTATCGGCCAGGAGGAGGCTAAAAAATACGTAGCTATAGCACTCAGAAACCGTTACAGGAGAAGCCTTCTCCCTGAAAAAATGAGAGAGGAGATATCTCCTAAGAACATTCTTATGATGGGACCTACCGGTGTGGGTAAGACCGAAATCGCCCGCAGGCTTGCAAAGCTCATGGATGCTCCTTTTGTAAAGGTAGAAGCAACTAAGTTTACTGAGGTGGGGTATGTAGGCCGTGATGTCGATTCAATGATCAGGGACCTTGTTGAAGCCAGCATGAGACTCAGCAAGCAGAAAAGGATGGACGAGAACTCCGAGATGGCTGATAAGATCGCTGAAGACATTATTGTGAAAGCTATAATACCGGGTGGCCCTGAAGAAAAGCAGAGCGGCGGAGTCCAGCTTGGAAATATTTTCGGCAATCTCGGATACAAGAGCCAGAGACAGGAATACGAAGAGAAGCAGAAACAGCAGTATGAGCAGAGCCAGGAGTATTCAGATATACAGATGGCACGCGAGCAGGTGAGAGAGCAGCTTAGAAGAGGCGCACTTGAAGAAGAGATCATCGAGATCGAAGTCGATGATGTGCCTAAAACCAATCAGCTTGATACTCAGAACGAAGGCATGATAGCTCTCGGTAATATTTTTGACAACATGATGCCTAAAAAGACCAAGCGTAAAAAATGCAAGGTCAAGGATGCCAGAAGGATCCTCAGAGAACAGGAAGCTCAAAAGCTGATCGATATGGACCAGGTTACTGATGAGGCACTCGAGAATGCTGAGCAGAACGGTATCATATTTATAGATGAGATCGATAAAATAGCAAGCGGCAACAGTATGAGATCAGGTGCTGATGTCTCCAGAGAGGGAGTCCAGAGAGATATCCTTCCTATCGTAGAGGGAAGCGTTGTCAATACAAAGTACGGGCCGGTCAAGACTGACCATATGCTTTTTATTGGGGCAGGTGCTTTCCATGTTTCAAAGCCTTCAGATCTGATACCGGAACTCCAGGGAAGATTTCCGATCAATGTAGAGCTTAAAAATCTTGACAGAGATGACTTCAGAAAGATTCTCACTGTCCCGGAAAATGCCGTAACCAAGCAGCAGAAAGCATTGCTCGAGACTGAAGGGGTTCACGTTGAATTCACCGAAGACGGAATAGATGAGATCGCCAATCTTGCATTCCTGATGAACGAAGAGACCGAGAATATCGGAGCCAGAAGACTGCACACCATTCTTGAGATACTGCTCGAGGATATCAGTTACAATCTGCCTGACCCTAAAATGGGTGATGTAGTCATCGACAGAGCTATGGTACAGGAAAAGCTTCACGAAAAGGTCAAGGAAGTCGATGTAGATAAGTACATCCTCTAAGTACTGGGCACAGAAGGGTACAGAAAGGAACGATATGCTCCTTTACAGATCGCTTTACGATTATGGAGAAGCTGAATATGTAATACAGAAGTCTCGCTTCATCGCACAGGCAATGCCGGTAGAGACATATGATGAAGCGAAAGCTTTTGTTATGAAAGTAAAAGAAAAATATCGTGATGCTACCCACAATGTTCCTGCAATAATAACAGGACCCGGACAGGAAGTGCAGTGGGCAAGTGATGACGGAGAGCCAAGCGGTACTTCAGGATTGCCCGTGCTCAAAATGATAGCAGGCGAGGGGCTGACCAATCTGGCAGTAGTGATAACGAGATATTTCGGCGGCATCAAGCTCGGCACAGGCGGACTTGCAAGGGCATATACGGCCGCTGCAAGACTTGGTATTGAAGCTGCAGGCAGGTGTGATGTCATGGAGAGCAGTCTGCTGAGATATGAATTCGATTATTCTTTTCTCAGCAAGCTGCAGAGCCTTGCAGCAGATGGAAGGTTTGAATTGACTGATCCGGAGTACAGTGATGTTGTCAGAGCACAGATCAGATGCCTGTCAGAAAATGAAAGTGAGATCAGGAGCCTTATGACTAACCTTACAAGTGGACAGGCCGTAATCCTCTCTGAAGAAAAGGGCATTATCCGTGTAAGGACTGATAAATACTGAATCGGATGAATGATCATTTCAGGAATAAAAAATAGATGAAAATTCCGGTTGACATGTAATATATGCTGTGCTAATATAATGTGGCGTCAAAAAATGGCCGGGTAGTTCAGCTGGTTAGAATGCCAGCCTGTCACGCTGGAGGTCGACGGTTCGAGCCCGTTCCCGGTCGCCATGTGCTGATGTGGCTCAACGGTAGAGCAGCTGATTTGTAATCAGCAGGTTGGGGGTTCGATTCCCTCCATCAGCTCCAATTTTGTGAATAGATGCGAGTGGACGTTAAAAAGTGCTTGCATCTATTCCCAAAAAGATTAATAATATAACACAGCACAATTGAAAAGACTATTATCGAGGGGTTCCCGAGCGGCCAAAGGGGGCGGACTGTAAATCCGTTAGCACTGCTTTCGATGGTTCGAATCCATCCCCCTCGACCAGATATGCGGAAGTGGCTCAGGGGTAGAGCATCGCCTTGCCAAGGCGAGGGTCGCGAGTTCGAATCTCGTCTTCCGCTCCATCTTTTGCGGATGTAGTTCAATGGTAGAACTTCAGCCTTCCAAGCTGATAGCGTGAGTTCGATTCTCATCATCCGCTCCATTTTTTTAAAAACACAAGTTGGGCACTGTGGGTCCATAGCTCAGTTGGATAGAGCAACGGCCTTCTAAGCCGTGTGTCCGGGGTTCGAATCCCTGTGGGCTCACCAATTTTTTTTCTACGGTTTGACGACTACTCTATAGTGGGGTATAGCCAAGCGGTAAGGCAACAGACTTTGACTCTGTCATTCGTAGGTTCGAGTCCTGCTACCCCAGCCAATTGTGACCCATTAGCTCAGGCGGTAGAGCACTTGACTTTTAATCAAGGTGTCCGGAGTTCGAATCTCCGATGGGTCACCAATTCACTTTATCCCAACTTGTAAGTGGAGAGGTGTCCGAGTGGTTTAAGGAGCTGGTCTTGAAAACCAGTGATCCCGCAAGGGACCGTGGGTTCGAATCCCACCCTCTCCGCCAAGGATTATTAAGGAGAAGTACTCAAGTGGCTGAAGAGGACGGTTTGCTAAACCGTTAGTGTTCGATAAGGGCAGCATGGGTTCGAATCCCATCTTCTCCGCCATCAATATAGGGGTATAGCTCAGTTGGTAGAGCAGCGGTCTCCAAAACCGCGTGCCGTGGGTTCAAGTCCTACTGCCCCTGC
>Ga0310695_10012219_pt1 | contig 12080 bp, 7 predicted proteins | sample RumenRJG_04DNA_FD_203882 | JGI IMG/M metagenome (GOLD analysis project Ga0310695, IMG submission 203882) | Bovine rumen microbial communities from Lethbridge, Alberta, Canada - RJG_04 (v2) (version 2) | ecosystem: Host-associated > Mammals > Digestive system > Stomach > Rumen | place: Canada... | reverse complement strand
GGATCGGAAGAGGATTTCTTGTTCGTGGAACTCTTTCGGTTTGAACTGGCTGTGGGATCGGTTACAGATACTTTCACGACTTTATTTGTAGATTCGCTGACCCAGATCACATAGATTTTAGGCGGCGCGTCGTAACGATACTTGATTGTTCGGATTCCGTTACCGGCTGCATCTTTTACCGTGAGATTATCCGTACCCTGCCATGTCCATTTGGATGGCACATAGGAAACATACATACCGACATATACTCTTCACATGAAGTCATTTCTCTGACTAAAATAGGCGCAGATCCGATTTGGTTCTCGGATCTGCGCCTATTTTAAACCGCGTACGCATATTATGATTTGCTTCTGGTCTTGTAAAGAATAACCAAATCGGGTTATGGATTATTAGTGGAATTCACAAAAAGAAGTTATAATGTTTAAACAATATTGACATAAAAGTATAGACAAGACTATAATCGATTTGGGGATTTTGTTCAAAAATTCAAATGAAAAGTGGTGAGGAGACGGACTTGAGGTATGTATGTTCATCGGTCTTTTCAGGAAAACAAATGGAACTGAAGAAAGAAAGGTGCAGAATGAAAAAAGCAATTTCAGTACTATTGCTCCTATGCCTTCTGAGCAGCCTGGTAATCCCCGCTGCAGTTGCTGACGGACCCTACACCGCTGGCACGTACACAGGAACAGCTCAAGGCTTTGGAGGCGAAGTCAGTGTCACGATCACTGTTGATTCGGATGCTATCCTGACGGTCGAGGCGGAAGGTCCCAACGAGACTGCGGGTGTTGGAAGCAGAGCGGTAGAACTATTACCGGCAGCGTTTATTGAAGCCCAGAACGCAGATGTGGATGCCGTATCCGGTGCTACTTCGAGTTCCCGCGCTCTGATTCAGGCTTTCAAACAAGCGCTTGCACAGGCAAAGGGTGAAGACCAGGAAGAAACGGCCGTCTTTAAAATGGCACCCGGCAAATACACTGCGGTTGTTTCCGGCTATTCCAAAACACGCCCGATGAAGGTTGATGTGACGATTACGGACTATGCTGTCACAAAGATCGAAATCGGAGAGAACAAGGAAAATGTTGGTATCCTCGGATCTGTAAAAGATCTGCTCATCCCCAGAATCATCGAGAGACAGTCTGTTGACGTAGATGCGATCTGCGGCGCTACGGTTTCCAGTAATGCGGTGAAGAGGGCAGTGGAAGACTGCATGCAGCAGGCCATGGAAGCAGCTGGAACAGATCTTGATCAGATGAATTATTTCCATAAAGAATATGTACCGGAGAAATCTGAGGAAACAATCGATGTGGATGTGCTTGTCGTTGGCATGGGCGGTTCCGGTTCTGCCGCGGCAATGATGGCTGTCGATACCCAGCAGAAGCTGGGACAGGAAGTCAGTGTGCTTGCCATTGACAAGGCGGGTAAATTCGGCGGAACTGCATGCAATACCTCAGTTATGCTTGCATTTGACTCCAAGTATACCCAGGATACCTATAATAATGGTGAGCCATATTTCGATAAGTCCTATTGTGATGAGGAGTTCCGTTCTGTAGCAACGATGACACCGTATCAGGAAATGGGCTGGAACAAGATGCTCGACGAATCCGGCTATGCCCTTGATTTCCTGATCAGCCATGGGTTCTACTTCGGAGAACCCAAACCGGGCCTTGCCGGTGAGATGCCCAACTCCTTTGAGTACACAGGTCAGCCCGGCGAAGCGTCACTTGCTATCGTATATACTTACTTCCAGCAGCTGTGGGACGACTTCACAAGGGCAGGCGGCAAATATATGCTTGAAACAGAAGGAACAGACCTTATTGTGGATCCTGAATCCGGGGCTGTTACCGGTGTGAAAGCGATTAACCATGTCACAGGAGTCGAGTATACAATTAATGCCAAGTCAGTGGTGCTCTGCTGCGGCGGCTTCGGTGCCAATGATGAACTGGAGGAAGAACTCTATCGGGGCAGCCAGACAGGCGCTTACAAGCATGACATCAGCATCATGCAGAATGACGGCAAGATGATGGTCTCCGCACTTAAGAACGGAGCTGCAGTCGGCGGAATGGAAGACTGCCTGACCGGCATTATCTGGAACTTCGGTGTTCCATATCCTCTGACCTGCTATGATATCAACTGGGTAGACGGAACCTACGATATTTTCCGGGATGACACGGGATGCTGGTCCTTCAATGACGTTCCCAACATTATGGTCAGTGCCTGGGAAGGCGTAGCTGTCAATCCTGAAGGCAACAGATACACGAATGAGGCCGGTATCTTCACACTGAAGATGAACAACGGTTCCCTCTACTACAGCCTCTGGTCAAAAGATCTTCTGGACTATATCAATGAATTCGGCTTCGGCATCAATTTCGCGGGCAACTTCATTAACTCCAGTTCTATGACCAGCGGTGCGTTCCCGCTGAACACAGGCATCAAAGACATGGGTATGGATGTCTATGAAATCATGGAAAAGTGCGTAGAGACCGGTAATGCCATTAAGGCGGATACATTGGAAGAGCTGGCTGAGCTTGCCGGAATGGATCCTGCGGTCCTTGCAGAGACGGTTAAAAAGTATGATGAGGGTGTTGAATCCGGAAATGACGAGTTCGGCAAAGATCCTGTATTCATGCACAAGATCGGATCTGACGGACCGTTCTACTTCCTGCTCGGCATGCCGAGGCCCTATACTTCAGGCGGCGGCCTGCTGATCAACGACAAGCTTCAGGTCCTGTCTGCAACAGATATGGAAACGCCCATTGAAGGCCTGTTTGCAGGTGGAACTGATTGTCTTGGCGCAACACCGCCTCCGTTCTACGGCGGAGAACAGCTGTGCTGGGCTATGACATCCGGACGAGGCGCCGGACGCAGCGCTGCCCGTTATGCGGCGGGAGAAACACTGGAGTATGAGGAAGAATATGCTGAAGTAACACGTGCGGTAACAGCAGTGAATACTCAGGTAGCCTCTGCGGCCATGGATTTCTTCAAGAATTAACAAAAATGAAAACTCTGCCGGTTTAAGTCTCCGGCAGAACAAAATAAAACCTGTTTAAATGGACAGGGAGACGGGTGCCCCAAAAGGCATCCGTCTCGTTTTTTGCTTCGGAAACCACTGGCTTTGCCAGTGGAGGTACCCCGAAAAAGCTTTAGCTTCAAGTTTCGAGCGAAGCGAGTTGCTAATTACATGTCATAGTTATAGCAGGCTACAATTTTCGGAGTGATTGTCCGTCTACAGGTTACGGGGCATCTAATGCTGCTGGTAGAAAAAATCATAGCGTCTTTAGATACTGCTGGCAACAGGCGCTTCTAGGGCCGCTTCAAGCCGCTGGCTTAGCCGGTTGTTATGACTCAGAAACCCCAGTATTTATGTGTTATATTACGTTTTAAGGCCGATCTCGGATGATCCCGGAACCGGCCTTTTTACTATTATGAGATTTTCCGGAGTTGATGGCAAAATATGAGTTCTCTGGAAGAATGGTGTGTCAGGTGACTTTAGGGGAGTTCGTTGCTAAATCGAATGCTCAGGATCTGATATGGCTTCAGCATGAGTTCAACTGCATTGTCTTTGACAGGGAGTCTTTCAGACGGCTCTTCAAGAATGTTTACCAAATCGGCGTATTTAAACGCAAATCCCGGTTTCAGTTTTACCGTTCTGCGCCCACCAAAACATTCATAGAGGCGCACGACCGTACCGCTTCCATTTTCAGCCGGCTTTATGGCTTCTATAACAGCGCCCTTTCCCTCCAGGCGGATGAATGGCTGCGTATTCTTTCCTCTCGCATTGCAGACAGCTTCCGCTGGAATATTAAACTTGTATGCCTCGGATATGACATCGCCTTCACGCCAGTCTCCGCAATGCGGGAAAAGAGCGTAGGAGAAACTGTGCTCACCAAGGTCGGCGGTCTCATCGGGATAATGCGAAGTTTTAAGCAGGGTAAGAGTGATCTCATCGTTACTGGCCCCATGACCGTATTTGCAGTCATTCAGCAGAGCAACGCCGTAGTCGGACTCGGAAATATCTACCCATTTGTGAGCACAGATTTCAAAGCGTGCGACATCCCAGCTCGTGTTCCTGCAGGTAGGACGGCTTATATTTCCGTACTGAATATCACAGCGGATGTCATTATGGAAGACATCCAGCGGAAAATGCGCCTTGACGATATATGTCTGCTCCTGCCAAACCATATGTGTTCGAAAGTCAATGCGGGGAGAATCCGCATAAAAAAGAATTTCCTGTGTAACCGTAGAGGACATATAGCTCCAGGTTATGCGTAGCCCCGCAAATACACTTCCGTTTCCAATGGGTGTTACTTCCGTTACTTGATTGATCTCCCAGTGTTTGCGATTGTAATAAATATTGATGTCCCATGCATCGTAATTATGCGGCTTGCACTCATAGCAGACAAGACGGTTTAGGGTCATTCCTTCACGGCAGAGTTCACGTTCGGCCCGCTTGTCATAAAGGCTCACAATACGCATGGATTCATCGAATCTTCCCCGGTAGAATGGAGTCTCAAAGCCGTCCCTGTCTACGCGGAGTTTACACTCATCACAGTTCCGTTGCGAGAAGCGGAAGTTGTTAGCCGCAAATGGTGCGAGTTCTTCCACATAGGCAATGTAGCAATCCCCGAGTTTTTCCACCGGAAATTGCCTTCCATGCTCATTGACGAGGCTGCCGACAGCCCGGTCGGGTTTGAATACAACCAGATCATTGCGCTCGAAATCGAGGTCGTTGAAGACGCACAACGTGTTATGCTCTTCCTCCATCAGCAATGCCTCCGTCTGCCCCACAATGCTGCTGAGCCGGTCAAAGCATCTTCCATATGTTCTGTCAGAATCCTCGTACACCTTATGAATGGATGATCCGGGAAGAATATCGTGGAACTGGAGCGTAAGCACATCGTGCCACACCTCGTCCAATACTTGCTTATGGTCCATTCCGGTTTGCACGCATCTCAGTTCTGCTCTGCGGAGGGCAAGCTCTGCCTTTCGGTTAAAGAGCTTGTTACGGCTCTGTGAGGTATAGGTGCCACGGTGAAACTCCAGATACAGCTCACCGCTCCAGACGGGCAACTGTGCAGAGTCGGCGACGCGCTCTTCCAGTTTTTCAAAGAACGTACGGGCAAACTCCTGCCTTACAACAGGGGTGAGTGGCATGGGAACTTTCATACGTCTGGCCCGCTCCAACATGGCGTCTGTTGGTCCGCCGCCTCCGTCACCGTAACCGTAGAGAACGAGGAAATGGTCATCAAGCCCTTTTTGGGTGAAGCGCTTCCAGCCACCGGCAATCTCGGACGGGTTCATGATCGAAGTATATGTCGTAAAATAATCGCTGTGACGGTGATATCCTTCGCCGATATTAGCAGAGTAATAATCCCGGACGGGGGAGAAATGCGTCAGGATTCCAGTGCCGTCGATCCCGTTCCAGAGGAATGTGTCGTAAGGCATCTGATTAAACTCGTTCCAGCTGATCTTTGTGGTCATAAAGAAGTCGATGCCAGAGAGCTTCATAAGCTGCGGCAAGGCAGCTGAATAGCCGAAAACGTCAGGCAGCCACAGGACACGACAGCGCTTGCCGAACTCTTCACGGAAAAAGCGCTGACCGTAGAGGAATTGCCGCGCTAACGCCTCTCCACCGCTGATATTACAGTCGGCCTCGACCCACATGCCACCCTCTACTTCCCAGCGGCCTTCCGCAACACGCTGCTTGATACGTGAATACAGCTCCGGCTCATCCTGCTTCACGAACTCATACAGGACAGGCTGGCTGCTCATGAAGTGGTATTCCGGATATCGATCCATCAGGTCACAGACGGTAGAGAAACTGCGAACAGCCTTGTGCCGACTCTGTTCCATGTCCCAAAGCCAGGCAACGTCAATATGCGTATGACCGATGCAGTCTGCATAGGCAAGGGGGAGGATCCTCTCCCTTACGGAGTAGTAGTGGTCCTTCATATAGTGACGTGCCTCAGCCACACTCGCATCAAACGAAGGACTGTTTGGAACCCGCAGATCCAGAAGGTCAATAGCACTGGCTATGGTTTCCAGCGTGACTTCACGTTCCCGTTCACCTGCGGGCAGAAGCGTCGCTGCCTCAAAGGGGACGCAGACATCATAGATGAGCTGCTCCAGTTCCGTATTGATTTGACGAAGCTCCGCACGAATTATCGGGTGTGAGGTTTTTAATTCGCTGCCACAGCAGTATCCCCTCAGTGTGACACAGACATCTCCACTGTGATCGAGAGGCATGCGGATATGATTCACATCAAAAGCCTGTATCAGCCGGCCGTTGATTCTGGCCTCAAACTGAGGATTACAGGCATCCCACTGCCCTTCGCGGCCAGTAGTAAGATAGAGATAGTTTTTTCTCCCCTCCGGCGCCGTTGGCACATGGAGACAGACTTCAAAGTTCTGCCATAGAGCATCCCCCCAAACAGCCGGGTTTGGCAGGGGTATCCTGACGCCGTCGGGATCAACGGAAAAAAGTTCTGCGGCCTCTGTGAATATGGGAAGCATCCTATCGAAATCTGAGAGCATACGGACAATTCGCGCTTCAAGCTGATGTTGGATCATAAAGCATTACCCCTTATTAGCACCCTGCATGATGAAGCCTTTAGACATAAAGCTCTGGGCAAGACTGTATAGGACAATAGATGGGATGGAATACATGAGTGAGTAGGCGGCAAGGTGACCATAGTTTACACCGTGCGTGCCGAAGAACTGGAACAGCCGGACTGCGGCAGGATACTTGGATGTGGATGTGAGCAGAATAAATGGGGTGAAAAAGTTCCCCCAGGAAGAGGTGAAGGAGTGGATTGCGATGGTACAAAGCCCTGGCAGCATGAGGGGCAGGATCACATGGATGAGACTCTTCAGCTTGCTTGCTCCATCGACCCAGGCCGCTTCTTCCAACTCAATTGACACTTGGTCCATGAAATTTTTCATCATCCACATGTTGTACGGAAGCTGTGTGGCCGCCATGAAGAGGATGACACCGACGATGTTGTCCATGAGATGCAACATGACAAAAAGCTTGTAAGCAGGGATCATCAGCGCGGTCATCGGCAGACAGGACATGAATAAAATGGTATACATGAAAGATTTCTTGTAGCGGAGCTCATATCGGGAGAGAGGGTAGCTCGCAAGAGCACAGACGACAACCTCAAGCGTGGCGACACCAATGGACAACAACAACCCTGTGCCGAAGGAGCGTACGTTCTTGCTTTCACTGAGAACTGATCGATAGTTCTCCATAACCCAGGTGGATGGGAGCTTGAGCCCGACACCGGCGCTGGGATTAAAGGAGGAGAAAATAACCCAAAAAAGTGGGAGGATGAAGACAACCGCCATGATGCTCATAATGATGTATGCGGTTCTTCTGCTTCTTTTCCTGTTCATTCAGATTTCCTCCTCTCCGCTCACTCTCTGTAGACGCGGGTATAGAGCACACTCAGGGCGATTCCCAGTGCAAGCAGAACGACGGAGATCGCACTGCCGTAGCCAAGCTGGAAACTCTTGAAAGCCTGCAGGTACATATATACCGGCAAGGTCTGTGTCTTTCCCGCCGGGCCGCCGCCCGTCATGGTGAAGATGAGGTCAAACACCCCGATGGTTTTGAGGGTGATGAGCATGGTATTGGAGAAAACCGTGCCTTTGATCTGGGGAATGATGATATAGAACAGGGTGTGCCAACGGTTCGCACCGTCGAGCATAGCGGATTCCGTTGTGTCAGCAGGCACATTGTCAAGTGCAGCCTGAAAGACAAGCATGGAATAAGCAGCTCCATGCCAAATGTTCGCGACGGTTACGGAAAGCAGTGCATGCTCATAAAGCCAGGCAACAGGCTTCAGTCCAAACACACCGATCATGCGGTTGACCGTCCCGATGTCTTTGCTGTAGAAAAAGGCATACATGCAGATGGCAGCAACCACCTCCGGCATGACCCAGCCCGTCAAAACACAGGAACCTGTGATGCGACGGAAGTTCGTGTTCTTGTCCTTCATCAAGGAAGCCATGAAGAAACCGAGCACCGTCTGACCAATGACCGAACCAATCAGGAAGACCAGTGTCGCACGGACGGATTTGAGCATGTTGCCGTCCTTCAGCATTCTCGCATAGTTGGCCAGCCCGATAAACTGCAGGTTCTTTGCCGCAGCGCCTGAGAGGGCAAGATTAGTAAAAGAATAGTAGAGAGCCATGGCGATCGGCCAGATAAAGAAGATGGCCAGAAGAATCACGGCAGGCCACAGCATCCATGTCTTATAGACCATATCGCTTGCTCTACGGCTGAACGGGAGCTGTCTGTGGGCAGTTGAGATTCTCATTTTGTATGCAACTTCCTTCCCCGAAGCTTATATCCGGCAGCAGAGCAGAGATCCGAAAAACCTTTTTGGGCCCCGCAGCGCTGTCAAACGGAAATAAGCGGCGGCAATTAGGGGGAAGCCGCCGCTTACAGTATACCACAGATCTGTGAAACGTAAAATGCTTACTTGAGATATCCGCCGTCATTCACAAAGTCTGCACCGACGAGGTCAGTAACAGCCTGGTTGTAATAGGCAAGCGCATCCTCCGCAGGTCCGGTGACTGCCATTTCAACTGCAGTGGAAATAAAGGTGGATACAGTCGCATAGTTCTCATTAGCCGGACGGAAGTAGCTGAACTCCAGATACTCGATCGCTTCATCGAGGAAGGGGAACTCGGAGACATACTTCTCATTTTCAGATGCGGAGGGAACAACGGAGAGGTTGCCACCGCCGATGAGGTAATCCACATAGCTGTCAACATCTTCGAAGAGTGCTGCAATGAAGTCAAACGCTGCCTCCGGGCACTCGCAAGCGGTGGAAATCGCAAGGCAGGAACCTCCGGAGAGGCTGATAAAACCTCCGCCGTTCTGTGCGGGAACCTTGATGGGAGCTATGATGTCTTCAAAGCCTTCCCAGGGACTGTTCTGGGGCAGGAACTTGGAAGCATACCATGTTCCGTACTGATAGGCAGCCATTTCGGATGCCTTGAAGTAATCAGTGGCGGTATTGCGGGCGTGAGAGTCGAGGATTTCCGCCTCGGGCATACCGAGACCGTTGGCATAGATATCATGATACAGCGCAAAGCTGTCGTACAAGCCCTGGGTGTTGATATTCCAGATACCGGTCGCATCGTCGACGAGGCGCTCGCCGGTCCCATAGTAGTACATGAGGAAGCCCTGCATGGTGGTCTTCTCTCCTTCGCCTTCCGAGGACGGGAGATAAATGGGAATCACACCTGTTTTGTCCTTCACGACAGTCAGACCGTCAAGAAGCTCCGCCCAAGTAGTGGGTTGCCAGTCCTTGCCGAGCCCTGCCTGGTCAAATATATCCTTGTTGATCCAGATGCATCGGGTGTCGGTGAAGGCGGGAATGCCATAGAGAACACCATCAATCCCAGTGCCGATTCCCTTGGTATACTCGCTGATGTAACCATTGTTCCAGCCATCCCATGCCTTTGCAAGTTCATCCAAGGGAATGAAATAGCCGGCAGAGATGTCAGACTGTAGCTGGAAGCCATCGTACAGAACGATATCCGGTGCGGTGGACGCGTTAGAGAGCTGAAGATGCATCTTTGTAGTGAAATCACTGTCGGAGACAGGCTCATCCTGAATCACAATTTCATACTCATCATTGTTCCACTTATCCGCAACACTCTTGATCCACTTGTAGGTGAAGCCATTTTCACCTGTGTCCGAGGCGTCATTGAAAGCAACAATGATCTGCTGTTTCTCTGTGCCCGCAGCCTCTGCCATGGTGCCAAAGGCACAGAGAGAAAACACCATGCAGAGAGCCAGAAGAAGTACAAGATACTTTTTCATTCTTTTTTTCTCCTTTACTGATATTTTTAGCCTGCAACAGCGGGCGGACGCAAAGTCATCGAGCCCGTTCTGCATTCTTATTGATATTCTATTGTGAGATTGAAAATACAGCATTCACATATTCGCTGTTTTTTGCTGATTAATTTGCTGTGTTCAGATTGAATATGATTTTTTTTCACAAAATTTCAGCCAAAAATTTGTTGGAAATCACGAAGCCACTGATGGTTTCCGGCTTTTAAAGCACAGCTTCTTTCCATTATGTGCAAATGAATGACGTTTCCGGTCTGTATTCCTTCCGAAAACCGTTCAAACTAATCGGAAAGGAAAAGCAAAGTAGTAGTCGGGATTTTGACAGCGGACTATGAATCGTGTATATTTAAATTAGGCCACAGAGATAAGGGTGATCACAGATGATACAGGAATATCAGGTGATAGAACATAATTACTACAGGGGCTTGAATCTGTTTCTCTCCAAGTTGTTTTACCGTGCCCCCCACTATCATCGTGAATGCGAATTGATGATGGCATTGGAAGGTGAAGCCGAGATTACTTTCTCAAATGGTAAAGGCTGCCATCTCTCCGAAGGCAATATTACTGTGATAGGCCCTATGGTCATGCATGAAATTCGTGCCGGCAAGAACGGAGTTCTTCTTATTACCGTTCACACCTCGTTCGCGATGCTGGAATACTTTTTATCGCACAGAATCAGCCCCTTCCTTGCGGCGGACACCGATATAAGCCCGTTCATGAGCCGTGAGGAACAGGATTCCCTTAAAAGCTTGTGTCTCAAACTAGCGCTATCCTATCCCGGAATGCCGGAAGATGATGCCGGGGAATGCTTTCTCCTTCAAGCCACGCTCATTACCTGTCTCTTCAAGATACTGCCAAAAGCAGAGAGAAAGGGTGAAGATACCAAAATAACAAAGACTCGTGTGAAGACAATCTCACGCGTTCTGGAATATGTGGATGACAATTTCCATCATAAGATCACCCTCGGAGAACTGGCCGTGAAAGAGAATCTGTCCCTGTCATATCTCTCTCATGCGTTTAAGGATGCTATGGGTATCAGCTTTCAGGAATATCTAAAGCAGAAGCGTTTTGAAAATGCCAGCCGACTTCTCCAGTCTTCGGAGATGAATCTTCTTGATATCAGTATCGCAAGTGGGTTCTCTGATGTTCGATATATGATGAAAGCATTTTCGGAAATCGCCGGCTGTTCTCCCGCAGAATACAGACGCAGTTTCCGTGAATATAGTGAGGAAATAAACAGGGTGTCAGAAAATAATCAGTATTATCTTACCAGGGAGGAAGCCTGTATGAAATTGATTGAGTGCCGGGCGAGAATGAATTGAGCCATTACGCTCACATGCTGAGTATAACCGGATCGGAGCGTTACTCAGCAATCGCCGCATAAAACAGGCTGTCCCCTCTGATGGCCATAGCGAGAGCAGAGTCTGACAGCAGAATTAACCCACAGCAGTGGCCAATTGGCTCTTTCTGCTGTGGGTTTTTTGTTTTTGTAAAAGGTTTTGGAATGAACTATGTCCGTAGACTTTGACGATAGACTTTTATGATTTTGAAGAGACTAAATCAGAGGTATCTTACCTCAACATCCTGTTTATTCGCATAGTCGATGGTGTTTTTGGTTCCGCCTTTCTCACCATTGAAGACGGCGATTACAAGGTTGCTATGGTCAACCATCCATTTGTTTCTTGCCATGAAGCAACCCTTATTATAGCCTGAACAGACGGTTTCCACGAGATCCTCTTTGCCAATTATTTTCTGGTACAGGGATGACCATTCAGGAGCCCAGCCCTTTCCAAAACCGGGATAGGGAACAGCGCAGATAAGCTTTATGGGTAGACCGTTATCCCGGAGATCCGCAACAATTTTGCCTGCCCAAAGATCTACGCCCTTGGCCATACCGGTGATGAAGGTAGTGTAGCCGTTGGCGATTGCCTGTATGATCTGCTGCTCCAAACCGGCCTTCACGGCTTCTTCGGGGAGTGTCAGTTTCTCCGGACGATGGCCTGTAAAGCATACACAATTACGACGGGAATCCAGTTCTGGCATATCTTAGGCCTCCTTCAAAACCAGTATTTGTTCATGACGGACATGAATTCATCTGTGATAGGAAAACCTGAGCTTTCACCGATAACGGAATCTGTACCGCAATACGGACACAGAGCTGTTCCGCGACAGTCAATCGGTGTGTCCTCAATGACCCACTCCCGGATCTCATTTG
>Ga0310695_10012215_pt1 | contig 12082 bp, 8 predicted proteins | sample RumenRJG_04DNA_FD_203882 | JGI IMG/M metagenome (GOLD analysis project Ga0310695, IMG submission 203882) | Bovine rumen microbial communities from Lethbridge, Alberta, Canada - RJG_04 (v2) (version 2) | ecosystem: Host-associated > Mammals > Digestive system > Stomach > Rumen | place: Canada... | reverse complement strand
CGAAGCAAAGGTATGCCGGAATGAGTGAAAGGTTATCCGTTTCTTTATGCCGGCCTTTTTCAGCCAGTCCTTTAGAGGATGCTGAGCCATGATGATTTCAAAGCCCTCAAAGACATGTCCGTTGATGGTCTTTCGTCCTTGTGAGATTAGTTTGTATGCTTCATCGCTGATAGGTATCATGTTTCGTGCCTTTGTTTTCTGGGCATAGAACTCGACGTATTTACCACCATCCGCATATTCCTTGATGTTCTCCCATTTGAGATTGATGATGTCACTACGACGCATACCCGTCAGGCAAGCGAAGATAGATGCTTTCTTCAAGATGTCTATTTCACATGGAGTACGGTACAGCTTGCGTAGTTCTTCAAGTGTAAGGCTTTGCTTGGCTACTGGTAAGGTCTTGATTTTGTCCAGATAGTCATTGGGGTTTGTACGGATCATCTTGTCCCTATAGGCAATATTGATGAATCCGCGGAATGTTGCCCAGTAGCCAGCAACAGAATTGATGATCAGGGGCTTGCCCGTCCTGAGGTTCTTTGCCTTCAGGAGGTAGTCCCGGAACTTGTTGCAAAGGTCAAAGTCCACCTCTTCACATTTGCATTTGCCACCTACATAGTTGGAAAAATGCTTATAGACAATCTTCCATTTTTGGTCTTTGTTTTGAAGTATCAGATTGAAATAGGCGAGGAAGTCTCCTTCCATCTTTGAGCGGTCAAAGAAGTCATAGCGTTCATTGACAACTGACTCAAAGCGTCGGCAGCGAATAGCTTCAGCTTTCTCTGTCATTACTTCATTGAAGTGCTTTTCTCGAAGGTTGCTTGGATTCTTGTAGATGTAGATGCCGAGAGATTCATGACGGATGGTTTTCATCGTGATTGTATCACGATAACCTGGGTAGTAATCCAGGTAGTAGGATAGCATTCCACCTTTGATGGAACGTGTCCTCAACTTGATGGTCTTACAATACTGCATAGTCTTTAATGTTTTATTTGTTTGCAAATGTCTTTAATTATTTGTTGCTGATAGAAGTCATTTCAATATAATCTGTGATAAAGCATGAATAAGTGCGATAAGTGAGAATATCATGTATACTGGCGTTCGTGGATGATTCTGATAACATCTTCTTTCAGGAATAGGGCAAACCTGCCTTCGTGTATCTTCTTTACATCGCTGTATCTCAGCATACCATAGACTTTATCCCTTTCCATCTTGAACTTCTCACATATCTGTTCCACCGTAAAGTACATATCTCCATATTTAGCCATGACGTTATTCACTTCTTCTATGGCTGACCTCAGATAATAGGTAATGCCATGTTCTTTTTTAGATGGAATCTTATGCCGGGACACGAATGTTCGTCTGGCACAGACTGAAATGTTCATCATGTCCTCGACTTCCACTCCAGTAATCCATTCTGCCGACTCGTTGCCTTGCAGTTCTGGACTCGCCTCATTCTTGGAGAACATGGCTTCAATAGCCTTCAACTCATAGAAGTTGATATGCTTGATCGTTATCTTTGGCACCTTGGCCTCTCTGGTTCGTCCATGTACATGGTGGACAGTAACCTTAAAGCGTTCTGCAATCTGCTGAGCCGTTACATAGTCCTTAGGCACGTCAAATTTGTCGGGGTTTCTATTGAACAGCTGTTCTATAGCTGCTTCATTATAATAGTTAAGGTGTCCGATTACGATTTTGGGCGTTTTTCCTACCCGTGTCTTTGCCTGAACATATTTAGGTGAAACACCGTATTTCTCTGCGATTTGCTGGACGGATACATAGCCAACGGGAACTTCTTTTATTCTGGGCTGTTTCTTTCTGCGTTCCATTTCCTTGGCAAGAGCGTTGGTTTCCATACGTTCCTTGATAATACGGTCGAACTCCTTCCGGTTGATGACCGTATATCTCCCTTGCTTGTGAGAGTCAATCCCATAGTTGTGGACATAGTAAGAAACCTGGTCCTTGCTGAATTTGTATTTCTCCATGACATCAGCATATGTGTAATAGTTGGGGTCAACAGATTCCCGTTCGCCTTTTAACGTATCGATGTGAGCCTTGGAGTAATAAACCTTTCGCCCTTGCGTGATACGAGGAATCTTGTTGCGCTGGACAAAAGAAAGCACGGCCATGTGACTCATCTTGTATTTTTCCTCTAACTGTGGGATGGTGTAGTAATCTCTCAAATCGAATTCGGCAATGAGTTGTGCAAAGTGGACATCAACGAGAGCACGGTCAAAGAAGCAGTTCCTTCCTTGATAGACCTTGGGGATGTTGTACATTTCACATCGATGGAGGATAGCTTTCTTGCAGATCTTGAACTTTTCGGCGATTTGGCGTATGGTATAGTATTCACGCTTTTCCTGTTTCTTCTCAGTATGAGTTTGATAGGAGGGAGGATTGTCAAACAGCTTGTCGATGTCCTTACGCCTTACTATAGTTTTTCCTCTTAATTGCACTGCCCTGATGGTACCATCCCGCATGTAGCGATAGAAAGTAGCACGGCTTATTCCTAAAAGCAATGAACCTTCAGTAGGAGTCAGGAATTCTTTGCTCCCAAGAACATCTCTCTCGGGGGTCTTCTTCTCTTTCTCCATAAACTCGGCAATCTTTCTTTGCCTGAGGTTGTTCTTGTAGTCCTTATTATTACACGAAGGTGAGCAATACAGAGTGTTCATCTTGTGTGCAATAAAGGTACTTCCACAGTACTTACAGCGTTTCTGAATTTCCATATAGAGTTACAGTTATTCGTGAATTTTCTCCTCCAAAAGTGTCTCACAGCGTCTCATCACGTCTCATGGTGTCTCACGTTGTATCCTCAATGGCATTTTGACCTTTTCTCATGGTGTCTCACGATGGGGTCTTTGATGTCAAATTGGTGTGAAAGAGCGATGCGATTTTACTTTCGCGGTAGAAATACGGTGCAAAAATACTTCGAATAACTTGAACTACCAAATATGTAACTTGAAGTGTTAAAATGCAAAAAGTCCCTCATTTAGAGGGACTTACTTCAAATTGCTAAAAGTTATTCAGAGTTGTTTATAAGGGGCTACTTGCCCACGCAGAAATTTTTAAAGATATTTCCTAATACTTCGTTGGGGGTGATGATGCCTTTGCCTGTAATCTCTGATAATTGGGAAAGGACGAGGCGGAGGTCTTCGGCAATAAGGTCGCCGCTGAGATTGTTCTCTAAAGAATCAATGACACGCAGGAATGTTTCATGAGCTAGTGTCAAAGCTTCATAGTGACGGGCACTCGTGATGATGACATCGTTCTCTGAAATTTCGGGAATATTGGCTGCTTTGAAAATGGCGTCTTCGAGTGCTTCTATTCCTTGGCCGTATTTGGCGCTGATGGCGAGGACGGGATGTTTATAGTCAGCAACTGAATTGCTGACAATTGGTAATTTGTCTACCTTGTTTTGGGTGATAATCAATGACTTACCAGCTGTTTGTTTGATAATTTCTTTAATTTCTTTTTCGTCTGGAATTTCATCAATTACCCATAAGACTATTACCGCTTCGGAGAGTTTCTGATAGGTGCGTTCGATACCTAACCGTTCTATCTCATCTGTTGTGTTGCGAATGCCTGCCGTATCGATAAAGCGGAAGGTGATTCCATTGATAATCGTAGTGTCCTCAATGACGTCTCTTGTTGTCCCATGAATGCTGGAAACAATGGCTTTGTCGTCGTGAAGCAGACGATTAAGAAGCGTGGATTTTCCTACGTTAGTCTTGCCGATAATGGCCACTGGAACACCTTGCTTAATGGCATTACCCATTTCAAAGGATTGTGAGAGACGGACAATCTTGTTGTCAATATTTTTGGCAAGTTCTAACAATTCGGAACGGTCGGCAAACTCAAGGTCCTCATGGTCGGAGAAATCCAGTTCCAACTCCAAAAGAGAAGTCATTTTCAGAAGTTGTTCGCGAAGTATACCGAGTTCAGATGAGAAGTTTCCCCGAAGTTGAGACATCGCCATTTTATGAGTAGCCGCATTTGTAGATGCTATCAGATCAGCCACGGCTTCAGCTTGTGAAAGGTCCATCTTGCCATTGAGATAGGCACGCTGGGTGTATTCGCCAGGAAGTGCCTGGCGGCAGCCGTTCAGTATTAGAAGTTCTAACACCTTACTTATGATATAACGTGAACCATGGCAGGAAATCTCTACGGAGTCTTCGCCTGTATAAGAATGCGGGGCACGGAAAATGGAGACAAGCACGTCGTCGATGATATCACCTGTGGTATTTTGGATGGTGCCGTAGTGGATGGTGTTGGCGAGTAATTGGGATTTCTGGGAACTGTTGGGGCGATAGATATGGGAAAGAATCTCAAGTGCTTGCGGACCTGAGATTCTTATGACGGCTATTGCACCTCCGGCAGGAGTTGCCAGGGCGCAGATGGTATCGTTATTCATTATGCTTTTAAGTTGCGGTGAAATCGCAACATACAGGGCTTTTAAATGCGGTCGAGCACCAATGTGATGAGTGTGTCGATACTATTCTTATAGTTCGTGTTCATCTCACCAGCATAACGGTTTGCAATGACCATGCAACAAGTCATGGCCTTATGGCCAAGTAGCGATGCAAGACCTGCAAGGGCTGATGACTCCATCTCGAAATTACAGATGTGGAGGTCGCCATACTGGAAAGACTCGATTTTCTTATTCTGATCAGGATCCTGGACGGGAATACGGATTTTACGTCCCTGGGGGCCATAGAAACCACCGCAGGCAACAGTAATGCCCCTTACCATTTCGGAGCCAGCCACACGTTCAATAAGTTCAGGATCTGCAACGGCTACATAAGGCGCTCCCTTTTTAGGATTCCAATCCATATGTTTGGTGAAGGCAGCCTCAAGGTCGAGGTCACAAACTTCATCGCGACCGGCGTAGTAGTTGAGCAAGCCATCGAAGCCAATGCTCTTAACCGAGGCGATGAAAGTGCCCACGGGGGTAAATGGCTGAAGACCACCGCAGGTACCAATACGCACCATCGTCAGTTCACGATGCTCATCTTTTTCCTCACGTGTATTGAAGTCTATGTTAGCCAAAGCATCAAGTTCTGTGGCCACGATGTCGATGTTGTCACATCCGATTCCATGGCTCTGTGCGGTGATGCGTTTGCCCTTATAGGTACCGGTGATGGTGTGGAACTCACGGCTGCTTACTTCGTTCTCTATGGAATCGAAATGAGCAGCAACCGTATTGACACGGGCAGGATCGCCTACAAGAATCACCTTGTCGGCCAAATGTTCGGGCTTCAGATGGAGATGAAATGCGCTTCCGTCCTCATTGATGGGGAGCTCGGAGGCAGGAAAATGTCTTTTTGTCATAGTTATAAGGTTTTAATAAAGACGAAATGGCTGATGAAACCAGCCACAACGAAGGACTTTAGTTGTTAATGGCTCTAATCTCGTCGTTTCTGATACGACGGTTCATAGAGGCGATGTCAAGCCGGAGCTGTTGGAGTTCTTTCTCGGCTTTCAGGATTTCTGCTCCAAGAGCAGAGCGGTCGAATCGATTGGCATTGTGATATTTCACCCGAGCGTCCTCAAGTTCCTTCTCGCTCTTGGCCAGCATCTGCTGCATTTCCTTGAGTTGGTCGAGGCGAGTCTTGTTTTCTACGACCTTGAAGTCATCTTCGCTCGTGTAGGTGATATCATCATTAATGATGAAGGAGAAAGTGTTCACCTTAACAGGTTTATATTCACGTTCCTTCATTTGCTTCAGACGGCGTTCTGCCAAAGCCAGTTCCACGTAGTGACCATCCCATGTGTCGGCAATACTGGTAAGAGCTGCACGGGAACGAACCGTGGAAAGGCCCTCAGTCTCAATGCTCAGATTCTCACGGCTCAATGGGGGTACGAAAGTGTAAACACATACACGTCCTTCAGGTTGGCGACGGTCGGTGACAAACCATCCGAGTGTGTCAACCTCATCCACCACGTACATATAGTCGTTGGCGTTGGAATTGAAAGGATAGCCTATGTTCTGTGCCTTCAGATATGTGTTGTCTTCAGCATCATAGCGCGTAATGAAGATGTCATAACCGCCCAATGAGCCTTCTCCTTTATGAGAGAAATAAAGCGTAATGCCATCAGACATGAGGAAAGGATAGTTGGAGGGTTCACCCAGTGATTCTACAAACTGGCGCTTTCCCCATTCATCACCTTCCTTGCTCTTGGTATAGATGCGTGCGTTTCCAGCGGTGTCAGCGATGGAATAGAGCATACGGTCACCAAACTCATTGGTGAACTGGTAGCCATATTCCGTGGGCTCTATCTTTCCACATTCTGGCGGAAGCGGGATATAGCTAAGAAAACTGTCCTTAGCCACCACGATGCTGTCCACGATGAGCACCCTTTGCGTGGCTTCCAGAAGATTCTCGTGGAGGATCTGTGCAGCCGTGGGGGCCTTTGGTTGGGGCGCAGGTGTGCGCTTCTTCACCTGGGCATTAGAGCTAATGCTGATAGCAACAGTAAGGAGTAGTAGGGTGAGAATCCTTTTCATTTGATGATCTTGATGGAGTTTTACTATTTCATGAAGACAAGATAAACCGCGCAGATGATGAGCAGAAAGGCGAGGATATGGTTCCAGTGGAGGTGTGTGCCCTGAAACATGATGTTCGTAATGACACAGAACACCGCAATGGAAATGCCCTCCTGAATCACTTTTAGCTGAACGATGTTGAAGGGACCTCCGTTGCCGTTGAAGCCGAATCGGTTTGCCGGTACCTGACAGCAATACTCAAAGAAGGCAATACCCCACGAAAAAGCGATGACACCGATGAGTGGCCAGTTGCTGGAAACGCCCGATTGCTGGAGACGGAGATGCCCATACCAAGCAAACGTCATGAAGACGTTGCTCAGTATAAGCAGGATGATGGTATAGAGACCGTTCATTTCTTCTTTTTTATGGATTGCGACAGAGTCGTAATTTACGGAACTATTTTGCTTGGAGTTTGGCATCCATAGAGGCAGCGGCACGTCGGCCATCACCCATGGCGAGGATAACCGTGGCACCTCCGCGAACGATGTCACCACCGGCAAACACCGTGGGACGTGAACTCTGCATGTCGTCATTCACGGCAATGGTGTTCTTACGACCCAGTTCAAGACCCTTGATTGACTTCGGAACCAATGGGTTGGGACTTACACCCACGGCCACGATAACCTGATCTACATCGAGGGTAACAGTTTTGCCTTCGACGGGGATAGGAGAGCGACGGCCAGAAGCATCGGGTTCACCAAGTTCCATCACCTGAAGTACAGCCTGTTTCACAGCACCCTGTTCATCGGCAATATACTCGATGGGGTTGTGGAGCGTGAGGAAGCGGATTCCCTCTTCCTTAGCGTGTTTCACCTCCTCCAGACGGGCAGGCATCTCCACCTCAGAACGGCGGTAAACCAAGGTCACGTCAGCACCCAGGCGCTTAGCTGTACGGCAAGAGTCCATAGCCGTGTTACCACCACCTACCACGAGTACACTCTTGGCAGGATTCAGCGGGGTGTCGGTTGTGGGATTGGCTGCATCCATCAGGTTCACACGGGTGAGATACTCGTTGGACGACATGATGTTGATGGCATTTTCGCCAGGAATATTCATGAAGTTGGGCAGACCTGCACCGGAACCTACGAAGATACCCTTGAAGCCTTGAGCCTCGAGTTCGTCCACGGAAATGGTCTTACCGACAATCACGTCTGTCTGGAAATGAACGCCCATCTTGGCGAGATTGTTGATTTCAACATCCACGATGGCATTGGGCAGACGGAATTCAGGAATACCGTATTTCAACACACCGCCAATCTCGTGAAGTGCCTCAAATACATACACATCGTAACCCTTCTTGACCATGTCGCCGGCGAATGAAAGTCCCGAAGGACCAGAGCCCACGACGGCAATCTTGATACCGTTAGAGGGAGCAATCTCGGGGATTGACATGTTCCCGCTTTCACGCTCAAAGTCGGCGGCAAAGCGCTCCAGATAACCGATGGCCACAGCCTGACCACCACTCTTCAGATGAATACACTTGCTCTCGCACTGCTTTTCCTGTGGACATACACGGCCACAAACGGCTGGCAGGGCAGAGGTGTCCTTCAGCACTTTGGCAGCAGCCAGGAACTGACCTCGCTCGATATTCTTGATGAATGAGGGGATATTCACGTTGACAGGGCAACCTTCCACACAAGAGGGCTTGGGACAGTCGAGGCAGCGCTTAGCCTCGGTGAGAGCCTGCTCCTTGGTGAGACCCTTGTTCACCTCCTCCAGACGCGTTGTGGCGCGATAAACGGGGTCGAGCTCGGGCATTACGACACGTTGGATAGCCATACGCTCCTTGGGCTTCATGCTCTTGCGGAGTTCCTGGCGCCATTCAGCTTTGTTGTCGGTGAGTACTTCGATAGTGTCGTTGGTGGGGTCGTCGTCCATCACGATATCGGTGGTTGCAGCGACGGAGTCACTGCCTACAGTAGAAGACGGGCTGGCGAGGTGCTCCTCATAGTGGGCGAGTTCTTCCTGCTCCTCGCGCTTGAAAGTTCCCATGCGCTTGAACATTTCGTCCCAGTCAACCAAGGCACCATCGAACTCAGGACCGTCGATGCAGACGAACTTTGTCTTACCGCCAATCGTCAGTCGGCAGGCACCGCACATTCCCGTTCCGTCCACCATAATCGTGTTCAGGGAAACCTCGCAGGGAATATTGTGCTTCTGAGCGGTAAGGTTTGAGAATTTCATCATGATGGGAGGACCGATGGCAAACACCTTGTCAACGTGCTCCTGCTCAAAGAACTTCTCCATACCTACGGTGACCACGCCTTTCTCGCCGTAAGAGCCATCGTCGGTCATGATGATCACCTCATCGGAAGATTCGCGAACCTTGTCCTCCAGGATAATCAAATCCTTGGAGCGTCCTGCCATCACACTAAGCACGCGGTTGCCTGCAGCCTTTAACGCCTGGATGATGGGAAGCATGGGAGCCACGCCAAGTCCGCCGCCAGCACAAACCACCGTGCCGTATTTCTCGATACGGGTTGGGTTGCCCAGCGGTCCAACCACGTCGGCCACATAGTCGCCCACGTTGAGGGCGCAAAGCTTCTTACTCGACAGACCTACCATCTGAACGACGAGTGTGATGGTGCCTTTCTCAATATCGGCACCGGCAATGGTCAGTGGCATGCGCTCGCCCTTCTTGTCAACGCGCACGATGACGAAGTTGCCGGCCTTACGGCTCTTGGCGATGAGCGGAGCTTCAATCTCGAAGAGGAAAACCTTCTCGGAGAATTGTTCTTTTCTTACAATCTTGTTCATATTATGTTCGGTTGTTTTTCTTGGTTTGTTGCGACGGAGTCGCTACTTTCGGAACTCAGTCGATGATGTCGCAACCCATATAGGGGATGAGGGCCTTCGGGATGCGGATGCCTTCTGGCGTTTGGTTGTTCTCTAAAAGAGCGGCTACGATGCGGGGCAGAGCCAGGGCAGAGCCGTTGAGCGTGTGGCAGAGTTCCGGCTTCTTGGCACCCTCAGGACGATAGCGGCATTTCAGACGGTTAGCTTGATAAGTATCGAAGTTAGATACCGACGAAACCTCCAGCCAGCGTTTCTGAGCCTCACTATAAACCTCGAAATCATAGCAGATTGACGAGGTGAAACTCTGGTCACCGCCACAGAGCAACAGGATGCGGTAGGGGAGTTCCAGCTTCTTCAGCAGACCTTCCACATGCTCCAGCATTTCCTTGTGGCTTTCCTTGGAGTGTTCGGGCTTGTCGATGCGCACAATCTCAATCTTGGAGAACTCGTGCAGACGGTTCAAGCCGCGTACGTCCTTGCCATAGGAGCCCGCTTCGCGACGGAAGCACTCTGTGTAGGCGCAGTTCTTGATAGGCAGGTCCTTCTCGTCGAGAATCACGTCGCGGTAGATGTTGGTGACGGGAACCTCTGCCGTGGGGATGAGATAGAAATCATCCACCTCACAATGATACATCTGACCTTCTTTGTCGGGCAGCTGACCCGTGCCGTAACCCGATGCGGCATTCACCACCGTGGGAGGCATGATCTCGGTATAACCAGCCTTGCGGGCCTCGTCGAGGAAGAAGTTGATGAGCGCACGCTGCAGACGGGCACCCTTGCCGATATAGACGGGGAAACCGGCACCGGTGATCTTCACACCCAGGTCGAAGTCGATGAGATTGTATTTTTTGGCGAGTTCCCAGTGGGGCAGGGGATTCTCGATGTTGAGGTTGGGATTCACGTCCCAGTTGCCCACGGTGTCACCCTCGCGGCATTCGCGAAGATTACTTTTCACCACGTGATTGTCTTCCGCACAAGAGCCCTCAGGCACTTCGTCGTAAGGAATATTGGGGATGGTGCAGAGCAGAGCCGTCAAGTCCTCTTCGGCCTTCTTCATTTGCTCTTCCAGCTGCTTGTTCGTTTCCTTCATTTCCGAAACCTTCTCCTTGATGGCGTTAGCTTCGTCCTTTTTGCCTTCCTTCATCAGCCCGCCAATCTGAGCGGCCATTTTCTTGGCGTCGGCTAGGTTGGCGTCCAGTTGTTGTTGGGATTCACGGCGCTGCTTGTCGATGGCCAATACCTGATTTATGGCTTCTTCTGCACCGTTGAAGTGCTTTTTGTTCAGACCGCTGATCACGCGGTCGCGTTGCTCTTTGATGAGTTGTAATGTCAGCATTGTTTTATAATGTTTATTCTTGGTTTTCGTATAACGATGCAAAGGTACAAAAAGTTTCTGAACCGTGCAAGAATAATATGCAAAAAAATGTACGCGCATGCGATAGGTTGTTACACGCGTTTGAACAGCCGATGACAAATGACAGATGACAGTTTTTTTAATTAGCATAATAAATCTGCGTAGAAAAGTTATTATTATATATATTTATAAATATATATAATAATAAATCTCTATACTCCTTTTTTCTCTCGATTTAAAATAACTGTCATCTGTCATAACTGTCATCTGTCATCAGGAAAGTCTGTGTCTTTCCCTGTATAGTGTTGACTCCTTTTGAGCCTTGATTTGTTGCTGTTTGTTAATTACTGTTTATTGTACTGATTCTATTGACTTATCTCTCTGATTAGGTTGTCTGCTTTCCTGATTTTGTTGTCCCTTTTACCGGTTTTGTGGACTTTGTACTGGAAATGTTGACCTTTTCTCATAACTCTTTTAACTTTTTAAGCTGCTTTGCAGGAGTCAATGTATTACTGGCTAAGACACCCTATATTTGCAAGAATGCCTTAGAAGCGTTGCAAGAGTGCCTTAGAAGCGTTGTAAGAATGCAGTAGAAGCGTTGCAAGAATGGCGTAGAAGCGTTGCAAGAATGCCGTAGAAGCGTTGTAAGAATGGCGTAGAGGCGTTGTAAGAATGGCGTAGAAGCGTTGTAAGAATGCCGTAGAAGCATTGTAAGAATGGCGTGGAAGCAGGGCTTCTGCCTAAGTAAAGGATTACGTCGTGGCGGTTTTGGCTTAATCCCTAATAGACGCAGAAAACCTCCACCCGGATGGGCAGAGGTTTCTGTTGTTTGTTTGGAATAAGATGTTTATTGTTAAGCTTCAGCCTCAGCAGGGATTACTGATACTGTGCTCTTGTTGTTGCGGCCCTTCTTGAAGTTAACCACACCGTCAACGAGAGCGTAGAGCGTATCGTCCTTACCAATGCCTACATTCAAACCAGGGTTGTGCTTAGTACCGCGCTGGCGAACGATGATGTTGCCGGCAACGACTTTCTGTCCACCCCAGATCTTCACGCCAAGTCGCTGAGCAGCTGACTCGCGTCCGTTCTTAGAACTACCTACACCTTTTTTATGTGCCATTCTAAAGTCCTCCTGAAATTTAAGCGGTTACTGATTTAATTTCAACCTCTGTGAACTGCTGGCGATGACCGTTCTTCTTGCGGCTATCCTTGCGGCGCTTCATCTTGAAGATAATCACCTTCTCACCCTTAACGAGCGGGTTCTTCACTTCGGCTACTACTTTCGCACCTTCTACGGTTGGTGCACCTACCGTCACGGCTCCGTCGTTGTCAACGAGGAGAACCTTGTCAAACTCAACAGTCTGACCTTCTTCAGCGTCCTTGATACG
>Ga0310695_10012214_pt1 | contig 12082 bp, 7 predicted proteins | sample RumenRJG_04DNA_FD_203882 | JGI IMG/M metagenome (GOLD analysis project Ga0310695, IMG submission 203882) | Bovine rumen microbial communities from Lethbridge, Alberta, Canada - RJG_04 (v2) (version 2) | ecosystem: Host-associated > Mammals > Digestive system > Stomach > Rumen | place: Canada... | reverse complement strand
CCCGACGAGCTTTCGGGCGTGCTCGACGAATACCGCCGCCGCGACATCCCCATCGATGCCATCGTGCAGGACTGGCAGTACTGGGGTTGCGACTCGAACTGGAACGCCATGAAGTTCGAGAACCCCCATTACCTCAACAAGATTGGCGACACGAAGCAGATGCGCTACCTTCCCAACGACGAGGATCCCGATGCCGAGATTGCCAAGGCGAAGGCACAGGGCGCCCCGCGCCTGACCACGCCGCAGCAGATGGTCGACTACGTGCACGGGCAGAATGCCCATCTGATGATCACCCTCTGGCCCGACTTCGGACCCTGGACCAGGCAGTACAAGGAACTCGACAAGCTGGGTGCCCTCCTTCCGTTCGACACCTGGCCCCGCAACCGTGGCGTGCTGGTCTATGACGTGTTCAACCCCAAGGCGCGCGACATCTACTGGAAATATCTCACCAACCTCTACCGCATGGGCTTTGATGCGTGGTGGACCGATTCGACCGAACCCGACCACTTCGAGCGGGAGGGTGACCTGGACTACATGACTTACGACGGCTCGTGGCGCAGCGTGAAGAATGCCTTCCCGCTGGTTCACAACCGCGGCATCTACGAGCACCAGCGTGCCACGAAGGGCAACAACAAGCGACAGCTGCAGATGACGCGTTCGGCTTCGTTCGGCATCCAGCACTACGGCACATTCTCGTGGAGCGGCGACATCGTGAGCAACTGGACCGACATGCAGAACCAGGTGCCTTCGGGCCTCAACTACGTGATCTGCGGCATTCCGATGTGGAACACCGACCTCGGCGGCTTCTTCGGCTGGGACTTCGGCAACGACCCCAAGAGCCCCTACGCCCAGGAACTGATGGTGCGCTGGATGCAGTGGGGTACGTTCATGCCCCTGATGCGCAACCACTGCTCTTCGCCCATGGTGAGCGAGATCTGGCACTATGGCGAGCCCGGCGACTGGGCGTACGACGTGCAGAAGCACTTCATCGAACTGCGTTACCGCCTGTTGCCCTACATCTACAGCCAGGCGGGTGCCACCGTGCAGCGCAGCGACCTGATGATGCGTCCGCTCGTGATGGACTTCGCCGATGACAAGGTTGCCATCAACCGCGACGACGAATACATGTTCGGCCGCGCTCTGCTCGTCAAGCCCATCACCCAGCCCCTCTATTCATGGACGGGCGAGCGACGCTCGAGCCACTGGATCTATCCCGAACCGCAGAAGGCGGCGGCTCCAGTCGAGGTCTATCTGCCGGCAGGTACGCAGTGGTGGGACTTCTGGAGCAACCAGCAGTATGAAGGCGGCAAGGCCATCAAGCGCCTTGCACCTATGGACATCATGCCCGTCTTCGTCAAGGCCGGCAGCATCATCCCCTTCGGTCCCAAGGTGCAGTACACGGGCGAGAAGGCTTGGGACAACCTGGAGGTGCGTATCTACCCGGGTGCCGATGGCGACTTTGTGCTCTACGAAGATGCCGGTGACGGCTATGGCTACGAGCAGGGCGAGTTTGCACAGATCGGTTTCCACTGGAACGACGTGACGCGCACTTTGACCATCGACGCACGCGAAGGCAATTATCCCGGCATGCTGCTGAGCCGACAATTCCGCATCCATGTGGTGAGCGCTGCCTCGGAAGCCGGCGACAAGGAAGCCTCCACGTTCCAAAAGACGGTAAACTACGAGGGCGAGGCAATGTCTGTCACTTTATAGTTGCTATAGTTAATATAGTTCCTATATTTAATATAGTCACTATATTTAATATAACCACTATAGCCTAAAATATAAAATTTATGAAGCATCTTTTGATCGCATTTTCCCTGCTGGCCGCCACGGCAGTGCAGGCTCAGAAGACGGTACCCGTGCAGGTGCCGGGGTACCCTATCTCTCCCGTGCCTTTCACCCAGGTCAAGGTGGGTGACGGCTTTTGGGGACAGCGCCTCAAGGCCAGCCGCGAGGTGACCATCCCCTTGGCTTTCTCGAAGTGTGAGGAGTCGGGCCGTTACCGCAATTTCGAGATTGCTGCGCGTCAGTTGGCAGGCGAGAACACCGAAGACGTCAAGGTGGAAGGCTTCTCGTTCGACGACACCGATGTCTATAAGACCATCGAAGGCGCCAGTTATTCGTTGCAGACCTATCCCGACAAGCGTCTTGTGGCCTATATCGATTCGGTGCTCGAGATCGTGAAAGGCGGACAGGAGCCCGACGGTTACCTTAACACCGCCTGGACGATGAACCCCAAGCACCCCCACCAGTGGCATGGCACCAAACGCTGGGAGAAGGTCGAGGTGCTGAGCCATGAGTTCTACAACCTTGGCCACATGCTCGAAGGTGCCGTTGCCCACTATCAGGCCACGGGCAAGCGCAACTTCCTCGACATCGCCATCCGCTATGCCGACTGCGTCTGCCGCGAGATCGGACTGGGGGAGGGGCAGGTGGATCGTGTGCCCGGACACCAGATTGCCGAGATGGGACTCGTGAAACTCTACCTCGTGACAGGTGACCGTAAATATCTCGACCAAGCCAAGTACTTTCTCGACCGTCGTGGCCTGACTACGCGCAAGGATGCCTACAGCCAGGCCCACAAGCCTGTGGTCGAACAGGACGAGGCAGTGGGTCACGCCGTGCGTGCCACTTATATGTATGCCGGTATGGCCGACGTGGCAGCCATCACGGGCGACAGTGCCTACCTGAAGGCCATCGATAAGATCTGGGACAACATCGTCGGAAAGAAGTACTACATCACCGGTGGCATCGGCGCACGTCACAACGGCGAGGCGTTCGGCGACAACTACGAACTGCCCAATGCCGAGGCCTATTGCGAGACCTGTGCAGCCATCGGCAACGTCTATGTCAATCATCGTCTCTTCCTGCTGCATGGTGAGTCGAAGTATTATGACGTGGTGGAGCGCACGCTCTACAATGCACTCATCTCGGGCGTTTCGCTCGAAGGCAACAGCTTCTTCTATCCCAATCCGTTGGCGGTGGCTTCCGACATGAACTATGCACGCAAGGCATGGTTCGGTTGCGCCTGCTGTCCTTCCAACATCTCGCGCTTCATTCCTTCGCTGCCCGGCTACGTCTATGCCGTGCGCGATCGTGATGTCTATGTGAACCTCTTCATGAACAATTCCGCTTCGCTCGCAGTGGGCGGCAAGAAGGTGGAACTCGAGCAGCAGACTGCCTATCCCTACGGCGACGAGATCAATGTCCGCATCAACAGGAATACTGCAGGACTGTTTACGCTCAAGATTCGCGTGCCCGGTTGGGTTAAGGGCGATGTGGTGCCCAGCGATCTTTATCGCTTCGTCGATGGGAAGGAGACAAAGTTCAACGTGACGGTTACCGATGCCAAGGGCCGTTCGCTCTATCCCGATGGCCGCATTACCGCTGATGGCTACTACACCATTGCCCGTCCCTGGAAGAAGGGCGATGTGGTGACGCTCCATTTCGACATGGTGCCTCGCCTCGTGGCAGCTAATGACAACGTCTGGGCCGACCGCGGCATGGTAGCCGTGGAGCGCGGACCGCTAGTGTATTGCGCCGAGTGGCCCGACAATGCTGCCGACGTGAGGACCTATCTGCTCAATCCTCGAGCTACGTTCAATGTCAATGATGCAGAATTGACGACCGACCAGGGCAACACCTATCCCATCTGTACGCTTTCGACCAGCGATGTCCAGACGTTGAGTTACGACAGCGCAGGCCGCCTCGTGGTTCGCGACGGCAAGCTCACCTTGATTCCTTATTATGCCTGGGATCATCGTGGACAAAAGGGCGGTATGGAGGTATGGCTCCCCGTTACGGTGGGGGCTGCTTCGGCTACACCACGACTCTTCAAGGAGCAGGGCTCAAACGGATTCTTCAACCGATAATTTTATTTGAAAATCGCTTTTAATGGCGTCATAATTTGAATGAAGGAAGACTATTTTCGGGTTTTCCTTCATTTTTTTTAGTTTTTTTGCACAACCTATTCCTTTTCTCTGTATATTTGCGCATTAAAAAATAGAATGCTAAAATTAAATCTAATTACTATTCACTATATACTATGAGCACAATTACACTAAAACGAATCTTTCTCCCTATGTTGTCGGCCCTTGCGCTGACCAGTTGTTTCTCTCCCGCCGAAGACAATGCCGATGCCATCGACGAATCAGCGGCTACCACTCGACTGAAGGTCACAACGCGTGCCGCTTCCGGAGAAGTGACTTATCCCATTCTTGTGATGGCCTATGATGAGTCGGGTGCACTCAAGGGCGAGCAGACCATCAATTCCGAAAGTGACGAGATCAGTCTCAAACTCAGCGAAGGTGCCTACCATATCACGGCTCTTTCCGGGCAAGGCAACTACACCGAACCATCGAGTTACAACCAGCAGTCGGCGCTCATCAACATTCCTACGGCAGGTTATGCCTCGTCACCGCTGATGATGGGTGGCGCAGATGTGCTGCTGACCAGTGCTTCGGCCAAGGTCAACGTTGTCATGACCTATCGCGTGGCAAGTCTCTCGCTTAGCCTGGAATCTGTGCCCGAGGACGTAAGTGCTGTCAGTGTAGGCGTCTCCCAGCAATATAAGGCCATCGACATGTCGGGTACATTCAGCGGATCGAGCACTGCCAACGTGAAGTGCACCAAGACGGGTGACGTTTGGACTTCCGAGCAGGTTTATTTACTCCCTGGTGCCGGCTCTTCGACCACACTCACCCTTTCGCTCACCAATGCCGAGGGACAGACCAGTTACAGTTATGAACTCAGTGAGCCTTTGATGGCGGCTGTGCCCTATACCATCAAGGGAACATACGTCGAATCGACAGCCCCCTACATAACGGGTGTCATCACCATCGAAGGATGGCAGGAGGAACGTTCCTTTGACTTTGAGTTCGGAAGTGGTAGCAGTAGCGGCGGTGCCGGTGTCGTTACTCCAACCAATGACGTTACAGCCATCCCCGAACCCAGCAGCGTTTGGAACGGACATATTGTTGCCCTAGTCGATAATGCGACTTCAACCGAAGCCGATGTGCTTCTGCTTGGTCTGCGTGAGATGAAGAACGTCTTTGCTCCTGCTGCCGAAGGCCATGAGACGCAGATGCAGGATTCTGTCCAAGCCTATTTCGAAAACGATTTGAAGGACTGGGCAGTTCCCACCGAGGAGCAGGCACGTGCCTTGAAGAAGCAATATGGCGGCAACTTCGACGAATTGAATCTGCTTATTGAACAACAGCAAGGCGACACTCTGCACGTCTATACATCCAGCAGCAATGCCCGTTATCTCTGTGAAGAGGGCACCAAGACGTTCAACTTCGCTGCCAATGGCTCTATCACCAGTGCGGGAACTTCCACCAAGTATCGCCTGCGTCTGGTAAAGAAGATTCACGTCGTCGTAAAATAAATTAACCTATTATATGGCAGATAACTATCTCGAACGTCAGCAGGAAGCTCTGGAGCAGCGCAAGGCGGGAAAGCGGGTACTCACACCCGCCCAGCGCAAGCGCTTCTACACACGTCCCGTTGTCACCAAGACGCACGAACAGCAGCAGGCCGAAATCGCTCAACTACAAAAGAACGATAAAAAAGAATAGATTATGAAAAGTATAGCCATCTATACCCTCACCTCCGAGCTCCATGACGAGCAGGCTGTGGGTGCTGTGACCCGTGAGTTTCTCGAAAGTCTCTCTATTGAATACGATTTTCGAGGCAGTGATTATGCTGACTTCGGTAGTTATCCGCTGAGTCTCATCTTTGTTCGAACGGGTGGCACCGAGGGCATCTTCCGTCGTCTCCTCCCCACGCTTCCAATAGGGAAGGGGGAGAAGTTCTACCTCTTGTCGTCGGGCAAGAGCAATTCGTTAGCTGCTTCGATGGAGATTCTTTCCTACTTGCAGCAGAATGATTTGCAGGGAGAGATTCTGCATGGAGACCCGGGATATATTTCCCGCCGAATCAACATGCTTGCTCAGGTAGAGTCTGCTCGACGAAAACTGCGTGCATGTCGCTTGGGCATCGTCGGTGCACCCTCTGATTGGCTGATTTCCAGTCATGCCGACAAAGACAAGGTTCGCGAATTTCTGGGTATTGAACTGATAGACATTCCTATGCAGGAATTGCTTGATGCGATAGCCGCCACGCCGCTCGACCCTACTTCGGCTTCCTCTATGCAAATATCTACACCCGATGCCAATGTCCCCAAGGAACTTGCCATTCGCCAGGCATTGCCTGGCGCCCATCAGATATATTTGGCACTGAAGACGGTTGTCGAAAGGCATCAACTGCAAGGATTTACGCTGCGTTGCTTCGACCTGCTGACCGCTGTTCGCAATACGGGATGCATGGCTTTGGCTCGTTTTAATTCCGAAGGCATCGTAGCCGGTTGCGAGGGCGATGTGCCCGCGATGCTTTCGATGATAATCTCACAAGTGCTGACAGGAATGAGCGGATTCCAGGCCAACCCTGCACGCATCAATCCCGAGACGGGAGAACTCCTTTTTGCACATTGCACCATTCCCTTCAATATGGTGGAGCATTACGAACTCGACACCCACTTCGAATCTGGCATCGGAGTGGGTATCCGTGGATACATGAAGGAAGGTCCTGTGACAATTTTCAAAGTGTCGGGGGACTTGTCTCGTTGCTTTATCGAGGAAGGGGAGCTGGTCAGGAACCAAGCACAGTCCGACCTTTGTCGAACACAGCAGATAATTCGTCTGTCTGACCCATCGAAAGCGCACTACTTCCTCACAAAACCCATTGGAAATCATCATATCATCATGCGTGGTCATCACAAGCGTTTGCTTCAGGAGATGATGTGTCAAACTCCGTTTTCTGAGTCTTAATTGGGTTTTGTGGACTTTTTTAGTGGCCAGAAAGTAAAATTTTGGTATTTTATTTTGTTCTTAACCCAAAACTTTCTATCTTTGCATCGTATTTGAGCCAATCACATACGTTATGAAAAGACATCTAATACTTCTGACCATCTTATTGTTTGCGGCTTTGACCTCCTTGGCGCAAACTAGTCTCCCAACCAATCTCAAGGGAGTGACCATCTTCAGTAATGGAGCTCAGGTGACACGCGAAAAGAACGTGGCGCTGAACGCCGGCGAACAAACCGTTTCGTTCACGGGTCTTTCGCCCTACCTCGACCGAAACAGCCTGCAGGTGAAGGCCAAGGGCAGTGTGACCGTGCTTGGCGTGAGCCAGCGTTACATTCGTCCCGACAGCACGATGCTTAGCGAACGGTTGAAGGCTGCCAGTCGCGATATCGATGTGGCATCTCGCCGCCTGAGCGAACTGCAGGCCCAGCGCACCGTCCTCAAGTCACAGCTACAGATGGTTGAGGCCAACTGCAACATCGGAAGCCGTACCGCTGTCACTCCTCTCAACGACATCAAGCTGCTCAACAAATACTACTATGAGGAGATGATGGACATCAACAAGAAACTCATCGCCCTCGACACCGAAGAAGAGAAAGCCAACGCTGATCTGGCACGCTACAATGAGATTGCCGATTCGATAGCAGGCATCAAGTTGAAGCGCATCACCGTGGTCGATGTGAAGGTCGATGCCAAGGTGCAGACAAGCGCACTCTTCACCCTGCAGTATTACGTCAGCGGTGCCTCATGGTACCCGACTTACGATGTGCGTTCGAGCAAGGTGGATGAGCCGCTGCAACTCACCTACAAGGCGAACATTATGCAGCAGACAGGCGAGGATTGGAAGGATGTGAACGTTACACTCTCGACGGCTAATCCCAACCGTTCTAATGTGTCGCCCGACCTGCGCACCTATTGGCTTGACTACGGGCTGGCTGCACCCACCTACAATTTTGGCCTCGACAACAATCAGGTTTCGGGCACAATTTATGATGCTGAAGACGGATCGCCCCTGATAGGAGCCGCGGTTACTGTGTCCGGTTCACAGATCGGTACGATCAGCGATGTTGATGGACGCTATTCGATCACGATGCCCAACGGTAACCGTCGTCTCGTGGCCAGTTACATCGGCTACGAGTCGCAGCAGGCCACCGTCACAGGTAACCGCAAGGACTTCCGTTTAAAGCCCGATGTTGCAATGTTGCAGGACGTGGTTGTCGTGGGTTACGGCACTTCGAGCAAGGGTGGCTGGCTTCGCAGAAAGTCGTCTAATTCTGCAGCAGTCGAGATGGCCGAACCCACCGCGGCCGCTTCGGACAGCAAGCAGCAGAAGGCTCGTGTTTTGGTTGATGAGGATGACTTGGTGGTGGCTTCGACGGCTGCCAAGTTCGGTTATGAATTCGAGGTGAAGCATCCTCTCACCATCCTTTCGAACAACAAGCCCGTCAGCGCCCAGCTTGGCCGATACGAATTGCCCACCACCTACGCATACAAGGGTGTGCCCAAGATTGATAAGGATGCCTTCCTCGTGGCCGATGCCACAGGATGGGGAGAACTCAACCTGGTGGAAGGCGAAGCGATGGTCTTTTACGACAACAGTTATGTGGGAAAGACCATCCTAAGTCCCGTCGAGAGCGATACGCTCCACCTTTCCTTGGGACGTGACAATGGTATCCAGATCGAGCGAAAACTGATAAAGAGCAACAGTGTCCACAAGGTGCTTTCGGGCAACCAAACCCAGCAGAAGGACTGGGAAATCAGCGTGCGTAACACCCGCTCGGAGAAGGTCAGCATCAAGGTCTATGACCAGGTACCTGTCTCGCTGAACTCCGACATCACCGTGACGACCGAGGAACTCAGTGACGGCAACTTCAACAAGGTGACCGGCATCGTCGTATGGAACCTCGATCTCAACCCTGGCGAATCGCGCAAACTTCGCCTTCGCTATCAGGTGAAATATCCCAAGAATCGTCGACTTGATATTGAATAACTATCCTTAAATTGATGATAATTCATTGTTAACAGTTAATTTATATTTGCCATGGCCAATATCACAAAAGAAGATGCCCTACGCTATCATGAAGCGGGAGGGCCCGGCAAAATTGCCGTAGTACCAACCAAGCCTTATCGTACACAGACAGACCTTTCGCTGGCTTATTCGCCTGGCGTTGCCTTTCCATGTCTCGAAATCCAGAAGAACCCCAATGACGCGTTCCGTTACACCGATCGCGGCAACCTTGTAGCCGTTATTTCCAATGGCACGGCTGTGCTTGGATTGGGCAACATCGGTGCCTTGGCAGGAAAACCCGTTATGGAGGGTAAGGGACTGCTCTTCAAGATCTATGGTGGCATCGACGTCTTCGACATCGAAGTCGATGAGACCGACCCTGTGAAGTTCTGCGAGACCGTAGAGCGTATTGCTCCCTCGTTTGGCGGAATCAACCTCGAGGACATCAAGGCGCCCGAGTGCTTCTATATCGAAAAACGTTTGAAAGAGAACTGCGACATCCCCGTGATGCACGATGACCAGCATGGCACTGCCATCATTTCGGGTGCAGGTCTCGTCAATGCCCTGCAGATCAATGGCAAGAAGATCGAGGACGTGCGCATCGTCGTATCTGGTGCCGGCGCTGCTGCCATGAGTTGCATCAAGATGTACCACCAGCTCGGCGCACGCAAGGAGAACATCATTATGATTGACAAGAATGGTGTGCTCACCGACGACCGTACTGATCTCAGTCCGACACAGATGGAGTTTGCTACTTCGCGTCGCGACATCCACAACCTCCGCGAGGCTATGGTGGGTGCCGATGTCTTCCTCGGCCTTTCGGCTGGCAACCTCGTCAATCAGGATATGGTGCGCTCGATGGCCGACCAGCCCATCGTCTTCGCCCTTGCCAACCCGACTCCCGAAATCTCTTACGAAGATGCAATGTCGGCACGCCCCGATGTGCTGATGTGTACTGGACGTAGCGACTATCCGAACCAGATCAACAACGTCATTGTATTCCCCTACATCTTCCGTGGTGCCCTCGACGTGAATGCCCGTGCCATCAACGAGGAGATGAAGATTGCTGCCGTACGCGCCATCGTGGCTTTGGCCCACGAACCTGTTCCAGAGGTGGTAAACCGTGTTTATAAGGGTGATACATTGAAGTTCGGTCCCAAGTACCTTATCCCGAAGGCTGTCGATCCGCGTCTCATTACCGAGGTCAGTGCCGCTGTGGCAAAGGCTGCAATGGACACGGGTGTGGCTCGCAAGCCCATTACCGACTGGGAAGCCTACAAGAGTCAATTACGCCGTCGAATGGGGCAGGAGACCACTCTCACCCAGCAGTTGCACGACATCGCACGTTCGCACCCGCAGCGTGTGGTCTTTGCAGAAGGTTATCATCCAACGATGCTCAAGGCTGCTGTCATCGCCAAGGCCGAGGGTCTCTGTACGCCAATCCTCCTCGGTAACCCCGAACTGGTGCGCAGTCGTGCCAAGGAACTGGAACTTGACTTGACGGGTTGTGAGATCATCGATCAGCGTGCTACTGCGACCCATCCCGTTCGTGCCAAGTATGCCCGTCTGCTCAGTGAGAAACTCTGCCGTGCTGGCTACACTTTCGAGCGTGCCCTCGACAAGATGTCCGACCGCAACTACTTCGGAATGGAGATGGTGAAGAGCGGAGAGGCCGATGCCATGGTCACCGGTGTTTATACCAAGTACAGCAACCTGTTCACTGCAGCCAAGGAGGTGATCGGCATCCGCGAAGGCTACGAACATTTTGCTACGATGAACATTGTCAATTCGAAGCGCGGTGTCTATTACATTGCCGATACGTTGGTGAACCAGACGCCCAACAAGGAGGCCATCAAGGACATTGCACGTCTTACGGCCGAACGCATCCGTTTCTTCAACGAGGAACCACGTATGGCTATGATTTCGTACTCGAACTTCGGTTCGGAGGATAGTGGTTCGGCCACGATGATGAGCCAGGTTGTGGCAGAACTGCATGAAGAGATGCCCGAATTGAAGATTGATGGTGAGATGACCATTGACCTTGCTCTCGACCACGAGCGTCGCGACGACCGTTATCCGTTCGGCCCATTGAAGGGAGAGGTGGTTAACTCGATGATCTTCACATCGCTGAGTGCAGGTAATGGAGCTTACAAACTCATCAAGCAGTTCTCGCCAGAGACGGAAGTGATTGGCCCACTCCAGATGGGTCTGAACAAGCCTATCCACTTCACCGACCTCGATTCTTCGGTGCGCGACATCGTCAATATCGTGGCCGTAGCTGTCATCGATGCCTATATGGAGAAACAGCATGAGGATCACGCATAAATAGTCAGTTCTTCGAAAGCGAAGCAAAAGCAACAAGGAAGGTACGAGGCGAAAGCCTTTACCTTCCTTGTTTTCGTTTTGCCTATTCGGCATCAAAGTGCAGAAAAACTGCCTAATCTTCCTCTTTCACGCTCAGTTTGTTGAGCAGTTCGTCCAAGATGGGAATCATCGTCTCCATTGATTTAGGATCAATTCCGCAACGGCAGAAGTCATTTGTCATGCATGAAGGGATTTCTGCTGCCTTCTTTTTCATGTCCTTACCCTTTTGGGTGAGATAGACAATCTGCTGGCGTTTGTCGGTTTCGCTGCTTTGGCGAGCCACCAGTCCAAGTTTCTCCATGCGCTTGATGAGAGGAGAGGTGGTGTTGATGCCGAGTTTCAGTTTCTGGCCGATGGTGTTGATAGGCTGTTTGTCTTCCTCCCACAGTACCATCAGTACGAGATACTGCGTATAGGTGATTCCAAGCGGCTTGAAATAGGGCTCATAGGCTTGCGTGATGAGGCGGCTAGCCGTATAAAGCCGAAAACACAGCTGGTTTTGGAGTTTCAGTTGGTCGTATGCCATGTCACTATTTAATTGAGTTGGAAAATTAGAGTTGCTTGTAGAGCCAGTTCTGACGACCAATCATCTCTACCATTTCTACCTGCTCCTGGCTCCAGTAGAGGTCCTCCTCCTCGTCGGCGAGGTAAGCCTTCATGAGGTCATAAGTGGTGGGGTCGTCCTTGAGGGTCTCCATGCACTTGTAGAGCAACTCTACGCCCTTCTCCTGAATAGCGAGGTCAGCCTTAACGTACTCTACGGGATCCTTAACGAGTTCGCGACCCTTCTGGTCCTCGATCTTCACTTCGCCACCGAGGTCATTGATGCGGGTCATGAATTTTT
>Ga0310695_10012212_pt1 | contig 12085 bp, 14 predicted proteins | sample RumenRJG_04DNA_FD_203882 | JGI IMG/M metagenome (GOLD analysis project Ga0310695, IMG submission 203882) | Bovine rumen microbial communities from Lethbridge, Alberta, Canada - RJG_04 (v2) (version 2) | ecosystem: Host-associated > Mammals > Digestive system > Stomach > Rumen | place: Canada... | reverse complement strand
CTATATCTTACGGAACACAGGAAAGTCAGTTTTATTCAGTAAGTGGGGGTTTTTGGGGGTACATAAGATATTAGAATTCTGGTATATTATGTACCCCTTTTTTCCCCAGTTATTCCGGAAGAATAATGTTCGGAAATCCCTTGCAATCTATAGAAAACCTTGATTTTAAGCCATTATTAGCCCTTACCTTCACAAGATTGTAAGTGTTCATGATGTCTGTTAAACTTCGCTTTAATTGCACTTCAGAAGTCACAGTTTCCATGTTTCCAAGCTGTGAAATTATTTCTTTTTCGGTGCAATATCCCTTCGTTTCGATTGCTTCCAGTATTGCCGCCACTATCTGTTCATGTTGCTGATCTGCCTTCCGTCCGGTTCGCTTCTGGTGCTTCTTGCCGTCTTTTCCGATGAATTCCGATGTTTGGGGATATAGCCTTTTAGCGACTTCTTCCCCTTCGGAACGTAAAAACATTTCATAGCTAATCCCAGACATTCTGTATTTGTTCGCTTTCCATTTTTCCCCCTGGGCTTCAACGGCTTGCATTGTCTGGTATACCCAAGAAGGAATCTGGTAAAACGAAATATGATTGTGTCCGTTTTTCCGCCCTTCAAGTGCCTTCCGAAGAAACGGTTTCGGGACTTGTTCATCCGGAAGCTGTTGCAGAAGTCCATGATACTGAAGCAGCTTCAGCGTGCGGTTTACCTTGTCAACGCTGCCACGTCCGGAAGCCTTGGCAATCTGTCGGGCGGACATATAGAAAATTACGTTTCCGCTGTCTGAAGTCCGTTCCGGATAAATGGCACTTTTGGCTATTAGCAATACTTGCATGAATAGCTGTTGTGCGTGCCTTGTGGTGCTGTTGGCTACTGGGCATAACACACGAAAGCTGTGTTGTTCATCCGTTCCGGAAATACAGCGCATGATTTCGTCAAGGTTGGTTGTCTGTTCTTCAGCCCATGCCGTCTTCTTGATCTGGACGTTAAACACAGCCTTGATGAATTCCAAAACCGCATATTCGGAAGTAAAGCCCCCCAGAACTTCAAAAAGTTGCTTCGTGTTCAGCGTTACCCCTTCGGAAAAGCATTTAAAATGCCATTCTTGAAACCGTCCACGGAATACGCTTGCGGATGGGTGTTCGTCTGGGCTTCCGTGACTTGGAAGAATACAACTAAACGGCTTTCCCTGGTCAACGTCCAGAAGGTCAGCAAGGTCTATTCCCTTGTAAATGAAATTGAAAAAATCGTTTCTGTTATCAAATACGGTCTTCTGATTTCTTCCCAGTTTTCGCCGCAAATATGCCGCATTATGCTTCCGGATAGCTTCAACGGCCTTCATTGTTCCGCTGCCGTTGGTGTGTCTTCTGGGGCTTCTGGGGGTCTTCTGGGGCTTTTGTGGGGCTTCCGTTGCCTTCGGTGGCACATAGTCCGCCAAAAGTCTGTCGGCACTTAGAACGGCTTTATAATCCGTGTAAACAATGCCTTGGTCGGTTCCGTAAAACAGCCTTGACGGATTCATGCAGCTTTTATCCGTTGCATATTCCGGAAAACATGAACGGATTTTTCGCATAACGTGCCGCCACTGTTCCGAATCAAACAATGGACGGTCAATCACGAAAAGCAATCGGAAGCGTTCCACGTTGTAAGGGGGTCTATTGTTGGAAAATGTGGGATAGCAACAAAAAGGGGGCATCCCTTTTTCGGTTGCCTTGTTAATCGAAAAAGTTGCCCCATGAAATTTTGATTTTGGCAAGGGCTGTGTTTGCCCTTGCTCGTTCTTTTCTGTGTTGTCGAAATCAAGTCCGAAAAGTTGCCCAGAAATAAAGCCGCCGTCCGTGTTTCCATCAATCGCACACATTCGGCAAGTTCCGCCCTGGGAAATGATGTCTACTAATTCCGGAAGCGTAATGTTTTCCGGTTTAGAACATTGAACTTGAATCCGTGTTGTGTCCTTCTTCGGGTCTGGTTTCGTTGTCCTTTGTTCCCGAAGAAAGTTCGTATAAACTGAAAAGCCTTGCGGCATCTGTCAGCGTCCCCCCTGTTGCCCCCTGTTTCCCTTGCGTCTTGACGTTGAACCGATGAACGGTTATAATGATTTTGTCTAAGTTTTTGATGTTGTCTAAATTTTAATTGTTCGGCGTGCCGTTGTCAAGCGATTCGCAGAAGGGACAAAATGAACACAAATTTTTCTAAGTTAGATGAAATCATACAATCGCAACAAGCCCCAGAAAGTCCACGGCTTCGGTTCCTTGCCCTGGAAAATCTGGAATCAAGGGAATGGACGTTTTACGATTCGGAAACACACGCTTTCGCTTCCGCTGCCTTCGGTTCGGTCGTTTGTGATATTTACAATTCGTTTTTGGCTTCCGGTTCGGAATCTTCGCCGCATCATGAAAAGCAGCATGATGCTTTCATCCGTTCCGGTTGGACGGAAGGGGGCTTTTTGGATTTTTCCAAATTTTCTTCGGAAGCCGTGAAGGACTTTGAACATCTTGTTTTGACTTTCAAAAACTGGGGGGCTGTGAAGTCCGGCCTTGCCAAGAACAGGAACGAAACGCTTTTGGACTTGTTTTCGCTTTGGAAAACCTATCGATTTGCATCTTTTTGGGGGGCATGGTCGGCGGACTATGACGAAAGCCGTGATTCTGAAATGTATAAAATCTTCCGGAAGCAGTTTTGCATACCCATTGATTCCGTCTTTTGGACGGACGGCAGCGGAACCGCTCACGTTTCCAGGGCTTTTGTTCTGAATGATGTCGTTCACATTTTCGCTGAAGATCTATACAAAGTTCTGCTTTCCGGACAGGTTGCCGCCCCTGTGGTCTGCCGCCGCTGTGGTGAGCTGTTCTATTCAAACAATGTCAAGGCTGCGTTTTGCAGTGATTGCCAATACGGAAAGAAGGAACGCTACAACGAACTTCGGCGGCAACATAAAGCAAGATACCTTCACAAAAGGATTTTGGACTTTTGCAAATATCACGAAATTGATTCCGAAAAATTCCGGACGAATTCAAATTCCTTCTGGGCGGAAGTCAAGTCGGGGACAAAAACTGAAGACGAATATATTTCGATTCTGGAAAAAACTTTTGCCGAAATGAAGGGGGTTGCCACTAAATGAAAGTGTCGAAAGCGCAAAGGGAAATTATAGATTTTTTGATGGGTCGGCGGCTTTACATGATGGGATTTGATACGATTTCGGTTCCTGGGTCTGTAGTGATTTCCGGAACAGGAAGACGGTTCAGCTTGTCCGCTGACGGTTCCCAGATTCTGGAAACTGTGTCCGGTCAAAAAACTGCTTCGGTCATTGCCCGAAGAAACGGCAATGGTTGGGCTGTTGATCCGCTGTATTATTATCTTCGATAGTGTGCCGCTGCCATTTAAAAATAAAACTGCCGTCTGGGGCTTCTGTGGGCTTCCAGACGGCTTCTTTTTTTGTTGTGTTGGGAAATTCGTTTGCTTCCGGAAAATGGATTCTGTGGGTTCTGGGCGGACTTCAGAACGAAGATTTTGCTTTTAGCCCTTGGGCGTTGCTTCCGCCTTGCGGAATCTGGGGCTTGGGGGGAATCCCCAACAAGTGAAAACCGCATAGATGGGGGAATGGATTTCCGAAGGAAAATCGAATAGGCATCCATCTATGCACTGCTTGCACTACTGACAGCCCTGTTTTTTAGCCAGTAATGACTACAGCTCAAAAAGTGGGGACAGCCCCTTTTCGCTTTCGTCACGGCAAGGGATACCCTTGACCCTTGGCACGTTGTGCTTTTGCCTTCACTTTGTGCGGCGATTCGGAACAAAGTTCCGTGCAATTCCAGAAGCGTTTTGTTTTTAAATCTGGTTCGGAACTGATTCCGTTTTTCTTCAAATCTGAATCAAAAGCAACTTGATTTCGTGGGGGATTCCTTCACATGATTTTGTGCATTTTGCTTCCGCTTTCGCCTTCATGCGGTCGGGATCTGCCCAGAAGACAGGGCTTGTCTTTGTGCAAATTCTATAAATTCCGCTGCCGTCTTCTGGTTCAGCTGTCCGCTTCGGTCTGGGCTGTTCCGGAAGGAATTTCGGTCTATGCTTCCCCCTTGCCTTCGTCTTCCGGTATGAAATCAAAAATAGTTAGCTGTCTATTTAATTCCGCCCTTGCTTTTTGTCTGTTGATTCCGTAATTGAATCCGTCCAGTTTGATCATGTAAAAGGTTATTGCTATAACTTTTCGCCCTTTTGTTTCTGGTTCCCATTCTACTTTTAAATCCGTGTAAGCATTGATTTCCCGAATACTGGGTTCTATGACTTTCACACGAAAATCTTTGAAATTCACATAGATTTCCGCCATTAGCAAGCGTTTTAATTCGTCTATTTCAAATCGGTGCTTCTTGGTGTAGGCATAGCTTTTCAGAAGTTCATAAATCCGGAAGCTATAATGTGATTTCATCGGCAGCACGGCCAATAATTCGTACTGTGTGAAGTTCCGGAACAAACCGTGAATATATTTTTTCAAGTCTTCATCAAAACGAATTTTGATTTTTCCATTTCCACGGTTTATTCTTACTTTTTCTAACCAATGAACTGTAACTTCGCTTCCGTCCGGTTCTAATATCCAAAACGCTTGTTTTACCAAAGAAAGCACGGTGCTTTTCACGCTTGCATAATTTTTTCCGTTGTTGTAATCAATGCCGCACACTTTGCAGAAGTCCGGAATTGAAACAGTGTATACCGTGTCCGTTGAATCATTGGGCTTAATTTGTGAAATGCAATACGCCAATAGTTTTTGTTCTTGCAAACTTAGGTCATAGCGTGCTTTCTGGATTATCTCATTTCCTTTAATGACCAGGTAATCACGGCTATTTTCAATATCAATTAGTTCTTGTTCCGAAAGATGGTTGTCCATTGTTGCCCCCTTTGTTATCAGTATAACATCTATTGGGACTTTTTGAGTTGCCAAGTCCCAATAGGGAACAGCAAACAACAGGATGGAAGTCCTATATAGTTGTATAGATAATTAAGGTATTATTTTATTTATATTATTTAGGGGAACGAAAAAACATAGGAATTCTGCGGTTTTGCGTGGGGTCTATTGGGACTTTTGGTACGGTTTATTGGGACTTTTGGTACGGTTTATTGGGACTTTTGGTACGGTGGATGAATGTGGATAAGTGGAAAACTGGGTTTTATTGGGACTTGAAGTACGAAGACAAGTCCCAGAAAAATCAGCGTGATTTTTGTTGTATTAGGGCTTTCCCCTTCGGTGTCCTTCTATTGGGACTTTTTCAATATACAAAGTCCTAATAGAATAAGGGGGGAATCACAAAAACGGCTTAATTGCTTGGGTTTCCTTGCGCTTCGTGTATCGTATTAGGACTAAAAGTACGAATTGCCGTCTGGAAACTTGGCAAGAATTTCTTGATGGGTTGTTCTTTTTCCCTTGGGTTCTATTGGGACTTTTAGTACGGTCTTAGGTGGACTTTTGGTGCAGTTTATTGGGACTTTTGGTACGGTCTTCTGCTTCTGATTGGCAGCGGTACAGCGTCCAGAAGGGCAAATTTCGGCTTTTGTGGGTTCCGGTGCTTGATTGCCTGGGCGAATACTTCCGGAAGCAAATTCGGGCTTCTATCCGTGCTGTCTGGTATGGATACAGTGCCACAGGATGGACGGAAGGGGCTTCCGTGGGCTTTTACTTGCCCCAGAACGAAAAGGGGCAAATATAGGCTTCTGGGGCTGTCTACAGCCTTTATTCCGGAACGAATAAGGGGCTTTGGCTTCTGCCGCTGCCCCCTTGGCTTTCTGCCGTCCGTTGCCGTTATGCGTTCTTGATCTGTTCCGCTTCTTCCACGGTGATTTCATCAAATGCCGCCGACAGGGCTTCCAGAACTTCGGAAATCTGTTCCTTGCTGTGTCCTGTTGCTTTCATGGCTGTGATGGTGTAACCACGGCAAGCGGTATTGCTCCAAACACTGACAACGCTTTGCATTTCTTCGGCAAGTGCCTTGTTTCCTGTCTTCTGAAGGTCGGTTAAATATTCTTTTACTGTCATTTGTCCTGTGTCCTTTCGTTCTGTGTCCTTGCGTCAAAAAGTGGCTTCAGATATTCGGCTAATTGTGGTGTATAGTATGCCCCTTCAAGGAACTTCTTCCCTTTGCCTTCCGGAAGCTGTTGCAGCTTGTCAATCATATAACTGTAGAAATCGTTCAGAAGCCCCACTTTGTATTCTTGTGCAAGATTTTCTGCAATGGTGGTTATTCCATCTTTCGGGGCGGCAACAAAGCCCCAGTTCTTCAAGTGGTCGGTTTCGTATTGCAGTTTGCAAAGATTAAGAACCGTTTTCAGTTCGGAAGCGGTTTCAAACTTCCGAAGATAACTATTGATTTCTTCAATCATTGACAGACGTTCGTAAGCGTCCCTTACTTCTTCCAGTTCAAAAGCAAGCTGTTCCGGTGTCATGGTGTCTATGTCGGTGCTGATGTCAATTTTTTGCATGGTTTCCCCTTTCTTTGTGGTAGTTGGTAGGTTGGGTTTTGGTAGGTTGGGTTTATATGTAGATGTATCTATATGTCTATATATCAATATATAGATATATCCATATATCAGTTTGAATATTTCCGTTCAGCTTCCGCACGTTCTGCCGCTGCCTTCTGCTGTTCCAGAATTAAAAGCGCATCAAATGCGGTCTTCTGTTCCCCTGTTAGTGGGTGGTTTTGGATGTATTCGGAAATGGCAGCGGTTCCCAGGGCTTCCACGGTCGGAAGGTCTGGGCTTGTCTTCTGGTATGCTTGCCATTCGGCTATAGATTCACGGCTTGCCCAGAAGGAAAAAACTTTTGACGTGATCCGCTTGTTGGGTTTCTTTTCCGGAATAATCGGGGCTGTGCTTGCGGTCTGCTTCTGCTTTTCCGCCGCTGTAGCCTTCTGCTGTTCCGTCTTCTGGGACTGCTGTTCCCTGTCTGCCGCCAACTTGTCTTGAAGTGCCTTCTTTGAAATCGCCATTTTATTTAATCCTTTCTATAAATTCCGAAACGAAGCTGTCAAAATCTTTTGCTATCGGTGATTTTCCGGAAAATATATCCGTTTGCATTATCTGGGCTTCATCCATTGCCACGGACTGCCGTATTTTGGACTTGAAGACCACGGTTCCCAGTTCTTCCGCTGCCGTTTCTATTTCTTCCAGAAGCAAGCGGTTCGCTGTGAAGCGTTCAGTATATCTGTTGACTAAGATTCCCAGAATTTGAAGGTTGGGGTTCCGGTCTTCCTTGATTTGGTCTATGAATTGCCCTAACTGCCGTAATCCCTTTACAGAAAATCGCCCTGGTGTTGATGGGATAAGAACGTAATCGGCAGCGGCAAGGGCGTTTGCGGTCATGATTCCCAGTGTTGGGGATGTATCAACCACGGCGAAATCATAAACGGACTGAAGGGGCTTCAATGCCTTTTGCAATAGCCGTTCCCTTCCGATTGACAGGAATTCCGAATCAGCACGGCTAAAAAGTAGATCCCCACGGACTATATCAATTCCGGAAGTAGAAATGGGCTGCACGGCCTTCTGTATGGGGATTTCCCCACGGAACACGGAATACAATGTGTCGGTGGTGTCTTCGGTGTCGATTTCGCAAGCGTCACATAGATTACACTGTGAATCCGTGTCCACGAATAGAACACGGTTCCCACGGTTGGCAAGTCCTACCCCCAGGGCGTGACAAGTGGAAGTTTTTCCTACTCCGCCCTTTTGGTTTGCCACAACTATAATTTTCATTTGCTTTACCCTTCCGAAAAACGTGTTGATATGTCTACAGATAGATATATAGATATGTCTATCAAAATTATAACATGGTTTTAAGACAAAACAAGTGAATAGAAATGATAATTTCATGTGTCTGAAATGGTGTTCCGGAAGCAATAATTCCCAAACTGCCTTCCGGAAATAACTTCGTCTTGGTGGGAAGACTAAGTTTTTCAAATTCGACAGCAGTGTCGATTATGTTTCAAATCGACAGCGGTGTCGTTTTGTTTCAAAACGTGGAACACTTCCCTTTTTCAAAATTCCAAGTGTCGGGATTTTTGAAATCTTCACTTCGGAATGAAGAAGTTCCGTGTGCGGTCACGGCTACAATTTTCTTTCTTGTGGGCTTCCGATAGTGTAAAATGGTCTTGTCCCCTTCTTGGTAGGTTGGGGTTGTCGGCTTTGAATGGCACAAGTTGCCTATACAAGCCGACTTTTTTTGGCAAAAAGGGGGTTTTAGTTGCCCGAAACAGTTTGCGGCATGGACTGCCGCCGTTTTGGAAGCCGTCCAGACCCCCACGGTGGGGGTTCCGCTGCCATTTCGGAAGGTCTGCCGTCTTGATCCGGTCGGTTCAAAAATTATCCTGGAACAAAGCGAACACAAACGAAGTGTTCAAAAAACTTTTCTAATGTCGAATAATGAACACTTGAAGCAATGCAATATCAAATCAAATTGCCGTTGCTATGGTGTGCAATTCCGGAACAGACAGGAAGGAACAGGCAAGAAACAGACAATGATTCCGAAACGAAATGTGATGTAGATATGTCAGCATATCAACATATAGATAAATAGATATATAGATACTATCTATAGTTCATTTTGCATAATTGTTTGCGTTGCGTTGGTCGGGATCTGGGCGGCTGTGGTGCTTTTGCTTGGTGATTATAACTAAACAGAAGGAATGATAGCTGTGCGCTTTGCCTTGGGCTTGCGTGCCGTTCTGGGGGCTTCAACGGCAGCGGCAACAGAACGAAACGTGTTCTTCTGGTTTGCCTGTTGTAGTGGGCTTTCTGGGTCTGATTTCGGCTTCTGGGTCTGTTGGTGGGTATTTCTTCGGCTTGTGGTATTCGGGCGGAAATAAGGGCTTCCGAAGCCTATATAGACAAGCGTTCCGAATATGCAGCGTTTAGGCTTTCGGCTTCGGTTTCTTCTGGTTCTAAGCGTTTTGGCTGTGTTGTGCGGTCTGTTTCGGGCTTTAGGCTGTAGCTGTGGGAATTGTAGGCTAACACATTTCGGGGGCAAATCGGGGGCTTCTGGACGGCTACAATACAGTGTTTGCCGTTGCTTCTGTGTGTCTTGGCTGTGGTCTGCCGTTGTTCCAGGGCTTCGGTTCCGGAAATAAAAAAGGGGCTTGTTCAGCCCCAAAAATCAAACACACAGGAAAGCCGTTGCAACGTCTTTCAATGCCTGTTCAACTTGCCGTGTTCCGATGCCTAAATAACGCTGCGTTGTAACTACGGAAGTGTGCTGTAACAACTGCCGCACAAGTTCGGCATTGTATTCGGACTTTTCATAAACCCTGTGTGCAAAGGTCTTCCGGAAGGAATGTGTACTGATCCCTTCAAGTCCCAGATATTCCGCCACAATGGCAAGTTGCTTTTGCACGCCACGTTCTTTAATGGAAAACAGGGGTTCCGTCCGCTTGATGCCGTTATCAATAGCATAGTCTTGAAGAACTTTGAACAGTTCTTCCGGAACGGTGAAATTCCTGTGCTTTCCAGTCTTCTGTTCTGTGATGTCTAAGCAGTGACGGTTTCCGTCCTTCTTGATGCTTGCAAGGCTTAAATTCAGAACGTCTGAAATCCGAAGCCCTGTCGTTGCTTCAACAACGCATATTGTGGCAAGCTGACGGTTTCGGCGGAACTTGTGTTCCTTGCCTTCGGTGTCCGTGTAGGTAAAGCCGTTTGAAATTGCTTCCACAATGCTTCTGTATTCATCTTCCGATAAAGAAACGGTTCGCTTGTTCATTGTATGCCCCTTTCGTTTTGTTCGGTCTGTATCTATATGTAGATATATAGATATGTCTATCACTAATTAAATTATACCATCCACAAAACGGAAGTCAATAAAAAGTGCGTATTTTGATTAATAAAAAGTGCGTATTTCCCACTGTGGGAAAAGAAAAGCCCCAGAACAGACAAAAAACGTCTATCTTGGGGCTGTTTTAGTGCGTATTCCATACAGAATACGCACTTTTCAAGGAAAGGGGGCTTCTAAGCCTTGAAAAATGCCCCTTAATCAAAAATTTCGTGTTCCGGTCGATAGCATGGACGTTCCGAAGGAATTATTTTGCTTCAGCGGATGGGGTACAGATGAATTTCGCAGTTTGCCCCTTGAAATCCGGAAAGCACTTCCCCCACGTTCAAACATTCCCAGTTTGTGGGGGTCAGAATTCCGGAAAGCTGTTTCCGCTTCCAGGGATCTAAATATAAAACACGGATTCCGGAAGATGTCTTTTCGCAAACTGACAGCGGTTCCGCTGCCGCCATTTCTTCTTCGGTCATCTTTCCTGTGATAATGCCCCCTTCTGGTGTGCATGGATACAATGCCACTGTAAACGTGCTTTGAAACTGATTCATGTTTTCGGCAGCTTGTCCGACTAAGAAGGAATCCCCACGCTTTAGCCGTTGGAAGTTATGGGGTTGGCATGAATGGAAATAAAAGCCGCCCTTGCCGTCTGGAACTTGCAGCGTAATTCCTTCCGGAAACACTTCCGCCACGGAAGCAACAACGGCCTTCATGGTGTTTTTCGTCAATAACATGATTATTTGTCCTTTCTGTTCAAATTCTGGGCTTCTGCTTCTGATCTTGTCCGTTCTTCGGTTTTAGAAATCGCTTGTAGGGCTTCCGAAATCAGCTTTCGGGGGTTCCAGTAAAGCAGCGTTCCCATATTTGGCGGAAATGGCTTCGGGGGTTTCTGTGGGCTTTGCTTGTCCTGCCTGTTCGGCTACTATGTGAAATTCGCTTGTGTTCACATACTGGTTTCCGTTGTTGCAAGCGTCAAAAACCATCAGCAATGGCGGAATTTTAAAGCTGTTGGCAAGCTGAAACTTTGCTGACATGATAATGGACTTAGCAAATTTGATTGCTTCGTCCCAGTCTTCACCACGTTTCGCATACTTGAACAACGTAACACGGCTAATTCCGCAAAAAACGCACATTCCTTCGATGTCCGGAAAAACCCTTGCTTCGATGCCTGGACGGTTGTTCGCTTCCACGATATAGGAAAGATAATTCCTCATTTCGGCTTTAAGCTGCTGTAGTCCTTCCGCCGTGTTTGGGTACTTCCGCACGCCACGCTTTAGGGACTGAATCCCCATAACTAAAATTGTGTTTAAATCATCCACGTTATCAGAAACTTCTATTCCTTCCGGTTTGCCGTAATTTTCCGGATGATAATTGTTGTAGCTGTTCAGATACCTTCCGCCGAAAGCATCATGCTTCGGCTTTTTGGGTTGCTTCCCCTGTTGGGGTTGTTCTGTGCGTGTAACGTCTTTCATATTTTCCCCTTTTTTGTGTGTTAATAATCGCCGCGTTTTTAGCCCTTTTCACGCTTCCAGGAACAGTCTTCTAATGATTTCAAAGTCCCTGTTATCTATCCTTCTTCGTGGGCTTGGTGTGTTGGTATATGGCTTTCCGGAACAATATTCGCCACGGAAAGCATTTCTTGCTGTGTTATAGCTAATATCCAATTCTTCGGCTAATCCGTGAAAACTTGGTCTTCTGTTCCGGACAATGCAGCTCAAAGCGTATTCCGAAACAAGTTCTTGTAGTTTTGCGCTGTCGATCATGTTTCGATTCCTTCAATGGTTCCGCCGACTTCCAGAACATGGTTTGCAACTTTCAATTCGTCTTTCCATCCGTGACGGTCTGGTGCTGTTCGTCTGTTCATCATTGCATGGACGGCTTTATGACAGTTCGTGCAAAGTGTCAAAAGGTCTTTCCAGACATCTTCGTTATACAAGTGTCTATAGGTCAAATGATGGCATTGAAGACGGTTGTTCATGGTTCCAGAAGAACCGCACATTTGGCAGCGGTAGCCGTCTATTTCCATTCGTTGGCGTGCCTTCTGCCGCCATTCTTCCGACTTTAGGTATTCGCTGTAATCAGCGTAAATTCTATCCATACATACAAAATCCCCTTTCTATAGTGTATCTATGTATAGATTTGTCTACTTGTCTATATGTCTATACAGTTACCTTCTATATCTTACGGAACACAGGAAAGTCAGTTTTATTCAGTAAGTGGGGGTTTTTGGGGGTACATAAGATATTAGAATTCTGGTATATTATGTACCCCTTTTTTCCCCAGTTATTCCGGAAGAATAAT
>Ga0310695_10012211_pt1 | contig 12086 bp, 6 predicted proteins | sample RumenRJG_04DNA_FD_203882 | JGI IMG/M metagenome (GOLD analysis project Ga0310695, IMG submission 203882) | Bovine rumen microbial communities from Lethbridge, Alberta, Canada - RJG_04 (v2) (version 2) | ecosystem: Host-associated > Mammals > Digestive system > Stomach > Rumen | place: Canada... | reverse complement strand
TTGGAAGGATGGGTGAGTGGCTGAAACCAGCAGTTTGCTAAACTGCCGTACGGGTTCCCGTACCGGGGGTTCGAATCCCCCTCCTTCCGCAGGGGTGAAGTTCTGAGAGTGCAAAGATGGTCGATTCATCTAATGGTTAGGATACAAGATTCTCAATCTTGGCATAGGGGTTCGATTCCCCTATCGACTACAAAAACATAAGGTACTGAAACTCAGTGCCTTATTTCTTTTTAAAGAAGTTTTAATTTAGAAAACAATCATTCATGAGCTACGCATTATTTTTCGATATTGATGGGACGCTGGTTAGTTTCAATACCCACCAGATACCTCCCTCTACCTTACTTGCACTGACCCAGGCCAAAGCCAATGGGCACAAGGTATTCATTGCTACAGGGCGCCCACCACTGATTATCACCAACCTTGGTGCCATTGAGCATCTCATCGATGGCTACGTCACTATCAATGGTGCACTATGCTTCGTTGGCAATGAAACTGTGCGCTGTAAGGATATCCCCCACGAGGCAGCCCAACTGGTGGTCGATGATGCCATCGACAAGAACTACGGCATCATCGTGGTAGGCGAACACGATGTGGCTGTCATCGACCCACAAGGACAGGTCGATCAGATCTTTCGTCAGGAGATAGCCGTCGAGAACCTCGATCAGGTAAAGCCCCTTGAGGAAGTGCTCCAGCAGCGTATCCTGCAACTCACACCCTTCTTCTCTGCCGACTACGAGAAACAGTTGATGGCCCGTATTCCCAGTTGCACTTCTGGGCGCTGGCACCCTGCCTTTACAGATATCACTGCCAAGGGAGCCGATAAGGGCGAAGGTATCCTGGCGATGGCCCGCCATTTGGGATTCGACCCTCAATACACGATGGCTTTCGGCGATGGCGGCAACGACCTCTCCATGATCCGCACAGCGGGCATCGGCATCGCAATGGGTAATGCCAACGAGTCTTTGAAAGCAGAGGCCGCTCACATCACCACCTCCGTCGATGACAACGGCATCCTCAACGCCCTCAGGCATTTCAAACTGATATAACCCATCCCCCCAGAGATTACGACAAGATTGAGGCCCTTTCCTACCCTTTTGTCGCAGACATGCCACCCTGTCGCAACAAATTAGAGAAAAAAGCTCATAAATATTTGGAGACAATCTGTTTTTCTTCATATATTTGCGGAAAATTCTCATTATAACATATTTAATAAATTTAGGAAAGCCTATGTTGACAACTGTAATTCTCATACAACTGGTAATCGTTCTCTCGCTGATATTCATCGGCGCCAGAGTAGGTGGCATCGGACTGGGTATCTACGGCATGGTGGGAATGTTTATTCTGGTGTTTATCTTTGGCTTACGCCCATGTTCGGTTCCCATCGACGTGATGCTCATCATCGCATCAGTGATTACAGCGACAGCCACGCTTCAGGCATCTGGCGGATTGGATTATATGGTGGAGCAGGCTTCGAAGTTCCTGCATAAACACCCCACGCATATCACTTACTATGGTCCGCTGGTAACCTGGTTCTTCTGTCTGCTGGCAGGCACAGCTCATACCTCTTACTCACTGTTGCCCATCATCGCAGAGATTGCCAAGAACTCGAAAATTCGCCCTGAGCGCCCCTTATCGGTAGCAACGATTGCTGCCTCCCTCGGCATCACAGGTAGTCCGATGTCGGCAGCTACAGCTGCAGTCATCTCTTCTGAACTGCTAGGCGGACAGGGCATCGGGTTGGAAGACATCCTGATTATTACCATTCCCGCCTCGCTGATAGCCATCCTCGTGGCTGCTTTCCTGCAGAATCATATCGGCAAGGAACTGGAAGATGATCCTGAGTATCAGCGTCGCGTGAGAGAAGGGCTTATCAAGCCTGTGAATGAAGAACAGACTGTGACGAAGACGACGATCAACCCTCGGGCGAAATGGAGCGTGCTGGTATTTATGTTGGGTGTATTGCTCGTCGTGTTGTTCGGCAGTATTCCTGCCCTACGCCCATCATTTGAGGAGGATGGCGTCATGGAGCCCCTCGCGATGCCTGAGACCATTGAGATCGTGATGATGTCGATAGCGGCTCTGATATTGCTTGTTGGCAAGGCCGACGTGAAGAAAGCCGTCAGTGGAAACATCTTCTCAGCAGGCATGAATGCTCTGATTTCTATCTTCGGTATTGCCTGGATGGGCGACACGTTCTTCTGCGGTAATCTGGAGTTCTTCAAAGGTCACATCGCAGGCATCGTCACTCAGTATCCATTCCTCTTCGCTGTGGCCCTGTTCATCATGAGCATCATGCTCTTCTCGCAGGCTGCTACCGTAGGAACACTTTTCCCTCTGGGCATCGGACTGGGCATCCCACCATTGGCACTCGTAGCCATGTTCCCCGCTGTGAACGGCTACTTCTTCATACCCAATTACCCCACAGAGGTGGCTGCCATCAACTTCGACACTACTGGAACGACGCGAATCGGCAAGTATGTGCTCAACCACTCGTTCCAGTTGGCAGGCTTTATCACCACCTTCGTCTCAATAGGCGTCGGCTACTTAATCATCTCTTTGGTTTACTAAATAAGCATCTATTCATTCACTAAAAATAATAAGACTATGTCAGAACAGAAATTCAGAATCGAGTCCGACCTCTTAGGCGAGCTCAAAGTTCCAGCCGATGCACTCTACGGTGTACAGACACAACGCGGTATCAACAACTATCACATCTCGCGCAAGACGATGTCGATGTATCCCGACTTCATCAAGGCCATCGCCTACGTGAAGTTAGCTGCGGTGCAGACCAACCACACACTGGGCGTCATCAACGACGAGATAGCTGGCGCCATCTCACAGGCCTGCCGGGAGCTCATCGACGGACAGTGGCACGACAATTTCCCCATCGACATGATGCAGGGCGGTGCAGGCACCTCTGTGAACATGAATGCCAACGAGGTGATTGCCAACCGCGCTCTCGAGATCATGGGTCACGAGAAAGGTGACTACCAGTATTGTCTGCCCAACGATCACTGCAACTGCGGACAATCCACTAACGATGTGTATCCCACCACCATCCGTCTGGCCATCATCCACATGAACAAGAGTCTGATAGCTGCTCTAACGGGCCTTATCAGCGCCTTCCGCTACAAGGGTGATGAGTTTAAGGACTGCATCAAGATGGGACGCACACAACTGCAAGACGCCGTGCCGATGACCAGTGGACAAGAGTTCAATGCCTATGCCAACAATCTGGAGGAGGAGATTCTGAATCTGGAGCGCAACGTGAAGCTGTTGCTCGAAATCAACATGGGCGGTACTGCTATCGGCACTGGTTTGAATGCCGTTCCTGGCTTTGCCAAGCTCTGCGCCGCCAACCTGTCGAAACTGACGGGTGAGGCCTTCGTGTCGGCTACCGATCTGGTTGAAGCCACTCCCGATACTGGTGCATACGTCAGTTACTCATCAGCTCTGAAGCGCTTGGCCGTGAAACTGTCGAAGATCTGTAACGACCTGCGACTGATGGCCTCTGGTCCGCGCTGTGGTCTCAACGAGATCAATCTGCCGCCAAAGGCTCCCGGCTCAAGCATCATGCCTGGTAAGGTGAACCCCGTGATTCCTGAGGTCGTCAATCAAGTATGCTTCAAGGTGATAGGCAACGACACGACCGTCAGCTTTGCCGCCGAAGCCGGACAGTTGCAGCTGAACGTGATGGAGCCCGTCATCACGGAGTCGCTCTTCGAGAGTCTCATCTGGCTGAAGAATGCTATTGAGACATTGACAGAAGAGTGCGTGCTGGGCATCACCGTCAACAAGGAGCGCTGCATGGAGATGGTCAAGAACTCCATCGGCATCGTCACAGCCCTCAATCCCTACATCGGCTACAAGACCTCAACCAAAGTAGCGAAGGAGGCACTGGAGACTAATCGCTCTGTCTATGATATTGTACTGGAGAAGGGACTGATGACGCAGGAGAAGCTCGACGAAGCCCTCGATCCGAAGAACATGCTCTGTTCCCATAGATAAGAATAAAGGACGGAATAGCAGACATCATCGCCGTATTCATAGGATATGGCGATGATTTGTTTTTATCACCATAAATGAGTAAAAATTCATTTTCTTTTGGTGATTCTGAAAATTCTGATTACCTTTGCAGCCATGAACTTAACGACGAAACGACATCTTGCATCTTGGTTGCTATTGGCAGTCTTTCTGCCAATGCTGGTCTTCTCGTCGCTCCATGTGCATGAGGGAAGTGCCTCTCAAATAGAGAAGGAATGTTCTGACTGCATACACCACAATTGTCATGGACACCTGACTCAGACTGCAACGTGGGCGCACGACTGTGTGCTATGCCAATTCTTGACGCTTACCATGCTGACAGCCGCTGCAGCTGCAGTCACAGTATATATTCATGTATGTAGGTTATGCTATTCCCAGCCTTTGTGCAGCTATCACGCTGCCTGCTGTGGAAGCACTGTTACGCGAGGGCCGCCATCGGTATAATTCCCACCAACTTACATAATCATTATATATATACATTCATTATTATCATATCACAGAATGAAGACTAGATACATCATTCTGCCATTGTTGATGCTATGCACAGCGGTGGCAGCTCAAGATAATATCAAGACACATCAGCATGCGGAGGACTCGACAGACGTGTTCTTCCGCCATCTGAACCTAAACGAAGTAACAGTAACAGGCGTCACTGGGGACACAAAACTAAAGCACGCCACAGCCCCCGTCAGTATTGTGACGCCACAGATACTGAAGGCTACAGCCTCGACAAACATTATCGACGCCATCGCTCACCAGCCTGGCGTCAGCCAGTTGACAACGGGTGGCAGCATCTCGAAACCTATCATCCGCGGACTGGGCTATAACCGAGTGGTCGTGATGAGCGAAGGAGTGCGCCAAGAAGGACAGCAGTGGGGCGACGAACACGGCGTTGAGGTAGATGGAAGCAGTGTTGGCTCTGTGGAAATCCTTAAGGGTCCGGCCTCACTGATGTACGGTTCCGATGCGATGGCTGGCGTCGTAATACTACATCCGCAGCCCACACTCGCTGAAGGCGAGATGCTTGCCAACGTGAGCACTGAGTATCAGACCAACAACGGGCTCTTCGCCTACAACCTGTCGATGACGGGCAATCAGAAGGGCTTTGTATGGAATGCCCGATACAGCGACAAGATGGCGCACGCCTATAAGAACAAATACGACGGCTACGTGCCTGGCTCACAGTTCCGCGAACGGGCAGGCCGACTGATGCTGGGACTCAACAAGGCATGGGGACACTCGAGGCTGACAGGAACAATCTATCACCTGACACCCGGCATCGTTGAGGGAGAGCGTGATCCCGAGACAGGCGAGTTGGAACACGACGAGGGATTTACAGGCCACAGCTACGGCAAACAGCTACCCTTCCAACAGGTGAAGCACTATAAACTGGTATGGGACAACTCGCTGAACCTCCCGACTGGTTGTCTGAAGGCTATCATCGGCTATCAGCAGAACCGCCGTCAGGAGTTTGAGGAGTCGGAGAACGACTATGAGCTTTATTTCAAACTGCATACGCTGACCTACGACCTGCGCTACGTGACTAACGAATGGGAAGGCTGGAAGCTCTCTACGGGCATCGGCGGCATGTATCAGAAATCGGGCAACGAGGGTGAGGAATACCTGATTCCCGACTACCGTCTCTTCGACTTCGGCATCTATGCCACAGCCTCGAAGGCCTTAGGCGAACGCTGGACACTGAGCGGTGGTGTGCGTTATGATCACCGCCGACTGCATGGCGATGAGCTCATCGAAGACGACGCCCTACGCTTTCAGGATTTCTCGCGCCACTTCAACGGTCTGACGGGAAGTATCGGAGCTGTCTGCAATATCAACGACCACTTCAACCTACGCCTGAACCTGGCGCGCGGCTTCCGTACGCCGAACATGAGTGAACTGGCATCGAACGGTGTCCACGAAGGTTCGATCCGCTACGAGCTGGGTAATCAGCAACTGAAAGCGGAATACAGTCTGCAGGCAGACCTCGGACTCGACTTCACCTCGCGCTATGTGTCGGCACAACTGGCGCTCTTTACCAATCGCATCGACAACTATGTCTTCACTCATCGCATTCCTGGTGAGATAGAGGAAGGCTATCTGACATATGCCTATACTCAAGGCGATGCCCGACTGCTGGGCTTCGAAGCAGGTATCGATCTGCATCCCATACACTCGCTGCACTTCTCAAACACCTTCTCGTATGTCGATGCCCGACTCACCTCTCACCACTCACCTCTCACCTCTGAAAACAAATATCTCCCCTTCACCCCTGCCCCACACTGGGCTTCGGAACTGAAATGGGAGCTCTTCCACCACTCGCATACGACGATGGGCCATCACCACACATCCGATGCCACCCACCGCTCACTGTTCAACAACCTCTACATCGCTGTAGGACTCGACTGTTATCTGAAACAGACGCATATCCACAGTGCAGACGACACAGAGACTGCGACACCCGGCTATGCGCTGCTCTCGCTCTCGGCTGGTACAGATATTCAGGTGAAAGGCAAGAAGATTGCTGAATTCTATATCACCGCCGACAATTTGCTGAACAAAGCCTATCAGAACCACCTGAGCCGACTGAAATATGCCGACGAGAACGTGTTGACTGGTCGCAGAGGCGTGTTCAACATGGGGCGCAATATCACTTTCAAGTTAGTCATCCCAATACAGATTTGACATATGATAACACCTCAGCACCATCGGCTTTGCCATCGGTTTTGTGCTGATGATAGAGGTTATGAGTGTTAGTAGCTATTGACGGAAGGGATAGACGGTGACACCTATGCTGGCAGCTCGGTTCTGATAGAGACCCGAGAGCTGATTGCTGGTGCCTGTGGCATAGCCGGCCAGATCGTGGAACTCAGCAAAGACGTTGCACTTCTTGCCCAGTTGTTTGTTAGCCTTTACGGTAGCAAAGAGATGGGCATGCCCGTCATCGATAGAACGACGGCTGCTGTAAAGCAGTGTCGAGGAAAGACGAATGCCATAGGGCAGACTGATGACTGGTGCGAACTTGAGCGTCACGTAGTTGTCGTTCTCCGAAGCGGTATTGTGCCCAGCACTGATATGCTTGTGGTAGAAGTTGGCGCCTAACGTCAGTTCCCAGTTACCTGTCTTCCAATAGACGGAGTTTCGTAATCCCAACTGCAGGTAGTCGGATCCAGGCAGATGAGTGTGCCAAGTGTTCTCGATGCTGGTGTGTAAGAAGAAGTCCTTCTGCTGATAGGAGTAGCGCACCACGCCCTGATGAGCCAGATGAGTGGCACAGCTGCCGGCATCGTATCTGAGAGCGGTGGCAGGGGCGTTCTCATCAACCAGAAAATCGTTGACCTCGGGCACGAAGAAACGACGTGCAAACTGCACCTGGAAGAAATGGCGCTGTGCCTTATAGCCCACGCTGGCCAGATAAGAGTGGTTGTTGCGTTCGTGGGTCCACATACTGTGGTCGGCAGAGTCGTACTGGCGGTTCCAGAAGTTCATCATGCGGAAACGGTCGCCGAGTGTCAGCACCCATGGCCCATGGGTATAGTCGAGCTGCAAGTAGAAATCGGTCTTCAGATACTGCTCGCGCTTCTGCTGAGGATACCACGTGTTCTCGTAGTCCAGCTCTGTACCCGCCATCAGCCAGAGGTCGGGAGTAAACATGGGGGTGTTAAACTCACAAAAGAAGTAGGGATAACTGTCGCCAGACTTATCGTCGGGCGTGCGGGCACTGGTGTAGTCGCTGCCTGTTTCGACAAATAAGATGGCATCGTTCTTAAAAGTGTGAGAGTAAGAGAACACGAGGTCAACATAACGTTTGTAATTAGGTAAGGCCGCGTTCATGACTGGGTTAAAGAGTTTCTGCTTGCTGTTGTCGAACTCCTGAAAAGCCTTGATGATGAGTCGGTCGCTTGGGCTGATATTCCAATCGAGGTTGAGGTGCAGATTTTCTGCCAATCCGCGATCGGTCATTCGGTTCACGTCCGTAGGATAGGCCTTGCCGTATGAGGTACGGGCCATCGCGTAAGCCTGTACAGTGAGCTTTTCACTCCTGCCCGTTACGTCTGCATAAAGCATTCCGTTGCCGTAAGTGCTGCCCGTCAGAGCCACCTTGCCGTCGGTCTTCACGTCATTGCGATAATAGATGTCGATGATGCCCTTGATGCCGTTCACGGCTTTGGCCACAGAGGTATTGCCACATATCTGGATGCGGTCGATCTCGCAAGCCTTCACATTGGCCAGGAACGACTCTGGATCGACGTAGATGTCGATATTGTCGATACGCAACTTGTAGTCCTGGTCGATACCTTTTCCGTTGATCGACAGGAATTCGGGACAGGTGTTCAGTACGTCGAGCAAGGTCATCTCACTATCGGGATGCATCTTATCGACATGGATAACGTAACGGTCGCCCTGATATTCAAGGATATCGTCGGCATCGGCTGCACCAGCTGTCAAGCCACTCATGCAAAGCATGCCCAACACGGCATATCTCTTGAGTCGTATATTTACTTTTTGTTTCATGTTCATTTATTTTCAAGTGCAAAGGTAGGGAAAAAAAACAAGAAAAGCAAGAATACCATTTTCAATTTATATGTAACAGCATTGTAACATCCGTGTAACGTGAGTGTAATAAGATTCTAAATTGGCATTACACCAAACTTTTAGGTATACTTTGTTAAAAAAGAAAAGGAAAAACAGTTTTGATGGCGGCATTCTGATTATTTTGAGTATCTTTGCAACCAAAAGGTTAATTTGCATAAACCATGTCAATAACAAAACACTTAAAACCCGCCATTTGGCAGAGAATATTATCATTGCTTTTTGGTGCCTTCCTGTCATTGACGACACTGGCGGCTGAAGGCGACTCAACAAGAGTATATACGGAGCAGAATCCGCTGGTGTATGAGGACGCATGGGACCTGTGGCCATACGCCTTCCTTAACGACAACGGCGAGCCTGACGGCTTCAACATCGACTTGATCCGTCTGATCATGAAAGAACTCAATATCCCCTACACCATCAGACTGCGCCCACAGCAACAGGCTTTCGAGGATTTGAGAGACAGAAAGTCGGACCTGATGCTGGGACTGGCCGTAGGCTTCCACGACCAGTACGGACTATACGGCAACAACGCCATTACCCTGTTTACACAGAGTCTGGCAGCGCCCAAGGGCAAGCCGACGGAAATCAAGACGTTTCGCGATCTGGGCAAGGAAGGCATCAAGGTGATAGTAAACCCCAACAGCATGAGCTACCACCTGATGATAGACTACGGATGGGAAGAGAATGCCATTCCAAGTAGCGACCTGAGAGAGGTTATACAACAGGTAAGTGCCCACGAAGACGGCCAGATCGTATGGAACACATTGTCACTGAAATGGCTGATGAACCGCTACCATATAGACAACCTGCAACTGACGCCGGTCAACATGCCTCATGGTGAGTATAAGTTCATGTCAAACAATCAGCAACTGCTCGACCGTTTAGACGAAGCCTACACCAAACTCTACACAGCCGACAAGATCACGCCTCTACAAGACAAGTGGTTCTACCCTGAGCGCCTGAAGCCCGAGCCCCCTCAGTGGATATGGTACGCTTTGGGAATAGCCCTTCTTCTGATAGTCTTTGCAAGTGCATACGCCATCAGCTACCGCATACAGAGCGCCAAACTTAACCTGCAGAACCTGAAGCGCAACCGGCGGTTGGCCCTGATACTTCAGACCAGTCAGGTGAGAATATGGACCTACGACATCGAGAAGAACCAGTTTGCCTGGCGCAACGATAACGGACAGGTGGCCTACACCTACTCGATGGAGGAATTCTCGCAGCGCTACAGTCCAGAGGACTTCGTGAGACTGAAGACGGCTCTGGAACGACTGTCGAAGGGTAAGAATACTGAAAAAGAAGAAGAACTGACACTAAGTCTGAGAGCGAAGGACGTGGAAGGCGGAGACACCGATCTGCGCGACTATTATATCGTGCTCTCAGTGCTACGTCGAGACAAGGAAGGCAAGCCCACAGTGATTATCGGCACCAAGAAAGACGTGACAAAGGAAAGCCAACTCAAGCGCGACGAAGACGATCGGGCGTTGCGCTACTGGTCGATATTCTACACCCCGATAGTGGGCATCATGCTTTTCGACAAGGAAGGCAAGATTGTGAACATCAACCCCAAGGCCTGCGACATGTTCTGCTGCGAAGCCGAAGAGATCATCGCGGAAAAGGCATCGATACGCGATATACTCGGTATCGGCGACCAGAATCTGGAGAGTCTTGACGGATTCTACGCCTCTCACATCATCGACCTTGATAAGATTCCGGATGAGAAACGGAAGATCAGGAGCATCAAGGCCAAAGGGAAGTTATATAATGAGTTCAAGCTGATGACCGTGTACGACGATTCCGAAAGTCTGCTTGGCATATTTGCCTTCTCCCGCGACATCACCACGCTGGTGAGCGGTATCGACCAGGAGCAAGAGAGACAGAAGGAGATAAGTCAGGTTACGGGCGTACTCGACAACTATGGCAATGCCATCAATGCTACCATCAGCGACACCGACATCCGACTGATAAGATACTCACCAGGATCGCACACGCTTACCATTTTCAACGGCACGGACAAGATTCAGCACAAACTGACACAGACACGCTGCATGGCATTAGTGGGTGAGAACTCGAAAAGTGCTGCCATGCGACTGTTGAACGATATGGACGACCGCGCCGACAAGGTGATAGAGCACAACATTCAGACTGCGCTGCGCGCCAAAGGCGGGAAAACACTTACACTGTATTTCAAGTTGAAGCCCAAATACGACAAAAGCGGAAACGTCAAGGAATATCTGGGACTACTGCGAGACATCAGCGAACTGATGGCTATTGAAAAGCAAATGGCAGTAGAGACAGCCAAGGTGCAAGAAGTGGAGAACACCAAGAACAGCTTCGTGAAGAACATGGTTCAAGACATCAAAGAACCTATGAACAACGTGATGGGATATGTTTCACAGATAGGCGAAAAAGCACCTACCGACAATGAGGAAGAATTATGCACGGGTATTGAACAGAATGCCGACTACCTGCTGCACCTCATCGACAACATACTCTACCTGTCGCGTCTGGAGGCCAGAATGGTGGAGATCAAGAAAGAGCCATGCAACTATGCGGAGATATTCGAAGAGCAATGCACTAACGGCTGGATGAAATACCGGAATGCAGAAACCCGATACATCGTTGAGAATCCATACGAGCAACTGGTCATTGACATAGATGCAGACAATCTGAGGCATGCCATTGCCCAGATAGCCGCCAACGCTGCCCAGCACACTAAGAGCGGTGTGGTGAAGGCACGCTACGACTATATCGGCCGGCGACTGATTATCTCGATCGACGATACAGGCGAAGGCATACCGGCTGCACAACTCGAGAATATCAAACAGGAGAAGCCTGGTGGTGCTCATACCACAAAAGGACTGGGACTGGCCATCACCAAAGAGCTGATAAGCCAGATGGAAGGAACGCTGGAAATCATATCGGAAGAAGGATTGGGTACTACTGTCTATATCACCATCCCCTGTCATGCCTCAGTCATCAAACGTAATAAGTTAGCTTAGCCTTATGAAGAGAATACTGTTTATACTGATAGCCTTACAGACTACGATAGCCCCGTTGCTGGCCCAGAGCTTAAGCGAGAAGTACACCAAAGACAGACCAGTAGTGGTGGTTTGCGACTGGGACAAGCCACCTTACGAATTCCTCGATAGCAAGGGTGTGCCTGCAGGTTCGAACATCGATGTACTGAACGCAGTGATGGAAAAGCTGGATCTACCTGTGAAGTACGTGATGAAGGAATGGAGCATCGCCTTGAGGACCTTTGAGCGAGGCGATGCCGACATCATTCTTGCCAATGCACGCAGATACAAGAAAGGCGGCTATGCCATATCCGAGAACATCGTCAACTACAACCGCATTTGCGTGGCCATGCACTCCGACTCCATCGGAATGGTGACGCTGAAGCAACTGGAACGTGAAGGAGCCGTGTTCAAACCCGGCGACTA
>Ga0310695_10012209_pt1 | contig 12087 bp, 11 predicted proteins | sample RumenRJG_04DNA_FD_203882 | JGI IMG/M metagenome (GOLD analysis project Ga0310695, IMG submission 203882) | Bovine rumen microbial communities from Lethbridge, Alberta, Canada - RJG_04 (v2) (version 2) | ecosystem: Host-associated > Mammals > Digestive system > Stomach > Rumen | place: Canada... | reverse complement strand
TGCAGCATGACCTTGTCCGCCTCCTTCTCAGTATACTCGTGAGCGGGCGGCTGCGGATCATCCTTACGATTACATCCCCAGATCGGGACAGCAAGCAGCAATAGGAATACGAACTTTCTCATATCTTAAAAAAAAGAAGGCCGACTCGAATTCGGCCGACCTTCTTATGAGTTTAAGCCGAATCTATTCGGCAACGACTTCAAAGGCTAACGTAGCTTTGACAGCTTTGTACACTTTTACGACAGCCTCATAGGCACCCAGTTCCTTCACCTCGGGAACGGTGATGTCCTTCTTGTCAACCTCGACACCGGCGGCCACGAGGGCGTCTGCCAGCTGGGCGGCGGTCACACTGCCATAAATCTTACCGGCCTCGCTCACCTTTACGGCGACCTTCACGGGCTGGGCGGCGATCTTCGCGGCCAGGGCTTCGGCATCAGCGACTTTCTTAGCCTCTTTGTGAGCACGCTGACGAAGGGTCTCTTCGTGCTGCTTGAGGTTGGAGGGGGTAGCTACGATAGCATAACCCTGGGGAACGAGGTAGTTGATGGCGTAGCCATTCTTCACCTCGACAATCTCGTCGACTTCGCCGAGATTGGCAACTGCTTTCTTCAGAATGATTTTCATAACTGCGCTCTCCTATTACTTAAGAAGGTCGGTAACATACGGAAGAAGGGCGAGGGAGCGGGCACGCTTCACGGCCTGGGCCACTTTGCGCTGGAACTTCAGGGAAGTGCCGGTGATGCGGCGCGGCAGGATCTTGCCCTGCTCGTTCAGGAACTTCTTCAGGAACTCGGGATCCTTGTAATCCACATATTTGATACCTGCCTTTTTGAAACGGCAGTATTTCTTCTTTCTAACCTCGACTGTCGGAGGGTTCAGGTAACGGATTTCTCTGTTCTGTTCGTTGGTCTGTGCCATAATTCAATCCTCCAGATTATTCAGCATCCGCCGGTTTAACTTCTTCTTCGGCAGCGGGCTGCTCCTCAACGGCGGGAGCGGCGGCCTTGGCCTGCTTGTTGTTCCTTCTGCGCTCGGCATAAGCCTCTGCGTGCTTGTCCAGGGCAACGGTGAGGAAACGGATGATCCGCTCGTCACGGTGATACTGGGTCTCGAGCTGGGCGACGAACGTCGGGTCAGCCTTGAACTGGATGAGATAATAGAACCCGGAGGTCTTGTGCTGGATGGGATAAGCCATCGGCTTCAGGCCCCAGTCCTCTTCGTACACGACTTCTCCACCATTTTCTTTGATGAAGCCCGTGTACTTGGCAACCGCTTCCTTCATCTGAACATCAGACAAAACGGGAGTAGCAATGAAAACGGTTTCGTACTGTTTTACCATTTTGGGCTTAATTAATTGTTAATAAATAATTTACAGGCTAATCGCGCGGACGCGCCGCACAAAAAGCCTGCAAATATACGGATTATTTCCGAAAAACCAAAGAATTATTTCTCCGGAACAGCTTCAAGCACCGCCTTCAGGTACTCCCAGGTACGCGCCACGGAAGGAATGTCCAGGCGCTCGTCCGGGGAATGGGGATAGCGGATGGTCGGGCCCACGGAAACCATCTCCCAGTTGGGATATTTGGCACCCATGATGGCGCACTCCAGACCGCCGTGCGTAGCCATGATCTTCATCTCGTGGCCATAGACCTTCTTGAACTGCTCCATCATCACCTTGTTCATAGGCGTATCCAGTTTCGGCGTCCAGCCGGAATAGCCGCCCTTGAAGGTGATGGCGGCGCCGGCCGCCTCAAAGATGCAGCGGACACGGTCGGCAAGGGCCGCCTTGGCCGTATCAACCGCGCTGCGCATCAACGAATGGACGGTGATGTGTCCCTTCTCGGTGCGGACGATGGCCATATTGATGGAGGTCTCTGTCAGGCCTTCCATCGTGCGGCTCATCCGGATGACGCCCGAAGGGCAGGCCAGCAGGGCTTTTACCACAGCTAGGGCCACCTTTTCGCCGATGTAGCGCGGGGCAGCCGCCTTGCGGGCAAAGCTCATCTCGGCGGACGGATCGCTCTCGGCGAACTCGGCCTTGATCTGGCCGAAGACCTCGTCTACCCCCTTCTTCACCGCGCGGGTCGCGGCTTCGGGAACCAGGATTTCGGCGCAGGCCTCGAACGGAATGGCATTGCGCAGCGAGCCGCCGTTGAACGACACCAGCTTCACCCCTTTCTTCTCCATCAGGGGCAGGAGGATGCGGGCGACGACCTTGTTGGCGTTGGCGCGGTAGAGCGAGATATCCATACCGGAATGGCCGCCCTGCAGGCCCTTGACCGTGATCGTATAGCCTACATAGCCCTCCGGAGCGGCAACCGTACGGTAGCGGAAGTCGGCCTCGGCATCCAGGCCGCCGGCGCAACCCACGCAGAGTTCGCCTTCTTCCTCGGAATCGAGGTTGATGAGGATATCGCCTTTGAGCACCCCCGGCTTCAAGCCGTTGGCACCGGTCATGCCGGTCTCTTCGTCACGGGTAACCAGGACCTCGACAGGGCCGTGCTTAACCACCTTGTCTTCCAGGACGGACAGGGCCAGGGCCACACCAATGCCGTTGTCGGCGCCCAGGGTGGTCCGGTCGGCCGTCAGCCAGTCCCCTTCCACGAGGGTGGTGATGGGGTCTGTGAGGAAGTTGTGCTTGCTGTCGCCCGTTTTCTGCGGAACCATATCCATATGGCCCTGCAGGATAACGCCGCGGCGTTTCTCCATGCCGGGCGTAGCGGCTGCCGTCATGATTACGTTGCCAGCCTCGTCCTTCACAGCCTTGATGCCGTGCTTTTTGCCCCACTCGAGCAGGTATTCGATGACCTTTTCCTCGTGCTTCGAAGGCCTCGGAACCTGGGTCAGTCCATAGAAGTTATCCCAAACTACCTTGGGTTTTAAATCTTTGATAGTCATAGTATTTGAAAATTATTTTACGCCAATGGGAAAGGCTTCTTCAAAGCCAAGCTGATACACCGGAACACGGTCCTGGAGGAGAAGGTTCACCCCGTCGGAGAGTTTCACGGTGCAGACGGCCGGCACCCGGTACCAGGCCACCACGCCTTTCGGGGCCATCCGGGACGCGTCGGAATCCGACACCTGCTGGGGAACCAGCTCCAGCAGATAGGGCTTTCCGGCCACGTTGTCCGCACTCACCAGGCCTTCCTGGTCGGAAACGCGGAACGCCACATACACCTGGCTCTTCGCATTCTTAGAAGGAACCACGTCAAATTTCATTTTCTGCACCTGGATATCGCTGTATCCGATAAAGAGGCTCAGGTACTCCTTCTCCATCCGGGAGATCTCCTGGATGGCGGCAGCCATCGCTTCCCCGCTGAAGGTTGCATCCGTATCGCCGGTCACAATCTCCACCCGCTTCTTGCGCAGCGAGAAAATCATATCGGCCGCCTCGCGGGCACGCTGCTCGATGGATTTGGTAACGACCATGTCCTGCTGCACCGCCACCGCATTGTTGTGCACGCTGCGGTACAGGGTGGTCTGCTCCGATGTCAGGTTGGAGCTTACGCCCTTGTCGGCAAAATCAGCGTCGGACGGCGAGGGGAAACGCCACTGGGAACTGCGGCCGGACTGGCCGTCCCCTATCGCCACCAGGCCCTGCGCAGAAAGGCTCAGGAAGGTTTCCTTCCCCGCTCCGGGGCTCACGGTAAGGCGGCGCGAAGGATCGGCTTCCACCAGCGGGGTCATCCGGATTTCCGTAATCCGGCAGGAGCCTCCATTGGTGGTCCGGGCATCCACGCCCAGGTATTTCATGGCATATTTGGCATAGGGGCCGGCGTGGAACTGCTCGTTCTCGGCCGTCACTTCCAAGGTAATCACCGTCTGCGGAAGGGCATAGGTGTAGGTCTGGGCCCGGGCGCCAAGCGGCAGCAAAAGGGCCAGGGCAAACATCAACTTTTTCATTATTTCCATCTTTTATGTGTCCAAAGATAATTCGCGGGATCCCGGCGGATATCCGCTTCCAGCAAGTCGTAATAGGAACGCATCACCGCCTCGGGCGTCGTAGCGGACGCATCGCGCGTGATGAGGGTGTAGGTCATCTGATAGCGGCCGCGCGCCTCCCGGTTCATACCCAGGTAGACCACGCTGAAGCCCAGCCGGCACGCCAGGGCGGCGGCCCCGGTCATGGTCTTGGTGGGCTGGTTCATGAAGTTGCCGATATGGGCAAAGGCCGCATACCCGTAGGGATACTGATCCGTCGGGAAGAGATAGATGTGGTGCTCGCCGCGGTGCGCGAGGGCATAGCGCAGGATATCCTTCGATTCCACGCAGCAGTTGGCCCGGTCCTGAATGGCGGCGCAGCGGTTCTGTGCCATGATTTCGTCCCAGAAATCACTCTCGACCCGCTTGTAGACCACCGAATAGGTATGCTCGTCAAAGGCCATCTTCGCCCCGTCGTAGAAATAGTGCTCGATTCCGCCCGACAACTCCCAGTTGCCGCAATGCGAGGTGAGCATCACCACGCCGGGCGTGTGCAGGAAGACCTCGTTGATGAGTTCCGGATTGGTGACCCGGACAATCTCCTGCCGGTGAAGGCGCTCATGGTCGGCCGCGCCGGCGAACCAGATTGTCTCCGTAACCACATCGCAGAAATGCAGGTAGAAATCCTTCTCTATCTGCTTGAGTTCACCATATTTCAACTCGGGGAACGCCCGGGCAAGGTTCACCATCACCACCTGCCTGCGGTAATGCAGGACATGCAGCAGGAGCCAACGGAAAAATTGGGCCCATTTCTGGTGGATCCGCAGCGGCTGCAAAGCCAGCAGGCGCATCAAGCCCACGACGATTTTAATTCCCAATCGTTTCATGTGGACAAAGATACATTTTTTCGCGAAAAATCGCAAGCTTCCCTATCGGGAACCCAGATACAGGAAAATCATACTCACCAGCAGCAGCGCCAGGTCTACCGCTTTTGATTTCAGGTTCTTCTCCTTGAGGATCCAGGCGCCGATGCCGAAACTCACCAGCACGCTCCCCCGCCGGATCATGGACACCACCGCAATCAGGGCGTCGGGATGCGAGAGGGCCTGCATATACAGGAAATCGGCCGCGCACAGGAACAGGCTGATGAACGGGATGGACCACCGCCACTGGAACGGCGTGGTGCTGCGGCGCGTGGGCATCCAGCCGACCAGCATCACCACCGCCATCATGAGCGACTGGTAGAAGGAATACCAGCTGAGCACCTGCATCCGGTCCAGTCCCAGGTATTCGGGCGACATAAGGTATTTGTCGTACAGGCCGCTCGCCGCTCCCAGAAGCACCGAAAGAATCAGGTAGAGGATCCATTTGTTTCCAGTCCGATACCCTTCTTTTTCACTGCTGTGCCGCATCAGGAAATACGCGACGATGGCCAACGCCACACCCGTCCACTGCAGGCCGTTCAGCTTCTCGCCGAACAGGAAAATCGCGCCCACCAGCACCAGGACGGGCCGCGTGGCGTTGACGGGTCCCACGATGGTCAGGGGCAGGTGTTTCATAGCCAAGTAACCCGCCATCCAGGACGATAGGACCAGGGCGCTTTTCGCGACGATGTATTGCTGCACGGCCCAGCTGCCGAAACCCGTCAGGAAGAGTCCGGGCGAGAAAATCAGGGCGCACAGCACCGTATTCAGGAAAAGCACCGGAATGACGGCATTGTCCCTCAGGGAAAACTTCTTGAAGGAATCATAACCGCCCAGGAATGCGGCCGATGCAAATGCCAGCAGCCACCACATAGGATCAATCTTTGACCAGTACGATGGAAGAACCGTATGAGCGGTTCACTACTTTGGCAAAAGCCCGATACGACTCGTACCGTTCTTTCGGGAATGCTCCCTTATGAATCGCAAAGGTCTGCACCAGGACCACGGTCCCGTCTTCTTCCACCCGCACACGGGACGTAAAAGTATCCCAGTCGCAGGCTTCCTCCATATCTTTCGGCAGACTTTCTATCCGGTATCCTTCAGGCAGGCGGAATACCACGGTATCCGTGATGGTGGAGCTTCTTCCCACGCGGATATCGTTCACCCGTTCCTGGCGCTGCACGTTAAGGGATTTCGCCACCGGGTTGGCCGGAATAAAGATCCGGTTTCCGTTCACTTTGGCAAAATTGAACACATCGGCCGTAAAGGTAATATCTATCTGCGGGCAGAAATCCCGGCCGCGATAGGCATTTTGGTCCAGGTTATCCTTGATGGACTGTACCCGCAGGTTCTCGGCGTGCAGGTTCCAGCCGCCGGTAAGGATACGCGCCTGGTCTTCCGGCTTCTCGGACGAGAATTCCAGATACGCTTCCGTACGGTCCAGTTTCAGCGATTTGACGGCTTTCAGCGATGCGGTGCCATCGGCACGGACCGTAATCTCGGCACGGACCGAACTGCATCGCAACGAATCCGGATAGGAAGGCACGCGGACCCGTTCGCCTCCATCCTGCTTGACCAGCAGCACCTCGTGGCCGGCCACGTCATCGTGCCGATACCCGAGCGGGATGACAGGATTGGTACACTCCACCCAGAGGGTATCCCGATGTTCTTTCAACGGAACCGCCAGCATGACGTGATCCATCTGTCCGATGGATACATAGCCCGGGAACAGGGTCGCGTGCGAGGTGCTCACGGCAAAGTAATCCGATTCCACCCCCACGGCCGCCAAAGCGGCTTTCATAAAATTGGAGAGGGCCTTGCAGTCGCCGAAGCCGCTTTTATACACGGTCGATGCCGGGAAGGGCTTCAGTCCGCCAATACCCAGCTGGATGCTTACGTAGCGCGTATAATCCCGCAGATAGCGGTACAGCACGGCCACCTTCTCCTCGGTGGTCTTGCAATCCTTCGTCATCTCCCGGAACTTTGCCGCCGCATCGTCCGGCAGGTCCTGCGCCCCGTCCTGGAGTCCGTACAGCCACAAGCCGATATCCTTCCAGGTACGCTGGGAGCCGGTTGTCCCGCCATAACTGAAATCCACGGGCGAAGAGAATACATAGGGCACGATGGTTAAGATTGAAGGCATCAAATGCTCTTCGCGGAAACCATCCGGCATCGCGAATTTCCACTGATACCGGTCTTGCTTGCCTTTTTCTACCGTTGGTTCTTCCGAAGCAAAATACTGAATGGCAAATCCGGACGGAACGATCAGGGTGTACGAAGAGCCCACCAGCGATACGTTCTCCCGGTCCAGCGGCATGAACGTAGGGAAAGAGGCAATCCCTTTCTTGCAGGAAACCGTATAGTCATATTCCACCGTAAACGGATAGGGCGAGGAAGGCTGATACAGGCAGATGGCCGCATCGTCGGCCAGGCCGTCTGTCAGGGAGTGGTTGATCAAGTCGTCTTTCTTGATTTTCCGGCTCTTACCCTGATAGGTTATGGTCCCGCTGAAAGAAGCTACCGAATGGAAGGCGTCCGTGAATTCCCAGAAGGCAGCAGTCGGAAGGCCTTTTTCATTATGTACCAGTACTTTCCGATGCACGGAATACTGTCCGTTCGTAGGAGAGGACAGTTCGTATACCAGTTCTTCGGCCATAATGGTCGCATGCTGGGCACCGGCTTGCAGGACGGGAAGCAGCAAGGCCGCCAACAGGGTCAGGCGTTTCATAAAGCTTTCTTTTTCAGGACAAGCGTCGTGTTATAGATACTGGTCAGCGACTCGTACCAGGCACGGACGTCCTTATAGGCCTCGGTGGGCGCAAAATAACTATCCAGGACAAAGGAGAAACTCATTGAAACAATGTTCGGGTCCGTCTGGCGGAACTGGACCATGGCCTGGCTCTTGATGCCCTGGGCTTTGTACGCCGCCGTCTTGGGCAATTCCACCAACTCGTAACCTTCCGGGATGGTCATGTTTACATTATAATTGATCCGATAAGGATACATAAAGTCCACCGGAACGCGACGGACTTCCTCTTTAAACGTGGAGGCATCGTGGAAATTGAGCAGGAAAAGATTCACGTACAACATGTCACCTGCCACTTCCTGCTGTTTTTCGAACGAATAATCCATCCGGACCTGGGGGGTATATTCATCGGCGCCGGCAATCTTGAATTGATCTACCGTCAGGTTGTGGTCTTTCTCAATGAATTTATCCACAAAAGCCTCCTGGTCGCTCGCTTTCTTATATGACCGTTTGACTGTCTGGGAGAGATTGTTGAACAGCTTCTCGGAGATTTCTCCCGTCATCAGGCCTTCCTCATCCACCGTAACGTTTGCCGAAGCCAGGTAGATATTCCGGCAAAGGCTGCGAAGGTTCACCCAGCTGCCCTGGCCTTCCAGCGACAGCAGGCGGGCCTTTTCCACCAGGAAATTATCCGACAGTACATTCAGGTAACCATCCGCAGGAGCAGCATCCAGATAAAAGGTCTGCCCAGCCGGCGACGTCACCTGAAGGATAAATGTATCATAGGCATCGACGGACACGTGGAAGGGTACCAGATTACCATTGGAACGCAAACGGACCAGGACCGGTTTCACATCGTACCCGGCCGCACGGAGGGCGCTCCCGGTCAGAGCGTTCAGGTCTGCCCGGCTCCCCGTCCCGTTTTTCACCACCTCGGCGGCATTCGCGGGAATCAGGCGGTTATTCTTATCCCAGGTCACGCGGGTAGCCACCAGGTTACGGATGGCGACAATCTTTTCCTCATCGGTGCGGTCCGATCCCGCAATAGCCGCCACCTCGTCCTTGAAGCGGGTGGTTGCCTTGATGCCGCGGACAATGTTGGACTCCACGATCATCTGGTCCACATTCTCCCAATCGGCCGTATAATCTTTATAATATATTCCCGGAATCTCAAAACTGCGGATCTGATACAGCACACTCAAGCGATACTGATCGATATCATACAAAAAATCCTCGTCCCGGATGGCAGGGATGTCATAGCACGCAAACTTATCCGCATACACCCGGTAATTCAGCATGGTACGATCTTCCATCTGATGATCCAAATTCTCGAAACCGCGGGATATCCGGTTCACTTTCAAGTATTCCGGGACAGCCACCTCCGCCGTCGCCCAGTTTACCGGAATGGCGTATTGGAAGTAAATGTCATCAATATTCCACACGCGGGTGCGGAAGGTGTATTCCGTTTCGATGACCGAGCCTACTTTTACGTTCTGGGCGGAGAAAGCCACCCGTTTGATGGCATCGGTATAATCCTCCCGAAAAACGTAATCCTTGCTCATCTTCGTGGCCACCACCGACCCGTTCTCCAGATTATAGGTGGTGACCTTTATGCCGGATATGAATTCTCCCGCAGTGCTATTAGTACTGTAGAATTCCTCATAATCACCGTACTCCTTCCCGGCTTCCTTCAGGACTTTAACCCGCTCACGCTCTTTTTTGATAAAAGAGAAACCGCCCGGATCAATCTCCACGCTGTAATTCACCTCCTTATACAGGTACAAAGCCACGGCCGATGTATCCAGCGGATATACGGTCATCTCCAACTCGGCTTTGGAAACATTGCCGAACTTCTTGTCTATCTTGATGCTCTGGGCAGAAAGGCTGACCGATGCCAAGACCAGCATCAAACACGCGAGAAGGATTGTTTTTTTCATGTTATTAAAGATTAGTTAGGGAATCAGCGAGGGCGCGATAGGCCAGGCATACCGAATCCAGGGCGGCGCGGTTTTCGGGGCGGATGGGGTCCGAGGGCGGGGATTCCAGCGTGAGCGGATTGATGGGGGTGCCGTTCTTCCATACGCGGAAGTCCAGATGCGGACCGGTAGCGGTGCCGGTAGCCCCCACGTAACCGATCACATCGCCCTGGCGGACCCTCGCACCCGCACGGATGCCCTTGGCATAACGCGACAGATGCAGGTAGGCCGTGGTATAGACCGAATTGTGACGGATCTTCACGGTATTGCCGCCTCCCCCGCCCCAGCCGGCGCTGAGGACGGTACCGTCACCGATACTCATCACAGGCGTGCCCGTGGGCGCGGCGTAATCGACCGCGGTATGCGGCTTCACCACCCCCGTGACGGGATGCTTGCGATGATAGGAGAAACCGCTGCTGATGCGGGTAAACTTCAGCGGCGCTTTCAGGAAGGCTTTCCGGAGGCTTTCGCCCCGGTCGTTCCAATAGATGTTGCCGCCGTCTCCCTGGTCGAACATAATGGCCGGGATTTCCTTCCCCGAAGCCGGGGAATAGACGGCATAGTAGAGCGTATCCACATCAATGACCTCGCCTTCGCAGACCTTCTGGCTGTACACCACACGGAAGCGGTCGTCCTTCTGCAAACCGAAGAAATCCACCGTCCAGGCATAGACCTCGGCCAGTTGGGAAATCAGATAGGCGGGCGCACCGGCGGCCACCATATCGTTCCACAGCGAGGTGCGGATGGTTATATCGGCATATTTCAGCTGGCGCTCGACCGGTTTGGTCACCCGCCACACCGCAAGCGAATCGGCGCAGCGAAACACCGTCCGGTGCACGCGGTCGTTCTCGTACACCACGTATTCGAGCCGATGCATGGTGGAATCTACGCGATAGTAGGCGTGCCAGTGGTTGCCGGCGCGCATCTTGCGCACGTCGAAGACCGTATCCAGCCGCGATGCCAGCACATAGGCATCGGCATCGTCCATCCCCAGCCGGACCATCAGGCCCGAGAAGGTCTCGCCGTTTCTTACCTCACCTTCCACCACGTCCAGCGAATCCTCCCAGAACCCCAGCGGCGGCAGCGAGTCCACCACCGCCGCCTCTTCCGCCGCACCGGAGGAACGGTGGAAACGGCAACCTGTAAAGCAAGCAAGGCCCAGAACAATGGCCAGCAACAGGGCGGTCCGATAGCTGTTATTTAGCATAACTACAAAGATAATAAAAAATACTTATATTTGCGTATGCGAATCGAACCCATAGCAGATTATTGCGGGCCGCTGCCCACCAAATTCGGTGTCCCGCGCCAGAGCGGACTGGCCGCCGGCCTTCCGGGAGAGATTGTCTTCCGGCCGGAATTCCGCAGTGCCGATGCGGTACGCGGACTGGAAGGCTTCGACCGGATCTGGCTCATCTGGGAGTTTTCGCAGAACCCTTCCGATGGCCCCTTCCAGGCCACCGTCCGCCCGCCCCGCCTGGGCGGGAACGCCTCCCTGGGCGTCTTCGCCACCCGCTCCCCCTTCCGCCCTAACCGGCTGGGATTGTCGTGCGTAAAGCTGGAGCGCATCGACCTTTCCGACCCCCGGGGCCCCGTGCTGCACGTCCTGGGAGCCGACCTCATGGATGGCACGCCGGTCTACGATATCAAACCGTACGTCCCTTATGCCGATGCTTTCCCGGATGCTCGCGGCGGCTTTACCGACACTTCCGCCTGGGAGCCGCTGGAGGTGGTGTTCGAGCCGGCCGCGCAGGAAATCCTGGCCGCACAGCCCGACCCGGCGGCCCTTCGCGCCCAACTGGAAGAGGTGCTTGCCCAGGACCCCCGGCCCCGCTTCCACCACGACCCCGAGCGCATCTACGGCATGCCCTTCGGTCCCTTTGACATACGTTTTCAGGTGAGGGGGAAGGTGCTGAGCGTGGTGGAGATTGTGCCGGACTAAACCGGTGCTTGTATTTTTGCAGATTTTTTCTATATTCGCATCGTATATATTGAAAAGAATATAGCTTTAACCACGCAAGGGATATGAATAGACGTGATTTCCTGTCTGCCGCAGGAATGCTGGCCGCAGCCGGCACCCTTCCCGGTCTGGCCTCCGCCTGCACCGGAACCACCCTCAACAACAAGGGGATCCCGACCCAATACGACACCGACATCCTCATCGCAGGAGGCGGCCCCGCCGGCGTGTGCGCCGCCATCGCGTCCGCGCGCATGGGCGCCCGGACGCTTATCGTCGAAACCGGCAACTGTCTGGGCGGCATGGCCACCAAAGGCCTTGTCTCCCCTTTCATGACCTGTTACGACAGCGCCGGAGAACAGATGATCATCCGCGGTCTCTTCGAAGAGATTCTCGACCGCATGGTCGCCCGCGGAGGGGCCCTGCATCCTTCCGGGATTCGCCATACGACCCCCTACTCGGCCTGGATCACGGCCGGACACGACCACTGCACCCCCTTTGAGGCGGAATGCATGAAACGCGTCCTGGACGAAATGGTGGCCGAAGCCGGCGTACAGGTTCTCTTCC
>Ga0310695_10012208_pt1 | contig 12088 bp, 9 predicted proteins | sample RumenRJG_04DNA_FD_203882 | JGI IMG/M metagenome (GOLD analysis project Ga0310695, IMG submission 203882) | Bovine rumen microbial communities from Lethbridge, Alberta, Canada - RJG_04 (v2) (version 2) | ecosystem: Host-associated > Mammals > Digestive system > Stomach > Rumen | place: Canada... | reverse complement strand
CCAGAGGAAGATCATCTTAACGAGGCATGTTCATTCTTTATTGGGCAACTTATTCGTGAATATGGATCTGAAAAAATAATGGGTTCACGCTTTGAAGGTATTGAAGAAATTTGTAACTTTGCAAACGGATTAATAAATTATATCAAAAATGAAAGAGAACAAAGACAAAGAAGAGAACGTAATCCGCTTCGATCTGGAGGGGCCAACAGTTCTGTCAACGGAAACGCCGAAGTGGACGGAAGAGATTCGCAGAGACGAGAACGGGGAGATCAAGGCTTACGTAATGAAGAAGAATCCAGCCTACAAGAAAAAGTAGATCCATTAGAGGCTATTGAGCTTTCGGCAAAACGCTGGAAAAAGATTCAGGAAGATATAGCCGAAGCAGGAAAGAGTGTAAAGCAGTTATATACTGATACACTCGACAAGGAAGGATATGTCTGGACTGAGGCATGGCAGGACTCTATGCTTGCGCTAAAAGTATTCCAAAACTCTGCATTAAAGAAAGGTGAAGAGATTGCAGACAGCCAGAATGCTTACATGTTCGAGAATCTTATGCACGGCAAGAACAGGAACGAAATGGACTTGTATAACGTTGAGTATCGCGATCCGTTGCTTGACACCGTGAATAAGATTGTAAGAAAGTTAGGCTGGACGATGCGCGACATGAATCGGTACTTACTTACAAAGAGTGGATTGGAAAGAAACCGCGAACTCTATGTACGTGATTGGCTGGAGGCAGAGCGCAAACACACTATTAATGAATACTCCGAACTGAATGAACGGGAACAGGAGATTTATGCAGAAATGGCAAATCGGATTGAGACAGACTTCGAGGATGGCAATATCACAGAAGAGCAAAAGGACAAGAAGTTGGAGCAAGCCGTCAACGCTGCACATATCCAGTATCTTTCTGATTTAGAAAATGAATGGCTAAATATAAAGAGCAGATGGAACAGAAGAGGCGAAAGCCCCTACTCTTTCAAAGATTATATAAGTGACCTCACAAACTTTATCAAAGCCAACATTGATGAAAAGTATAAGCCTGAGAAGAACGACTATTCAGGCTTGACAGAAATGTACGGCGACGAAGAAGGAAAGTACAATGAGGCAGATATAATCACCAACTTAATGGCTGACGAAGGCGCTATAGGAAGCAATACGTCTGATGTCTTGTGGAGTCAGATTAAGGCTGCAAACAGATATGCCCTTGAACGTTACCGAGAGTCAGGAATGAGATCTGATGAAGAAATAGACCGAATCGAGAAGATGTTCAACTTCTACGTTCCTATGCGTGGATTCGACATGGAAACAGGAGAAGATATGTATCAATACTTTACTTCAAGGTCGAATGCAAACAGCTATGTAGGAGGTCTGATAAAGCACGCTAAAGGTCGTGAAAGCATGGCAAACTCGCCTTTATCAACAATGTTTGGTATGAGTTATAAGGCTATTAAGGATTGCAACCAAAACTTGATGCTTCAAAGATTCTACAGATTCTGCCAGGCTCACCCAAACGATCTTACAGTCCTCAGTGACGCTTGGGTTAAATGGGATGAAGGGAAACAGGAATGGGTAGAAACATGGCCAGAGATAGCAGACGATGCCACAGAAGATGAGGTACGAAAAGCCACTCTTGACTATGAGGCAGAGATGAAGCGTCTTTCCTCTGAAGGTAAGGCTAAGAAGATTAGTGGGAAGGCAAAGATTGATTATATTCCTATTGATAAAAAACATAAGGCTGAACATACCGTCGAGGTAAGGATTAACGGACAGAAGAAGTTGATAACCGTAGTTGGTAATCCACGGCTGGCTCAGGCTTTGAACGGTCATACAAGATGGGAAAACGGAAGAAACATCGTCAGCAAGATAAATGCGAACATTAAAAACAAGATGTCAAGCGCATTTACTTCCTACTCTCCTACCTTTGCAGCTAGAAACATGCTACGCGACTGGACTCATTTCAGAATGATGCTTTCTGTAAGAGAGGGAGAAGGATATGCTAAGGCAGCTTCGCATTACTACAAAGAGACTTTCCCACGTCCGTGGCATGGAAAAGGCAAGATAGGAATGGTGAAGTTGTTCAAGAAGTACCGCTCAGGGACATTGGACATGAACAACGAGGTAGAGCGAGACTTCAAGGACTTCATGGATAACGGCGGTGTTACTGGCTACGTGCAGATGCAGAAGATAGACCAGATGGAGAAGGAGATCAAGAAACTTGTAGGCGACAGAAGCGACTCTCAAAAGATGGCAGATAGAGCAAAGTACTGGCTTATTGATAATCTTCACTTGCAGGGTGCTATCAATCTGACAGATAAAGCATGGGATGCAATCATTGGACTTGTAGAAGCTTACAACGAGGCTGTAGAAAACAACGCCCGTTTTGCCACCTATCGCGCTTCTCGTCACTATGCAAACCGCACAAAGGCACGTTCAGCATACGATGCAAAGGAGATTACCGTTAACTTCAACCGTAAAGGAAGCGGCGCAAAAGCACGCAACCTAAAGAATAGTCAGGGCGAGGTTTCTCTGGCAGCAGAGACAGCAGGTTTGACAAGCCAAGTTATCGGTGAGGGAAGAATCTTCAATAACGCAACGGTTCAGGCTATTGCAACTACATTCAAGAATTTCCGTAATCCAGATGGCTCTTTGAATTGGCCGTATATTCGCAAGTGGGCTGCAAGATATGCTACGCCTCCGTTCATGTTAGGTTTAGCTCTTCCTTTCATAAACAAGGCGCTTGCCGCGATGATAGATAGTGGAGATGGCGATGATGATAACCCATACGCAAACCTCCCAGAATGGACTCGCAGAAAGAATCTCTGTATATATATAGGTAATAACAACTTTATAACTATTCCTATTGGTCAGGAGTTAGCAGCGTTCCTTACCCTTGGAGATATAACAGCAGGAATGACCTACGAGCCAGATCTTAAACCAGTTGACAAGGATTGGCTTGACGAGACAAGAAGCGTGCTTACTACCTTCTCGCCGATAGACCTTGACACCAAGATAACTGAAAAGGAAGGTGCTGCAGGCGCAACTGCTAACATTATTGGAAGATTGTCGTCCGTAATGGCACCCATTGTTGCAGTTGGTGAAAATGTCGGTTGGACTGGCAGACCTATATACAAAGAAGATAAATATGACAATGACAAGTTAGAGCCGGAATACAAGCAAGTGTACCAAAGCACAAATCCGCTTCTCGTTAAGGCAAGTAAAAAACTTCATGAGCTTGGAGGTGGAACTGACCGAGCCCGTGGCCGCGAAATAACAGAAGTTAATCCTGCCGTTGTTCAGTATTTGTGGGAACAATATACTGGCGGCCCAGGAAAATTGTTCTCAAACACCATTTCTCTTGGTAAAGATGCTGGAGACCTTGCAGGGCAACTTTGGAACGGAGAGTCTATTGACACAGATTTCAATATGCGTAAAGTAGAAGGCTTAAAGGCTTTCATCTCACAAGGCGACGACCAGACAGAATACTACAGGGCTCGGACTAAGTTCTATAAGTATGAGAGTGATGCCAAAAAGTTCCAGCATGACCATGACATTAGCAATCTTGAAAATCTTGCAAAACATAAAGACCCTGTGGCACAGATAGAATTGGATTCATTGGAGAAGGGTGTTGACTATACTCGCTTTAAGATCATTAGGGATGCCAACCATAGTGACAAGAGAAGACATAAAGTTGGCCTAGACGAAATGCGAAAGGATATTGCCAACACCACAGACCGCAAGGAAAAGCAAAAAAAGCAGCAGGATTATAACATTCTTATGAAGCAGACTGTGGACAAGCTCGACCAAGTAGGTAAGGAGTAATACAAGAGGGGTAGGTTCACAGCCTATCCCTCTCTCTTATTCTGACATAGCAAAGAGAATAAATGAACCGCAACGTTGAGTCCAAGACACTCCGCGCTGCGGTTTCGTATGTAAAGAAGTGAGACGTTTTATTTGTTTTCCCCCGATTGCTATTCTACCGCATAACCTTGCGTATTAGCAAATTGTATCTTTTCAGGTATTGAAGTTAGGTAGATGCGTACATATCTGTTTTTTGTGGAGCCATATAATCTGATTCGGAACTCAGGGCCAGCCCATGATGAAATGAGTGCTTTCGGCCACGGGCCATCAAGTGTTTCGGACTTCTTGATAACTAACCTGCCTTTGTCCGGCATGGTTACTTCAAGCCAGCAGTTACCAGTGAGGCACCATATCTCTGATACCCAAGCGTTATCTTCTTCGCTCCATGACCCGTTGATCGGGGTTATCTCTCCGTTTCTCATTGTCTCTGCTTATCTTCTGAGTAACCGATATTCAACATGGCTATATCGTACATGCTTTTTGCCCTTGCATCCCCGTAGGTGGAAAGCAAAAGGAAAGCAAGATAATAAATAAATGATGTTTCAAGCATGGGCGGTACACCAATCTCCGTGCTGTCATTATAGAGGTTGCCAAGATCTTTTGTCTGTGGGGCTACTACATAGGTTATCGTAAAGTTTCCTGCTCCCTGTGCAGGCCATACCTCAACCTTCTTTGTCTTGGTGTTAATGAGTGCTGCCTGCGGGCGATCAAGAGTAGCGTTTGCACCATAGCTGTCTCTCAACTGCATATACTCGTCGCTATCCTCCCTCAGAACACTCTCGCCCATGATTGCCCTGTGCCAGTTCTCTCCCTTTACACGTATCAGTCTGATAAAGGAAGAATCGAGTGTAATCAGATTGTTGGATACACTGGCAGGGCTTGACTCCTTAACAATATCAATTGTTCCCGATGTGCTTCCACCGCTAAGCTGTTCTGCAGGTGCTGTCAGACATACCCATCTGAGTGCAGCAGCTATCTTATTGCGGATAATGTTGTTCATCAATCCGTTGTCAGTAGTCCGCCCGTCAAAGTCATACGCCGATGCGTCGGCAAAGTTAGCGGCATTTACCGCTTCCTCGTCGATGCACCAACGCACTTGATTTATAATTTGTCCTACGGTCATTAGGATTTGTTCATGTCTAGGTTGGGGAACTCATAGCCTTTACCCTTAGCATAAGAAAGGGCTGCATCGGGGCGCTGATAGACCTTCTCCAGTTTATCGGCTACAAACTCTATAAGTTGTTCTGGCGACTTGATTTCGTCTATAATGGTTTTCTCTGGTTCCAAAACAGGGCTTTCGCCTCCTTCATCTGTGCGAACCAAAATAACAATTCCCTTTTTGAACTCTTCGCTACTTTCAAGCAGATCCTGAGAATATTGAGAACGTAACATAATTGATGCTGCCTTTCCAGTCAGCGGGTCGCCTCCAGAAAAATTATATCGCATGGAATTGTTAGTCTTTCCACGGAGTACAAATGATGTATTGCGAGCTGGTATTGTAAGATGATATGTCTTAATCATAAACTTAAACCTTTTCTATAGTTATATTTTTGTATAAAGGGGGAAGAAGTTCGGCTCCTTCCCCCGATATGGTTTATCCTGCGATGTCAGTACCTGTGTACTCTTCCCAACCAGGATTCTGGCCTGTGCCATTGTAGATGTAAACCTTACCCTTCTCATAGGTGGTTGAACCAGAAGTGTAGTCGGCAGTCAAGGCAATCTTCATGTTGGTAGAAGGATTGCTCGGCAGAACGGCAGCACTTACGATGTAGTTCACGACGCCCTCAGTCATAAGGTTGAAGATGCCACCCTCCGGGCCTACCATGATAGAGTTGTAACCCTTCAATGCCACAGCGTCGGTGTCATACTCCCAATGGGTCTTAGCAAGACGGATATCGCCAGCACCCTTAGACATGTCGTTGGTACGGCTACGGTTGCTCTCCTTGATGTAGTGAACAGCGTTGTCCATATCGAGGATGAACATATAGTCGCTCAGGCCCATGAAGTCCATCGTCTGATCCCAGATGAAGTTAATCTCACCGAAGGTATCCTTGAAACGCTTGAAGGTCAGGTCGTAGCTAGACTCTACGGTCATGTGAATCTGACGGTTCTGGCCTGGGTTGATGTTCTCCAGACGCTCGATAGCGTTCTTACCGCAGAATGCGAAAGCGCGGTTAGAAGTAGCGAAGTCGGTGAACTGCAGCTTGCTAAGAGCAATAAGATCGCTCAGGGTGTACTCATTACCAATAGCGTAGTGGTTAGGAATCTGAGTCATAATACCCTCTGAATAGAACACGTCCTCTACAGAACCGTCCTCGTTCATTCTCTTACGCTTAGCCTTTGCACCGAACCAGTAACCACGCTCAACACGCATATCGTCCTTGATAGAAGCATCTTCCAAGAGATTTGCAACCTTCACGGGGTACTTCTTCTTGGCAACCTCAAACTCTTCGGTAAATACAACGTTCCAACCATGCTTCTGCAGGTAAACCTCACGCTCACGTGGCTGGTAGTTGTCAGGAGTAACGAGAAGCTGAGACTCAGACATTGCGTTCCAAGAACCGAGAATGTATGTGCCTGCTGAGATAGCGGGAACGGTCTGGTAGTCGTACTCGTCACCAGTCTGTCCTACAGTTGCGGCAGGGCCGTTGATGGCGCACAGAGTAACACCGCTCTTGTCGCGCTCGATAACCTCCAAAGTCAGGAACTCGCCATTGTGCTCAGTCTGTGAACCAGGCTTGAAACCACCCATAGAGGGAACAACAAGCAGATCGTTCTTACGGAACACCAGCAGATTGCCAGAGAAGTTGTTCTTAGTCAGCTTAATGGTAGCACCTGCAGCGATATTCTGCGTTACAGTTCCATCAAGAGTCTCACCACCTACACGGGCGTGCATGATACGATAGTTGGTAACGCTCTGCGTCTTTGCTACACGGCTCAGAATACGGAGGAACGGAACCTTATAAGGGCGAATCTGCGTAATTTTTTCTTCACGCTCTTCATCTTCCAGGCCACCTTCGCGGATCTGTGTTGCGCTGGCCTGCGTACCAGTCAAGTCCTGACCTGCATGGTCACCACCTGGCATCTGACGGTCATTTGCCTCTGCATCAACTGGCTCATGGTCTGCGGCAGGGTCTGCCTTCATCATGTCATCAGGATTCGGGTTCTCGATTGTGCCGACTGCCATAGCGCCGCCGCCACTGATAATTGCGATAACTGAAAGTACATAATTCAGTACTCGCCAAAAGTTCTTTGAATTTTTCATTGTCTTGTGAGTTTATAAATTAATAAGTCTTATGAATTACGCTTAACAAAGTCCATCAGACTTTCTCTTTGCTGTCCCTTTGGTGCGGTACTCTTTGCCTGTCCCTGGCTAAATGAGGGAGGCACCTGCTGCTCGTCGAAGGTCTTTAGCTTGTTGGCGTGCTTCTCATTACGGGCTTGTATGGCACCTTCCTCACGGGCATTTGCAATGTCGGAATCGTAGTTCATTGCGTGCATCAGTCCTACCCATGTGTCTTTTGACACCTCGCCTTTGAAGGCAGGCTGGAACACCTCATCCCAGAAGTGCGTCCACATACGATCCATCTGCTCGTCACTCAGTCCGTACTCATCCCTTACACTTGAAAGAGCATCTAGACTCTGACCGATAGCCTCGCCCTGAGCGGCCTCTGCAGCCTCACCGTCTGCCTGCTTCTGAGACCATGAGTTGAAACCTTCTGTGACCTTATCCATCACTTCGGGGTCGTCAAGGGCACTCTTGATGTCGATGCCGTTCTTTGCCATCCACACAAGAGGATTCTCTTCGTCATCCATCAACATAGCACCGATCCATCGATGCTTGTCAAGGATACCAGACAACTTTCTGCCGCTGTTTCTCAGACTGCGAAGTTCTTCACGGTCTTTTGACATGCGATCATAGCGGGCTTCCTTGTCCTCAAAGTCAACATCTGGATTGTCCTCTTTCCACATCGAGGCGTACTTGTCACGGTTTGGACGTGCCGGTACTTCACTCACCTGTTCAGCTTCTACTGCGGGTGTGCCGTTCACGTCAACTTCTGTCTTTTTCTCAATTTCTGCCATATATGTTAAAAGAAATTTCTTGCCGCAAATATACCGAACTGGATAAAGCTTAATTCCGTATCTTATTCCTAAAAATCTGCATTGTGCCTCTTTGATAAGAAACGGCATAATCACCACTACAAGAATTTATCTTTGCGCCATAAAAGTAGTGAAATTTTATGGCAGTAATACGAAGACTTTCATCGGTCATGCCCAAGGGCTTTGTTCACGATTCGGTTAAAAACCGCAAGCGTGAAGAAGTGAACAATCTGACCGTCAGAAAACGTCGCAGGACTGACTATGACCTTCTATTGCGGTGCGAACAGGCTTGGAACAATAAGGATGATATTCGTCGGACACGAGAGCGCATTAAAGAGTATGTATATGGCGACCAGTGGGGAGACGTTATAGAATACCGTAACGGACTGATTACTGAGCGAAAGTACATACAGAAGAAAGGTAACGTCCCCCTGCAGAACAATATTATGATTTCCATCCTCAACTCTGTGGTGGGACTTTATGCCAAGCAGAGTGGAGAACCGAACTGTTTTGCAGTAAAGCATGACGGGCAATGGCTTTCTGATATGATGTCGGCAACGATGCAGACGTGTTGGCAGAAAACATATATGCACGATCTGTTAAAGACTGCCTTTGAGGATTTCTGCATAGGAGGTGTGGCTGTTTCCCGTGAGACTTATGAAGAGCGTAACGGAAGAACGGACGCTTGGACGGATATTATCAATCCAAATTATGCGTTTTGGGAATCAGGTACGGACGTTAGAATGGGAGACCTTCAACTTGTGGGTGTTCTCCATGATGTAGCACCAGGTCAACTTTACCGCAGATTCTGTAACGAACAATACGGATGGACGATAGACCAGATTAATGAGGTGTTTGACATCAACAAAACTGACAATCATCGTTTCTTCCGTTCTACAGGACTCCAGCAGAATGAGCAGGACGACCTCGATTCCATCAGTTTCGACAAGCCATCGAACAACGCAAAGTGCCGTTTGATCGAAGTATGGACTAAGGAATCTAAGACACGTTACCAGTGCTATGACCCGATAGCAGAGAATGGCGATGAGGTTGAATACCGTGTAGAAGTAAAAGACATCTGGCATATAGACGAAATAAATCGAGAGCGTATCCGTCAGTGTCAGGAGGTGGGAATGCCAGAAGAAGAATGGCCGCTTATCCAGTACGAGAAGATTGAGGACGAGTATTGGTACTATACCTTTATGGCACCAGACGGAACGGTCATCGCAGAAGGTGAGAATCCCTATGAGACAAAAGACCATCCGTTCACAATCAGACTCTATCCTTATGTGAACTCAGAGGTTCATCCGTTCTTGGGAAACATCATTGACCAGCAGCGATACATCAACCGCCTAATCATCATGCACGATATGGCGGCACGCTCTGCAGCAAAGGGTCTTACGATATTCCCGATTGAGTCTATCCCCGACGATATGAACAAGGAGGATATAGCGGATGAAATGACGGAGTATGACGGATTGTTGTTCTTCCAGACCAATAAGATGAATCCAAACCTTCGTCCTGAGATCATAACTTCCGGAGCCGTTCAGATTGGTACGCAGGAACTTCTGCAGATGGAATTAAACCTTGCAAGGGATATTACCAACGTATCTGGCGCATTGCAAGGAAAGACACCGAGCGCAGGCACATCAGCAGCACGTTACGCACAGGAAACCATGAATGCCACCACCTCGCTTGAATCGCTTATGCAAGACTTCACGACCTTCTCAGAGCAGATCGCCCGTAAGAAGTGCATGATGATAAAGCAGTATTACAGGAGTGGAAGATTGGTATTCAACTCCAGTAGGCAACTTGTCGAATATGATAACCTTTCTGCCCGTGATGTTGACTTTGAGATAAACATCAAGGAGGCTGCAGCAACCGCTGCATATCAGACCTACGTCAACGACCAGGCCATGCAACTTCTCCAGTTGGGTATCATTGACGGAGAAACCTATCTCTCTATCGTTAATCTGCCGTTCAAGGATGATGCACTCGCCGCCATTGAACAAAGAAAGGCACAGCAACTCGCCATGCAACAGCAGATGCAAGAACAACTCGCCGCCAACCCTGCAAACCAGCAGCAGGTGGCTAACGCTCAAAAAATGTTAGCAGCATGACACTATCATTCAACACCATAAAGAGCGAAGTACAGCGACATCTTTCAGTAATCGGAAAGAGGATGTATGACAAGGAAGGACGGAACATGTTCTCAAACGTGACCGTCTCTTCCGATGAACGCCCAATTTTAGACCAGTACATCAAAGAGGCAGCGCAGACGGTAGAGAGCGCATTGCGTCAGCTTGTAACAGCATTCGCAATCGGTTCGTCTGACATCACGCTCAATCTGACAAATACACGCGGTGCGCAGGATTTTGACGCAAGATGTAAGGAAATGGTGACAACATTCATTGTTTCCTACACGCTTAACGAGTATCTTGGTATGACCCATCCGGATATTTCACGCAAGTATCAAGGAGAATTACAGGTAAACATGGAGGCTTTGATGAACTACGCTTTCTATAAGGAGCCGCCTACAAAAGCCACTTATGCTTACTCTGACGTAAAAGGAACAATAGAAACATAACTATGGATAATATTATCAAACTCACGCTCATAAAGCCGCTGATTATTGAATCGGTAAAGAACGAGACTTTTCAAAAGGGAAAGTTTGACAAAGCCATCGACCAGAAGGCAGTGACCGCCGCTTTCGTTGAGCAGGCAGGTAACGAGGATTACCATGAGCGTATTCTTAACCGCTCTCTTTATACAAGTCTTGAAGAACTGAAAACCCATCTGAGTGACTACCTTTCTTCAAATGGAGGTACAACTGCTGACAACAACATTGATACCATTGAGCAAGGTGACAAGATCATCCTGACGTTGGTAGTTGGCGACAGATTCAACAAGGGTTATACAGATTCATTGGCAAGGCTTTCTGCAAAGTATATCGAGGAAAGTATGCTTATGGACTGGTGGAGAATCGTAAATGAAAAGCAGAGTGCGCTTTATTCTCAGTTTGTGGAGAGGGATTTGGCAGCTATTAAACGATGCTTCAACAAGACAGCACCGACTGCCCCATCCTATCAGTACCCAACCTCGCTTAACGTAGAATGGTCTGCTATAGACCTTGGAATAGGAGAAGAGCACACTGTTACCTATGAAATTTCTGATGGTTCAATTGATGACATTGAGGTAAGAGTGGAGGATATGAGGCTTGTCGGTATAGGTCGTACAGACGAAGGATTTACCATTATTGGAAAACAGCTCGGACATACCTATATCCAACTCTATTCTAAGCACAACGAACAACTTACACAGACTGTTCATGTGTATGTAACCGATCAGGCATAATAATAAATATAATAAGGTGTATGGATAAGGTGATTCTTCACGAACAGGGTAAGTACAAGCCGATTGACTTTGGTCGCCCTATGCCAGACGACAACTGGCCCTACCCTCACAGACCCGTTAGTCCTAATGATCCCAACTTTGGTATTAAGGCACCGAAGTTTGAGCGACACATCTTTATCAGCAGAGATCAGATTTTCTATGATATAGATTCGCAGATTTCCATTGTCTCTGGTGCAAGGCGTAAGGGTGACGGTACAGAGGATGATACGCTTTCAAATGCTACGACAACCTATAAGCAGCAGTTCTTCCGTTGGATAGACAAGCATATAGGCATAGCAAAGAACAAGATGCAGACATTCGTTCTGGAGCAGTTCAAGACCACAAAGATGAACTCTATATCTCAGGTGGAGGAAGTGGATATAACGCTTCTCATGCCAGAGTGGTGGGATGACACCATCTTTGACCAGCTTGTGCAGTCTGTGCATGACTATATCGTGAACGCAGTATTGCAGGAATACTTTATCATTACGCTTACCTCAAAAGACCCCGTAACGGTTGACAAGGGGCTTTTGGCTGCAACTTCACTTGACGAAATAAAGAAACTGTCGAACTCAGCGAAACCTGGTCGCATCAAGAAGAATCTGGCACCATTCTAACTATATGAATCTAAGCAGGTGGATAAAACTGATTGTCAGTATAACTCTGATAGGGTCGTATTTCCTTCTTCCGAAGTACGGCTTTACATTTAATGGAGACATTATAAACCATCTGC
>Ga0310695_10012207_pt1 | contig 12088 bp, 8 predicted proteins | sample RumenRJG_04DNA_FD_203882 | JGI IMG/M metagenome (GOLD analysis project Ga0310695, IMG submission 203882) | Bovine rumen microbial communities from Lethbridge, Alberta, Canada - RJG_04 (v2) (version 2) | ecosystem: Host-associated > Mammals > Digestive system > Stomach > Rumen | place: Canada... | reverse complement strand
TTCGATAATCACTTCGGCACCACTTAAGGTCTTATTTGCCATAATTTATCCTGTCTTTTAAAGAATAGATGAAAATTTAGATGGGCTGAAATATAGGAGTATTTTTTGAGGGTGGCAAGAGGTGAAATCCGACTTTTGTGAAAATTTTTGAAATTTTTGGTAAAAATTTTAATTTTTGAAGTCTAAAAAATGTAAAAATTGATGATTTTTGTTAAAAGTTTGAATTTGACGAATTGTGGTAAAGTAAAAATTGATGATTTTTGATTTAAAATTTGATTGTTCGAAGATTTTACGTCCAAAATAATGCGTGAAAATGGATTAGTGTGCGAAAAATATCTCCATAAAATGATTTGCCTTCACAAATATCCGACGACGATGACCAACAACTAATGCTAAAGACCAATAACTAGTGACCAATGACCAGCCACGCTCTAATCTCTCCGCATAAAATTTTCTAATTTAATTCTATGATTAAAAAGATTTTTCTCTCGCTGATTCTTGCGGCTGCATTCGTGTTTGCCGCCGACCCGATCACCATTGAAGGGCGTTTGACCGAAATTCCGGGCAAAATGCCGAGCAATGACTTATATAGCTATGTCTATGTATTTAAGTACAAGGTCTCGAAAGTTGTTTCGGGCAAGCTCGACGCCAAGGAAGTTCTCGTGGGCGTTTATAACCCGCTCATCGCCCGTGGCAAGGTCAAGGACAAGATGGCAGACAAGTCCAAGGGTAACGTCGGCGAATTCAAGGCTAAGTCTAAGTACACGCTCAAACTCATTCCGCTCGAAGGCAACTGGGACGGTGCTGTCGAAGACGAATACTTTGACGACGAATCCCCGCGCTACTTGGCAATTGAAGTGAATGAGTAATTAATGGTCTTCTCTTCCCAGATTTTTCTTTTCTATTTCTTGCCGACGTTTTTGGTTGGCTACTTTGTTCTCTTCAAGCTCGGGGCTAAGCATTCGTTCCTGAACTTGTTCATTACCATCTTCAGTTACGTTTTTTACGGCTGGCTCGAACCATGGCTCGTGTTCCTCATGTTTGGCTGTACGCTCGTGGTGTACGTGGCGGGGCGGTTCATCTCGGCTCCTAACGCAAGCAAGTTCCGGCGTAATTTTGCGCTTGGCACGGCGATTGCGGTAAACCTCGGTGCGCTTGGGTTCTTCAAGTATTACATGTTCGGCATGGGGATCGTGAACGATTTTGCGACCATGCTCGGCTGCGAACCCTTCTCGATTATGACCGTGCTTTTGCCTGTGGGCATTTCGTTCTACTCGTTCCAGTCCATGAGTTACGCCATTGACGTGTGGCGTGGTACGGCACCTCCGGTCAAGAACTTTGCGACTTTCGCATGTTATGTGGCGCTTTTCCCGCAGCTTGTGGCGGGTCCGATTGTGCGTTACAATACGGTTGCCGAAGAACTTGAAACACGCACGCATACGCTTGAAAACTTTGTGCGCGGCATCCTGTTCTTCTGCTTTGGCTTTACCGAAAAGATCTTCCTTGCAAACCAGGTGGGCATCATCGCAGACCGCGTTTTTGCAGCCGATGCTCCGGGCGTCATCAACAGCTGGTGGGGCTCGCTTGCCTACATGTTCCAGATTTACTTTGACTTCTCGGCGTATTCTAATATGGCGATTGGTCTTGGACTTATGCTCGGGTTCCATTTTCCGCGCAACTTCAACGGCCCGTACCGCTCTGTTAGCATTACGGACTTCTGGAAGCGCTGGCACATTTCCCTCACGAGCTGGTTCCGCGATTACCTGTACATCCCGCTGGGTGGCAACCGCGTGCCGACGGGTCGCATGTACTTCAACCTTTTCCTCGTGATGTTTGTGAGTGGTGTTTGGCATGGTGCGAACTGGACGTTCGTGTGCTGGGGTCTTTACCACGCCTTCTTCATGATTGTCGAACGAGCAAACAACAAGAACGCTTGGTACTACAAGGCTCCGCGTGTGGTGCAAATCCTTTTGACCCAGGTAATTGTGCTTTTTGGCTGGGTGCTGTTCCGCGCAGATTCCATTGGTGATGCCGTCCGCATGTGGAAGAATATGCTTGGGCTTGGCGCAACGGCTGCTTCCGACATGATTTTGTCTGCTGAAATTTTCACGCCGACGTGCATTGTGTTCATGTTGCTGGCGGGTCTGCTTTCGTTCTGGAAGTTCCGCAGTTACGACTGGTGTATTGACGTTTCGTTCAAAAAGTCGCTCATTGCACTTGGTTTATTTATTTTGGCAACGCTTGCGCTCTTTACCCAGAGCTACAACCCGTTCCTTTATTTCCAATTCTAGTTATGAAAATAAAAAAAGTCTTTCTCTTGCTTTCTATGGCGGCTGGGGTTGCCTTTGCAGACCCGATTCCCGCTGAAGCGTTGACTCAGGGCGGTCTCCAGATGCGTGACCGACAGCTCCAGGATATTGGACTTGTGATGCGCGGTGGGCGTGGGGGCTATATTGATATTGGCTATACTTATACGCCTTCGTCTGAACAGTTGCAGCTCAAGAGTAAGTACGGTGTCCACGATGGTTTTGCCTTTAGACACCATTACGGTATTTTCGGGAGCTGGGTGCTGGACTCGATTTCGCATTTGGGTTTCTTGACTTGGTATGAACGTGCCGGTTGGGATTCGCAGGACTTTTTCTTCTTCCCGCATTATGGCGATTTTGCCCATATTTCGTCTGTGCTCACGTGGGGCTTTTCTTACACGAATACGAAACTTGACGCTACCGTTGCTTTGGGCTTGCAGCACCAGAATCTTGAAAAGGCGGGTTGGCGAGCTTATCCGGACGAAAGCGATTCGCTGTTGTTCTACTGGGGACACGCTCGTTATAAGAATGTGAGCTTCCAGGGAAGTTTCTATCGCAATACGTTCCAAACGCTTCGATTCTCTTTGGATTTGGAATCGCGAGAACTTTATGGTGGCGCTAAAAGCGGGTACAAGACTTATTTGCCGAATTTGAGTGCTACAGTTTATCGCCGTAAGGATAATGATGACGATAAAAACTTTGTCCGTTTGAACTGGGAACAGAATCTTTACAAACAAACTGTTTATGCCGATGTGTCTTATGACTTCCCGAAGGGTGGATTCCATTCGGCAACGTTGAAGTATTTCCCGGATCCTTCGCGTTTGATGGGCTTTGAGGCTTCTTGCTTGCGCCGTAATGAAATTGGCGGTTCCAGGGAATTGCTCTGGGGTGGAGCCATTGACTTCTTTATTCTTCGCTTGGCTTATAATTCTGCCTTTGATTACGACAACATGTTCCGTGCGAAGGGAACGTTCATTGCCGAATTCCATATTGATTTGGGCGCTTTCGAAGGCAAGTTCTTTGGTCGTGGGGCGGCGAAGGCGGCTCCGATGGAAACGTCGAATAAAACCTTTGATTTGAATAAATTTATGAAGGTTCGTGCTGAACAGCAAAATTTGGGTAATACGAAGGTTGATGCTCAGGGCAATAAGGTAATTGAGGCTAAGGGAATTCGCTACGAAAAAGTTGATGGTTCTGCAACTCAGGGAGGTAACTAATGAAATACTTGCGTTTGTTCCTTTGTCTGGTAGTGTTTTCTCTGACGGCTTGCATGAGCCACGTGTTTATTGATACGACGACGAGACTCCAGGTTGAAAACAAGACGGATGTTACGATTCTGGGACTCGATATTATTTCTGAAGATGGAACGTCTGTGCAGCCGTGGATTCGCGATGCGATTGAACCGGGCGAAAAGAGCAAGGTTGTCGAAGAAGACTGGGTTGGAACGTTCCGCGTGAGAGTGCGGTGGGGCGGTTTTGTTTACGTAAAAGACGGCAAGTGTGAAACTCGCTTGTTGAAGAAAGGCGATTCCGGTAATGTTGTGAATCCCGCTAAGGAAACTAAATCTGTAGTAAAAGAAATTAATGTTACAGAGATTACTGAATGCACCATTGTTAGAAAAGAAAATAATTCTTATATAGAACTTGATTTCGAAGGCGGCAGTCAGTACCTCATAGTCTCGCAAGACGAAAACGGGTATGTGGCGTTTAAGTTGAAATAGGAAAATTACTACATTTCGCCCCAGTGCAGATAACTAAGTTAAAGATTTTTGGTTTTAAATCCTTCGCGCAGAGGACGGAAATTAACTTCCCGACGAAAGGTCTTACGGCTGTCGTTGGGCCGAACGGCTGTGGCAAGTCCAATATTACGGACGCCATCCGCTGGGTGCTTGGCGAACAGAAAGCCGCCGCTTTGCGTATGGGTAAAATGCAAGACGTTATCTTTAGCGGTACCGAAGAACGTGCCGCCATGAGCCTTGCCGAAGTTTCTATTGTCATCGATAATAGCGATGGCACACTTGCTTCTGATTATTCCGAAGTCATTGTGACGCGCCGTGTGCACCGCGATGGTTCGGGCGAATACCTCATCAATAACCAGGAATGCCGTCTGCGTGACGTTCACGCCTTGCTCTTTGACTCGGGTCTTGGTTCCAGTACGTATTCGCAGATGAACGCCGACATGATCAAGGCGGTGCTTTCGGACAAGGCGGATGATCGCCGAGTGCTCTTTGAAGAAGCCGCAGGTGTGAGCAAGTATAAACAGCAGCGCAAGGAAACGCGCCGCCAGCTCGAACGCGTGCAGATGGACATGGAACGTGTTGAAGACAACTTGCGCAGTGTGCGCCGTTCTGTCCGTCTCTATGAAACTCAGGCCGAAAAGGTCAATGCTTACAAGAAATTAAATACGCGCCTCCGCGAACTCGATTTGTCTGTCAGCTTGGACAAGTTTGAGGACTATAAGGAAGGTTTGGCCACGCTTGATTCTACGACCAAGCGCATGAACCACGAAGTGGAATCTTCCAAGACGCAGGCGACGGAATTGCAAGCAAAGATTGAAGAAAAGAAGCTTGCGATTAGCGAAGACGAAAATACTTACCGCGATTTGGAACGCAATGTCCAGGCGGCAACGATTGCCTTAAACGACCTGAACAACAACATCATGCGTTTGCGCGATTCTATGGCAGCCCTTGAATCTTCGAACGAAAAGGCTCAGGGCGAAATTGAACGCAGCGAACAGAAGTCGCAGGAACTCTCCGAAGAAAAAGCTCGCCTCGAAGAAGAAATTGCCGTTCTCGGTAGCGAAAACGACATGGACGAGCTGAATGCGCTTTTGGAACGCGAACGCGAAACGCTCCAGGTCATGCGCGACAAGGTCGATGACTTGCGTACGCAGTCCCGTGAACTTTCGAACGAACGCTTGCAGGCGACGAACCGCGTGAACTCCCTCCGCGGGCGCTTTGAACGCATGGATGCTGAAGTCAACATGCTCCAGTCGAACATCGCGAAGTGGCAGACCGAAATCGAAGGTCTCGACAAGCAAAAGTCCGATGCCGAAGCGAACATCGCCGAAATCCAGGCGGGCATCGAGGATACGAATCGCGAAATCGAAAATCTCGAAGAACAGCGCGCCACGCGTGAAGAACGCTTGGAAACTGAACGTGCCGAACTCACCGAAGCGCAACAGAAATTGCAGGGCTTGAAGAACGAAGAAGCCCGCTTGCAGTCTCGAATTGACGTGCTCCAGAGCGTGATGAACGAAGGCTCGGACGCCAACCGTTACCTTAAGGAAAACAAGGCGAACCTCATTGGCGGTCTTGTTTCGGAACGCATCGAGGCGACACCGGAATACGCGTCGAGCGTCGAAGCCGCTCTCGGTGAAATCCTTGATTCTGTTGTCGTGAATGGCGACGATGCTGTCAATGAAATTGTAAATGCGCTCAAGAGCGAAAACGTGGGCAAGGTGCTCATGTCGCTTGTCTCGAGTGCGGCTCCTGCTTACGACAAGCCGGTGAACAATCCGGGCGTTGTGGGCTCGCTCAAGGATTTTGTGAAGACGGATGACGAAGTTTCTCCGTGGCTCTCGGGAATTCTCTCGCGCTATTTTGTTGTGGATTCTTTGCAGACCGCGTTGAGCTTGGCGAAAGAATACCGTGGCGAGAACTTGAATTTTGTCACTGCCGATACGATTGTGCGTACAAGCGGTCTTGTGTCGTTTGGCGTTTCGACGTCGGGAGCGCTCTCCCGCAAGAACGAAATTGCAGATGCCGAAGCGCTTTTGGAAAAGGTCCTTGGCGACATTTCTGCCGGCGAAGAAAATGTGGACCGCTTGCGAGAACTCACCGAAGAAGACGCGCAAATGCTTTCGTCCCTGGTCGATGAAATCCGTGAAAAACGCGATTCTCTGCGTGGTGGCGATGCTTCTATCCGCATTCACCGGAATACGGTTGAAAACTGCACCCGTCGTTTGAACCAGCTCAATGGTGAAGTGACGAATGCACAGAACAGAATTGATGCGGCGGCGCAGTCCAAGAACAGCGATGCGGAACTTGCCGAAGCTGAAGCTGAAGTTGAAAAGGTCGAAGAACGTTACCAGACGATTTCGGATCAACTCGGTGAAAACGAGACGATGCTCCGTGAAAAAGAAGAAGATGTCCGCGAACTCGAACGCAGTGCGCAAGACAAGACTTCTCGCTTAAAGCAGAACCAGAACCGTGTGGTCGCCATTGCTGACCAGATGGAATTCTTGGACAATACGATTCGCAACCGCCGTGACGAAATCGAAAAGAATACAGTTTCTATTGAAAAGTTTGAGACGGATTGCAACAAGCTCTCCGACGAAGCGCAAGTGAAAGACAATGCGCTCCGCGAACTTGAACGCAACCGCGACCTCGCTCGTGAACGCTATGACCTCGTGAGCGGCGACCTTGAAGGATGGCGCGACGAAGTCAACCGCCTCCGCGATGACATGATTGAAAAGATGAAGGAACTGAATGACGTCGGCCGTCGTCAGGAATCCCTTCAGAACAATCTCGACCGCCTCCGCGAACGCATCACGAACGAATGGACTGTCGATTTGGACAATCCCGAAAATGTGGAACGTGTGGAATACACGCAGCCCGAAGCCGACCGCGAGATTCGTGAACTCCGCGGCAAGATCAAAGAGCTTGGCCCGATCAACGTCAACGTGATGGAAGATTACGAAGACGAAAAGAAGCGTCTCGAAGAAGTCGAAAAGCAGTTCGACGACCTTGACCGCGCCCGTGCATCGCTCGACCGCACCATCACAAAGCTCGACGACATTGCCCGCCAGCGCTACCTGGATACGTTTGCACGCATCCAGAAGAATTTCCAGTTCGTGTTCAGTAAGCTGTTCCTCAATGGCGAAACGAAGATGAACCTCGTGGAACGTGTGGACGAAATGGGCAAGCCCATGGACATTCTCGATGCCGACATTGAAATCAACGTCCGCCCGACCGGCAAGAAGATGCGCGGTATTAAGGCGCTTTCCGGTGGTGAACACGCCCTTACTGCAACGGCGCTTTTGTTCGCTATTTACATGGAAAAGCCGTCTCCGTACTGCGTGCTGGACGAAGTTGACGGTCCGCTTGATGACGCTAATGTCGGTCGCTTTATGGCGCTCCTCCGTGAATTCAGTAAGCAGACCTTGTTCATCGTCGTGACGCATAACAAGCGTACCATGGCCGAAGCCGATATGCTCTACGGCGTGACGCAGGAAATCAAGGGTATTTCCCGCATCGCCAGCGTTCAGCTCGCCGACGCTACTAAATTTGCGATTTAATTAAACATTTAGGCAGTAGATTGTAGACTGTAGGCGGGATTGTCATCCCGCCTCTTCTAAAAAATTGCATTTTTGTATTTAAATTTATTGACGATTAAAATTGCGTTTGCATTACTTTTGAAGGAACAGACTATGCTGAAACCCGCAAATAAAGAAGAACTGAAGAAAATCATCGAGAATCGCATTCAGACCGAGGGCACCGAATGCGATTTGAACGACATCGATGTCTCCAACGTAACCGACATGCGCGAAATGTTCTCCCATAGCAAATTCAACGGTGACATCAGCAGGTGGGACGTATCTAATGTGACTAATATGAGTTGTATGTTCTACCGTAGCATATTCAACGGCGACATCAGCAAGTGGGACGTGTCCAATGTGACCGACATGTACGAAATGTTCTGGAATAGCCAATTCAATAGCGACATCAGCAAGTGGAATGTTTCTAACGTGACCGATATGAGATGGATATTCGAAAAAAGTCAATTTAACGGCGACATCAGCGAATGGGATGTGTCCAAAGAAATTTCAAATCAGGATAGCTGGGTTCATTGTAATTACTTAAAAAAACAGTTTTTAACAACAACCGCTCTCAAAAAAAAGGAAATTTTGAGAAATCTTATTGATAAAAGGGTTAATCGGCTCGGCCCCAAATGCGACCTAAACGACATCGATGTTTCGGACATCACCGATATGAGCGGGTTGTTTGAAGGAAGCCAATTCAACGGCGACATCAGCAAGTGGAACGTCTCCAACGTAACCGACATGCATGAAATGTTCTCCAATAGCCAATTCAACGGCGACATCAGCAAGTGGGACGTTTCCAATGTAACCGACATGAGCAAGATGTTTTCTGAAAATAATCTAAGAGGCGCTAGTAATCTTCGCAATCATTTTAATGGTGACATCAGTAGATGGAATGTATCCAAAGTGACGAACATGAGTAGTATGTTTGAAAGAAGCCAATTCACTGGCGACATCAGCAAGTGGAATGTATCCAATGTAACTGACATGAGCAGGATGTTTTTTGATAGCGTATTCAACAGAGACATCAGTAGGTGGAACGTATCTAAAGTGACTAATATGAGTTGTATGTTCTACCGTAGCATATTCAACGAAAACATCAGTAGGTGGAATGTATCTAATGTGACGAAAATGGGCTGTATGTTCTCCCATAGTGCATTCGACGGAGACATCAGTAGGTGGGACGTTTCCAATGTGACCGACATGAGTGAAATGTTTGAAGGAAGTAAATTCAATGGCGATATCAGCAGATGGAACGTTTCCAATGTGACCGACATGAGCGGGATGTTCGGCGGGTTGTTTGAAGGAAGCAAATTCAACGGCGACATCAGTAAGTGGGACGTCTCCAATGTGACGAACATGGGCGGAATGTTCCATAAAAGTCTATTCACTGGCGACATCAGTAAGTGGGACGTCTCCAATGTGACCGATATGCACGAAATGTTCTGGAATAGCAAATTCAATGGCGACATCAGCAAATGGGATGTATCCAATGTGACCGACATGCACGAAATGTTCTGGAATAGCAAATTCGATGGCGATATCAGCAAGTGGAACGTGGCCAAAGTAACGGATATGAGTGGTATGTTTGAAAGAAGCCACTTCGATGGCGACATCAGCAAGTGGAACGTATCCAACGTGATAAACATGAGCGGGATGTTCAAGGGAAGCGAATTTAATGGAGACATAAGCGAGTGGAATGTTTCCAACGTGACAGACATGAGCGAGATGTTCGGCGAAAGCCAACTTAGCATCTTCTGCCAGCAAGACGAATGCTTCGTGACCGACATAAAATGTAGCCAATTCAACGGCAACATCAGTAGGTGGGATGTATCTAATGTGATTAACATGAGAAGTATGTTCAAAGGAAGCAAATTCACCGGTGACAACATCAGCAATTGGAACATACGCCCTGACTGCAACACCAAAGACATGTTTAAAAAAGATCATAAATAATAACGCCCAACTTTTGTAGAGCGACCATCCTTAACATTCAAAGCCTTGATGCGGATCTGCACAAGGCTTTTTACTTTTTTTGCGTTTGCGATTTTTTTACGGATTTGCTTTACATTGGCAGGACTGCCTTCGATAATTATACAGAGAATACAACCAACGGAGTCGTCACCATGGGATGCCTTGTCAACCTTATTAAAATCTTCCTTGGCTTAATCATGATAGCCATCATGATTATCGTGGGTTATAAGCTCATCTTCGACCCGTATCGTCCCGAGTCTCCTAACAGCTGTTGGTCCCATAGACCTGTGGCAGAAGAGACATCTCCGACGGACAACCATACCATAGACAACATCAATTACGATGTTCCCCTGCAGACAGGTCCCATCCATGACTACATAATGGAAAACACCTTCCAGAAACCATTTGTGGTCATGGAGCTTGACCCCGAGCTTGAAAAAGGTCTCGTCTATGTCATCAAGGCTTTCAAAGCCGTGTTCGGGCAAGACTTCTCCCCAACAATCATCTCTGCCCACGATTCCTTCGATAGGCATGACAAATGGTCTGCACATAGAGTAGGTAGAGCTGTAGATATCAGCCTCAATGACCTACACCTGAAAGAGAAAAGGCGCCTCATCAAATTCCTCAAATCTACTATGTCCGATGACTATACTATAGTTTGGGAAAACCTGGGCATCCAAAACGAACACCTACACTTCCAATACCACCAATAAACCAACTAAATTGAAGGACGGTATCGGTTTTACTGAAGGTCTGGCTACGATGAAATAAGATTTCCTATATTTTCGTGCGTGAAAAAAACAGGCTTAGGTTTCGCTTTTGCGGCGGCGTCCGCCATTTGCTACGGTACGAATCCGCTGGGCGCGTTGCATCTCTATGCGCAAGGCTATTCGACAGAAACAGTCCTTTTCTATCGTTTCTTTACGGGGGCGATTCTCCTTTTTGCAATTATGCTGTTGCAAAAAATGAGCTTCAAAATCAATGCTCGTGAATGCAAAATTCTCGTGGCATTCGGCTTCTTTTTTGCAATTAGTTCCCTAATGTATTATGCCTCGTTCAAGTACATGGACGCAGGGCTTGCATCCACGCTATTGTTCCTTTATCCGCTTGAAGTGGCGGTTATCATGTCGCTATTTTTCAAAGAAAAAATGAAAAAGAGCGTGATAGCGTCTATCGCAGTTTCGATGGTGGGGGTCTCGCTTTTGTACAACGGTGATAAAGGCTTTTCTGTAAGTTCCATCGGTTGGCTGTTGGTCTTTATTTCGTCTTTTACTTACGCCATTTACATCGTCATGGCGAATCGCGTGAACCTCCAGATGGGTTCTGTGAAGATGACTTTTTACGCCATCTGCTTTTGCTTGTGTTTTTTGTTGCTTTATTCCGTGACGCTTGGCTCTGGCCTCCCGCCGCTCTTTACGCAGGCCAGTTCGTGGGGTTGGGGCTTTATGCTGGGCCTTGTGCCGACGGTGCTCTCGCTCATCTTCATGGTCAAGGCTGTGAAAATTATCGGCTCCACGCCCACGGCAATTCTCGGCGCTTTGGAACCCGTGACTGCCGTGACCATTGGCGTAATGGTCTTTGGAGAAACGCTAACGACTCGCATTATTGCGGGTATCGCCTTGATTCTCGGTTCTACCATGCTGGTGGCTGTGAAAAAGTAGAATAGTCGCACCGTAGGTGCCAAACTAAAATCTACTGACTAATGACTATTGACTAGTGACCTATTACAAACAACTAAGTTCTATATAATACATTCTGACTTTTTTGGGCGTAGTTTTTCGCGTCTACTCCCGTTTTTCCTGCATTTTTGCTCTCGTTTTTCTGTAAACAGATTTATAGTTTTATTTACATGAAAAATTTAGTCCAAACTCTTTTGCTTTCTTCGGTTGCGGCTCTGTTTGCGTCGTGCAATAGCTCAACATCTGGTCCGGAATCATTTCGGGAACCGATAAGTTACACTCCGGATGGCAAATGTACGATTGATATGTTAAAGTACAAAACTCAGGAACAGTTGGACTCGTTGCGTACTTTTTGTGATACCATTTTTGTTCATAGTGTCTTGAATGTTTATAAGGACACTGTTTACGACGATACTTTGATTACAGGCAATGAAAAGTACACCAGCTTTATTTATTTTGATCGTTATACGGAAAAATACGATACACTTACTAAGCAAAGTGCTGCAAAAAGTGGGACTTCAGGCCCATGCGGTAGAGTCCCTGTTTATTGTAATCTTGATTCCTCTGATACGCAAAAGACGTTTAGTTGCGAAATTTCCAGTGTGTGTTATATGTATAATCAGACAGATAATCTTGCAACGAGTTCTGCCGAGGTTGCTGTCGTTCGTTTAGATCCTGTATTAATAACGAATGAGCCACTATGTTCTCAACCGGGGTATCGCTGTGTGCGTGATACTGTTTTCCACGATGCTTTCCATACGACATATCGAACCATTGCCCGTGATACAACGTTTCTGAATTATGGTC
>Ga0310695_10012203_pt1 | contig 12091 bp, 30 predicted proteins | sample RumenRJG_04DNA_FD_203882 | JGI IMG/M metagenome (GOLD analysis project Ga0310695, IMG submission 203882) | Bovine rumen microbial communities from Lethbridge, Alberta, Canada - RJG_04 (v2) (version 2) | ecosystem: Host-associated > Mammals > Digestive system > Stomach > Rumen | place: Canada... | reverse complement strand
GGCTTCCGCTGGTCTCCAAGCAACAAAGCTTGGCAAAGACAGCTTACAGAGAACGCCGAAAGAGCTTTAAGGGCTGTAGGGCTTTAAGGCAAGACAAGAACACAAAACCATATACCCGCCCCGGAGGTCACGAAGGCAGAAAGGAATACACAAAATGACATACGGACTTGAAGAAGCAAGTGCAGGCCGTCTGGCTGCAAACAAATTGAGTGAAAAGGCGTTTGATTTCTACAAACGCCTTAAACCTTTTATATTATACGAGTATGAGACACTTGATGGCGTCCGCTACGCTTATGAAGGCTGCATAGGCGAACAACAAAATCTCACCTTCGAAGAGCTGGAAGGGGCTTTTGAAGAGCTGCATAGACTGCTTATGGAATAGATCATACAAAAAGACATAACAAAATCACAAAACAAAATATAATAACAAAAACACAAAATATAATAACAAAACTTAATATTGCTATCACAAAATGCTATAACAAAACCCAAAAGCTATTTTAAAATGCCGCTGCCCCGGAGCTTTTTTCTCGTTCCGGGACGGTGGCATTTTTCATGTCATTTTCTGCAACAAAAATTCATGCCGATCTGGGGCAATTTTTGCCATTCGCAAATTGTTTTTCCCACACGCATTTTAAACTTGTGGAAATGTTCATAAACGCATGAAGAATTTTTTCACAAAACAAAGTTTTATTTAATACGCGCGCGAGGCTCTATCCGTTAAACCTTCTATGTCCGGCACATCTTTATCAAGTATTTCTCCCAGATGCTCAAGGGCTTTATCGTAGCAGTAACGAACGGTGCTTTCCGGCTGTGAAAATTGATACGAAATTTTAGTCCAACTGTACTTAGACACATGACGCCACAAAATGCACTTTTTGTACCTGCTGTTCATGCACTCAATAGCGGACCTTATGACACGCATATCGTTTTCAAGCAGATGCACGCGTTCAAGAGCTTTTTCCATGCTCTCTCCTACTCCGTCGGCCGCTGCCTTCATCGCCATTTTTTCCGTCGATCTGTTCTCACAACCCAAACCATCAAGAGCCGGACTTGTCATGCCGTTATAATACTTGTCTTCCATGCTCTTTCTCCACTTGGTCTCGAATGTCAGCATATCCGGTATATCTGCATAATATGACACGATCTTCTTTGCAATATCCTTAGTCACGCCCTCTACCTCCAAAAACATATACCAAAACTTTTCTGTTTTTCCCTGCTCCATGTGCCGTAATAATACTCACAATTCAGAGACAAAACCAAACTTTCACTCAGCAGCTTTCAGATGCAGCTACGCTCTCCCTGTACATCTGTCTTGCTGTTCTGAATACCTGCCCGATCTTCTCTTTGTCATAACCCAAAACGTTATTTATTGCCTTGCAATATATCCTTGCCGTAAGCTCTGCGGCATCCTTCATTGCCTTTTTCTCATCTTCCGCCTTATCAATCAAATCCGGTATCCAGAATGTATCCGGCAATATATCTTTCACGGATTCTTTAAGTGCCTTTACTGCTACGGTGATACCGTTTATTTTTTTCATACCGGTATACCATCTTGATATATCGTCAACGCTTCTGGTGACCTCGGACAATTTTGATTCAGACACACCAAAATCTTTCATCATTGCCGCACAATAATGTTTACCCAAAATCTCCGTGACGTTTACACATAATTCATTCAAGTGCTTTTCCCTTGTCTTGCCTTCTGTGAGATACCTTCTTTCTGCCTTCATCACATTGTTTATACGATTCTTTGTATAGTGTGCCGGATAATTGGACTGTCTGTGCTTCCACCCTTTGCCTTTTGCCATGATCTATTTCTCCTTTCTCTCATCCGTTATGATCTCTGTAAATTTCCACCCGTTCGGTCTTGCGTACTGCTCTATAAAAAGCCTCCGTCTGATGTGATAGTCCCTCTGCATACGTCTGACAAATTTACTTTTCACCTCTACGATCTCGACCGTACCGTCTGCATATTCAATACGGAAATCTGCCGTATATCTGATTGCATGAAGTTTAAGCCCGCCAAACTTTCCTGCCGGGAACAATTCAAATTCGGGCTGTCTTTCACAGCTCAGTATCTCTCCGCTTTCGATTCTTGGGACTACTTCGCTCATGTAATACTCATACTCGCCCCTGCTGTCAAAATGATCTCCTGATAGAGACTGTGATTTTTTCATTCTCGACAGATTCTTGACCGCTGCCGCTTCTGTCCTGTTATCCATTGCAAGAATTTTCAATGCCTCTTTTCGCATCCTTGGCGGCAGGTCCTTTAATTCCATGTGCATTATCCGTACTCTCTCCTCAATATGTTCCCTGACCGTTTATACACTTCATCCCGATACATAATCACTGTCGTATGCCTTGCCCCTGCATCTGATACTTTGGTCTCTACCCTTTCAAGCATATAACCCGGATATTCCCTTTGCCAAAATTCCTTATCGTCAATATACAGTGTGCTTGCCTCATGTAACCTTTTAGCACTCCACTTCGTATCATTTGGGCGGGGTGTTTTTGGCTTATCGAGTCCCTTGCTCTGTCGCCAGCTCCGGTCACATCTTTTGTTTTTTGATATATACTGCACAAGGCTTTCCACGCTGCCATGAGCTACCTGTAAATATTCGCATCTGCATAACCCGATGCTTTTTCCCTGTCGGTCTCTCCAAAGCTCTTCCAGAATATCCCTTGTGAGTCCTTCTGTATGTTCTATGATTGCATGATGGTGATGCCTGCCTATCACCTCGTTTGTCTCTTCGTCCAATGTTGAATACTCTGTAGCCATTATCCATTTTGGACGCTTTATTCCCTGCTTATCACAAAATCTATATACCCGCTTCATGAAGTTGGTCCAGTCTCGATCAACTTTTTCTCTCTCGTCATATTCCGGCAGGTGCTCATCGTTATATGTTCCAGTCCATGAAAAATCACCCTTGCCAAAATTCGTATTCACCAACTGCACATGATAACGCTTTGCCCTTTTATCGTTATAGGTCTGCTGTGCAAGTGATGTAGCCTCTTTCTTTTTCCCACGTATACTCATTCTGTGCTGTGCAGGTGTTATCTGGTATAAATCTATCTCCATATATCCGGCTGTCTCATAGTTCTTGCCGCATATAGTCTTCTGCTCTCTGTAAAATATCGTATTGCTCAAAACATTATTCCTCTATACCCACTCATGTATAACTTATCCACAAAATTATCCACTAACCAAACACATTTTCTTGATGCATTATGTAAACATATAAATTTATATTATGTGACAGAAATATTATTTATATTTATATATTTAAATATTTAAACTATAGATTATGGTTCTAAAGATAAGAGTGATATACAAGCCCTTAACAACGCTCCGGGCGTAAGTTTCCCCTAACTGTCCGCCCTTTGCGTTTTTATTTCCGTCTACATCTTTCTACTTTATTTTGAACAGTCAAAAGTCGAACGGCGTTTTGCATATACTTCGCCTTCGACTCTTCCGACTCCTGTTATCTCAAATTTATCGTGACAGTCGATACATCTCATAAACTCCTCGCCCATCATCTGCAAGACTCCTGAACATGTAGGACATATGGCCTTGCGTCCAAGAAGCATAAGCATGTATGTATCTTCCTTTGTCCATTTTTCCATATCATTTGCCATGATCTTTACGTGCCGCCCTTTCGATTAGTTTTTCTGTTTCAAAGCTGTCATATGGGCTATGATGCCAGTTGCGTAACGGAAGGCTCTCAACCTTACTTGTGTTATCCAATAAAGCGGACAACTGCAATCTGCTATACATTGGCTTTCGCCAGTCTCTCATAATATGCTCACGCACTACAAGTGCCGGCTCATCGTTTATCAGACATTCGATACCCAGATAAAGAAAATGATTTCCTGTAGGTATCCTTATCATTCTGTATGCTTTTTCCTTCGTCATCCCCTGAATATCCATTTGTACCTCCCCGGATACCTTTATTCGTTTTCGGTATCTTCGTCAAAATCATCGTCCGTATCAATAGATTTTTTCAGTATGGCCCACACCATAAAATCCATACACAAAAACATTGCGATTCCTGCAACCGCCAATATTATATTTTTCACTTTTCCGCCTCGCTATTCAGTTCAATTTCACAGCGAAACTTTATTCCGCTATCAAATCTGATCTCCAATTTTGTTGACTGTTTTTTAGCCATATAATTGTAAATATCAACCAGCTTTTCAGTGATCTCTTTATTAAAGCAATGTATTCTTTTTGATTCCTGCATGATACGTCTCCGTTAAAGCAGTGTCTCTAAGTCCAAAGTTTGCCGGTGGTGTCTCCCATCCCCGTGCTTGCCTATTGCTGCTCTGTGTTTCTTGTGTTTTGTGCGTTTCGTGTTTCTCTTGTTTTTCAGTATCATTATCCTTCTTGAATAAGCTCATCAAACAATCTTCGCACAATATTATTCCATCAAGAAAATGCCGATCTTGTGACTGGTTCTGTTTCATAAATTTCACTTGATACATGGCTTTTGGACAGTAGGCCACTAAATAGTTTGATTCTTTATGTGTCTCTGTCTCTTTTCCACACTTATCGCATTTGTATTTAATCATTCTCGACCTCTCGCATCTGTGTTTTCTTGTGGCTTATTCTCTTCGTATACCTTTTGCATACCTTCTATCATTGTGCAAAGCACCTGATATTTTCCTTTTGTTTCTATCAGCTCATCATAGAGTTTTCTTTTGATCTTCACGTACTCGCTCATAAACATTTTTGTCCTCATATCTCTCTTTCGTGAGATTTCATTTCATCAAGGATAGCTTGTATAACAAAGCGGCGGCCTGTCTTAACAACATTGCCAGTCCGGGTGCTTATGTATCCTCTTGTTGTTAATGCGTCTATTGAATTTTCACGCACAAACGTGACGACTCCAATTTCTCCATACTTACAAGTATTCTTTACGACTTTGATTTCATCCCCAACCTCGATGGTATCGACATTGCTTTCGGGAGCATCCTGCTTTGGTATCCATGCTGTATGCGATTTTTCGCACTTAGCTTCATCATCCAAAAGCTCTACCCTGCAATCGTTATACCCTTGGTCATAGCCCTTATGGAAAGCGTTATCTATTTCAGTATTTATAACTCGTTTAGTATAATTCCTAATATCATCTATTGCTGCATAGTTCATCATTCTTCATCACTTCCATGCGGTAGGATTAAATCAATGGCTGCAATTGTTCCCATGGCACCTCAACTTCCAAGCTTACTATATGGCTCAATTTAAAATCAGTGTCGTTGATTGTAAAGTAACCCGGTCGCCTATATCCGTACTTTTCGCTAAATTCTTTTGTAAAACCTAATTTGCCCTGCTCAATTTTCCCATGTTTAAATTCAACTTTCACAATTGAGCCAACATATTTATGCAATTCCTCAATTGTTCTAGGCTTCATCTTTCTCACCGTCCTTTGGCTGATAGGGTGCAGGTAACGGCATCCATGCTATAGGGTTTACTCCATATTTAGTTCTTACCAAACCATAGCCTACTGTTGCGCCATCACTGATACCCCAATCGTCAAAGATACCACCTATGTAGTGTCCGCATATTATACTTTGACTATAATGTTCACCTTCTGCATCAATATGAGCTGGAATTGTTAATAATACTATCTCCGACCCCAGCGGCATTTTCTCCGAACACGGTATCCATTGATTGTTAGCCATTTCTGCTAGCGTAAGCACCATTTCAAATTCTGTTTCAAATTCTGCCTTATCGGTACTTCCGCAATTTTCAAAATTCAATTGTTTTAACTGTTTTGCAATATACGGTTTTACGATATTGCGCATATCTTCTATCAAGTCAGTTATTTTTCTTGTCATTTTCCTTCTTTCCTGCCATCTTTCTTATATTTGCTCCTTTTCACGCAATTTTTAGTTGCGTTTCACTCAATTAAAATCGAGTTAATATCTCGTAAGCCGCATAAATACAGCTTTTTCTAAGTTGCGTTAAGTTGATTGTCCACGCAATTAAACCGGTTTAAACCAGTTATTTTACCTTTTTGACCTCGAATGATAGGTGCACTTTTATTTCTGCTCCATTCACGATCTGCTTCATTTCCATGCAGTTCGTACCGTTTTCCATGCAAATTATCAGAAGTGAATATAAATCCTTGCTAAACTCCGCACTTAATTCCTTGGATCCAATATCTCTCATAACCTTCATATTTATACCTCATTCATGTAAAATATCTTGCCTCTCAGCGTCCTCATGTGTTTTAAGCAAAGGCACACACTTGTAGTCTCGGTGTTTATTCTGTATATACTTTTCCCTTCTTCTACAGTTACACCACATTCACTGCAAGTACCGTACCTTTCTTCACCACTCAGTCTGTTTATAAGCTCAATTTTCATACCATAGCCCCCAATACAGCTTATTTTATCCGTCGTATTCCTTCCGACTGTTCTTTGCTCTCGGCTTCCTCGGACTCTTGTGCTTTCATCTTGGCAAGCTTTTTCAGCCTTTCTCCCATACACTCACGCTTAACTTGTATCCAGTTATTTACTACATCGTTTTCAAGAAGCTGTAATTCATCAAGACATATAAGGACATCTGCTGTTTCTTCGTACAGATTATCTACTATGTCCATAGGATACTTAAATGGCGGGTTTTCATTTCTCATAAGTCTCGACATCTTTAATAAGGCTTGTGCCAGCTCACAGCACTCTTCCGCTGTCTGCTCATACATTGCCATTTGCCCTATATTTTCTATCAGCATTACCCTATCACCTCATCAAACTCACTTTTTATCAGCTCTATAGCTTTTCTGTTTACCGTCCATTCTGCCGGTGTTACTGCACCATTACACTTTTCAGCAAGTCTTTCAATGAAGCTATCCCAAAGCTCAAGACTTTTTACAGCTACGGTATATTCCTCTCCAACATTTGTGATCTTGCTTAACCTCTTTATAGCTTCCTGCCTTGTTATAGTTCCCATCACTCTACCTCTCTATACGGCTCCGGCAGCTCCGCCCAAGCGTTTACAATAACTCCATACTTTGCTAAAGGCGTCTCGTTATCTCCGTTATAAAAATTGCCGCCTTCCTCTTCATTACCTACATATCTTCCGACAGACGGCATTGAAAAGTTTTCAAAGCTTAGTAATACATATCTGTCGTTGTCCGGTACTCTTTCTCCTACTGGTATCCATTCAAACATTTATCCACCTGCTTTCGGCATTCTCATTCCTTTGCCTTTGGATGTAAAGGGCGGGGAAGCCCTTTACATCTCAAACAATGAGGGGTATAGTTATAAGTGACTTCTAGCTGTTCAAAGTGCGTTTTAACGTCTTTGGACAGCTTCTTCTTTTTCTGTGACAGCTTTTCTGAAAGCATTCCTGTACATTTCGTTTGCAGCTTCAAGCATTGCGAACACTTCCGTCCTCTTGCGTCCTCTGTATTTCTTCCTTTGGTGGTGCTCTGTGCATGTCTTTTGCTCCTTTCTTTTAGATCATTTCCTGTTGTTTAAGTATGTGCTGTAAAATGAAAAGAATAGAAGCATAATTGCGTTTACCAGATAGAATGCATCATGGTTGACGTATGCCTTGATTAAACTTATGCATATAGCAAATGCCAGTATCGCATGATAAAACATCAATCCTTCACCTCTTCTTTTATCTTTTCTTTCATCTGCTCGTAATCTTCTTTTGCTCTGGCCTGTATTTCAAACCTCAGAAGATTTAGTGTTATATCGATAAGCCGTCTGTTACGCTGTACCGCATTCCACACCATACAGATTGCAAACATGAGCATAAATCCCGATATACTCAGTAGTACCAACATCAAATTTGCATCTTTCATTTCTAATTCCTTCCAAGTAGTTATATTGTCAGCTGCATAAACGGAAGCTGTCGCCAGTCTTTCGTCAGCAGGTCATCTCTTGCCCTATCGCAGTTGTCCCAACACCATTCATGAGGCTTTCTGTCCGGCAGATGTTCCCTGAATACCTGCTCTTTGCTATCCCACTGAATGTAGTGCCTGCTATCATTCCATTTTTTTCGCGTCACTCTGATGCGTGGATTTTCTTTCATCTTGTTTTCAAAATAATCAAAGGTGTAAAGCATATCAGCCTACCTTTCGATTAACACACTGTAAAACATCAATGAACCTGTATGCGTTCTCTGATCTTTTACATGCCCCCACTTTAGCCGGGACGCCTAAAGCTGTGAGGGCATTTACGACGCTGTACGTGGTATATCCCGGCTTCTATCCTGCGTCATGGATAGCTTTTGCTTCTTCGATCTTGACTATAGTCCTATCGAGTCTTTCTACTTTTCCTGTGATCTCATCCAGCTCATCATCTGTTATGACAGCATCTTCAATCGCTATAAAGCCGTCCATGTGCTCAAGAAGTGAACTGAAAGCCTTGTTAAATCTTTCCCATGTCTTCCTTCTCTTCGCCTTATTGCCCTTCTTCTGGTGTGTCCCATCCATGTTTGAATCTGTCTGCATATCTTTTTAATACCGCCCTATCTATACTCTCTGTAATACCATCAACAGTTTCCGCAAGAATCATTTTGCCTGTATCCAGTGCCTTTGCTATCTCCCCGGCCATCCCTTCTGATATTCCGTACCTGCCGCCTATCAATATACACTGGCACTTTTCAAGTATCTCCGTTCCGACTTTCATACCAAATTCACGTTCTTCCGGCACTTCATCATGTACGACTTCCGTAATATACAGATGGACCGTAACCGGAAGATAGCCGTTTTCAATAGCCTTCATTGTCAGTTCTCTCGCATATTCCTTATTGCGTTTTACATTTCCTCTGTAGGGGCTGCATATATACATAAGCTGCTTGCTCATTGTCCGTTCTCCCTTGCTATTCTTTGCATTGCATATCTCATTGATACCGCGTCACTGTCCCATGCATAGTCGTAGCCATCCGGGGCTATTCGTTTTACTGCTGCATTACATCTGTCTAATACTGTCTGGTATGACATGTTATTATGCTTTGCTGCCTGCCTTGCGCTCGGATACACGTCTATAACCGTTCCATCAACTGCAATCTTTGCAACCGCCCTGCTTCTTGATCTGGGACCATATTTCACTCCGACTTCTTTTCTTGTCAGTGCGTCAAGGTTTCCTAAATGGTTATCCTTATACAGTCCGTTAAGATGGACTATTACGTATCCATGCGGTATACTGCCTCTGAATGCCGTATAGACGCATTGTGATACCTGCTTTTCTTTACCTTTGCTGCCGTCTCCGTCTTTAACCAGCTTTACAAACAACTTAGGGCTTCCATGTGTTGACTTCTTTTCATACGCCGTCATGAGCCTGCTTTTGCCGCTCTTTTTATATATCCTTCTTATCCTTCCGTCCAAGCAGGCTTCATACCTTCCGTCGTATCCGGGTATAGGTTTCCATATATTGCTAATATCTGTAAATTCCATATACCGCCGCCTCGTGTGCTTAATCTTCCAGCCATTGATTATCCCAGTAGCAAAATCCATACACTGCCAGAATGATAAGAACTATCCATATGAGCCAAAATACATATACAAATGATGCAGTATCTTCTTTTATTTCAACAGCTTCCGCAAGGCTCTTGCCGGATATAAATTCTGTATTTGCTACAGTGTTATTTCCCAGATTTGCATATAATGTTCCGATATATTCAGTGGCACAGCCATAGTATTTATATCGCAGCTCGCTTGATTTTTTGACCGTATCAATATAAGACGCTCCAGGGAAATGAATTGTCCCATAATCAAATTCATGTCCAAGAAACGTTATTTTCCTGCAATGAAACTCCTCACTTCCTACCCTGTCCCATGTGTAATATACTTCTACGGTAGTCCATGAGGTCTTTCCGTTGCGGTGATGTACCGTCCTTGTATGGCGTGTGTACTTTTCTTTTACCTTTTTGATGTAAGCATATTCTCCGGCTATATCTGAATGACTTACAGTATCCACCGCCGCTAGCTTCCCATATATAAAAGCGTTGCCTATATTAGTCCTCATGCCATATTCAAACAGCGTACTTTCTCCGTCTATCTTTGCGGCCTGCTCATATTCCTGTCTGATTTCATCTGCCTTTGAAGATATTTTCTCGCTTATCCTAAAGCCCATTGCGGTCATAACCAGAATGATAATTACACTGAATAAAAGCTCTCTTGCGGTGATTTCAAATCCGTTGCCATTGTAGATAGTCATGTCTTTATTCCTCAAACAGATTATTTACCGACTGTATTTCGCTCTCTTCATACTGCAAATACCGGTACTGTATTACCTCGTAGCCCATCATTCCTAAAATTTTATTTTGCGGGAATTTTCTCACATACTTGTTATATGTCTTAATTTGACTGTTATATGATTTTCTGTATTCAGCTATCATATTCTCCGTAATTGAAAGCTCATTCATCAGCTCGCGATAGTTTGCATCTGATTTCAATTCCGGGTATGCTTCTGCCACAACTGACAACTGGGTTGTCACGTTGTCTATATCCACTTCTCTGTCATTTCTTCTTGCTTCCACCACTGCAAGCAGTGTTTTTGCCTCGTGCCTGTCGTATGCCTTTACACAATCCGCAAGATTATAAATCAGATCAGTGCGTCTTTTTTCCTGCACCTGTATGTCGGAGTCTGCCGACATTATCTGCTCTTCCAGCGATACGGCCCTGTTGTTTGTCGAAGCAAAGATGCTTACAATTAACAGCAAGGCCGTTATGACGATGCCTAAGATTATTAAAAGTCTCTTCATTGTTCAGCTTCCTTTCCGCGTTTACCTCTTCCTGCTCCGCTCTCCTATGGTTACATAAGCCGTTTTTCTTCCGTTCAGCTCCATATCTACCGGGGCTCCACAGCTTATGCAGTCTTTTGTGAACATGTTTGTTTTGAGGTTGGTTAGATACCTGTAGTCTTTGCCGCATTTGCACCTCATGTACATAGGTCTCAGCTCTTCCAGAGGGGTTTCTTCTCCACAGTCGTTACACTTATAAGAGTATGTGGGCTGCTTTGCACAGAACCCCTTTACCACGCCGCAATTCTCGCATTTGATTATCATAAATCCTTTGTACGGTCCAAGGTTTTTGCTCTCGTTCTCTCCGAAGCGTTCCCTGTCTCCGTGCATTACCGACATATCCGGGGCATACAGTACGCCTATCGTCTGTCCGTCAGTAAGATAAATGCTCTCACCTCTCGAATAAGCCTTCCATGCCCCGCTCTGGCATTTCTCAACTACGGTTCCTAATGTGGTCTCCATCTTTCCAACCTCCCCATTTTTATTTTCTACATGCTTCACACGTTCCTATCTGACTAAGCTTTTTGATGAACTCCTCCTGCTCTTTCTCTGACATTGATAATTCGATATATGTTGTTCTTCGAAGACGCTCCATAAACATTTCAAGGTTTTCAAGTTCCTGTTCATGTTTTTCGATTGCCTCTACCTGTCTGTCCAGTAAATCTTCAAGCTCAATAACATAATTCATGCAATCCCTTGCAATATATAAGAGCCCAGCGATTGCAAGCAGTGACAGCACGATTGGCAATGTTCCTTCGGCTATTCCTCCCGCCAAACATAATGCCGCACCGCCTGCAATGACTGTGAGCATCTTCATGATTCCATTTACTATTTTTGTAATTACGAACTTCTTTTTCAGATTGTTCATACGCATTCCGCCTTTTTTCTGCGTGCTTCTGCTGCCTTTGCCTTCTTTTTCTCTGCTGCCGCCCTTACTTTTGTGTAAGCCCGGCGTTGTGCAAGCTCGGCATCATATCCTATTCTGCCGTTCTTATCCATTACATTCGTGTAACCTTTCTGCAATTCCTTATAAACCGTCGATGGATGACGCCCCATCGATTCTGCAATAGTCTTGACTGGTTCGCCGGAATTGTAGAGTTTTTCTAATTTCAGTCTTTCTCCTCTCATAAAATTTCGGCTCTTGTTCATTTCTTTCTCCTCTTATCTTTCTAAATATAAATATCTTGATACGTCTGTACCTGTAGATCGTTAAACTGGTACTCCGCCTTGTTCTCAACTTCTTGAGGCTCTGTTAAGCCTAGTTCTTTCCAATTCTTATGCGTAATATCGTGATAAATAAAAATATTCCTAACATCCTTATCTTTGATTCTC
>Ga0310695_10012202_pt1 | contig 12091 bp, 8 predicted proteins | sample RumenRJG_04DNA_FD_203882 | JGI IMG/M metagenome (GOLD analysis project Ga0310695, IMG submission 203882) | Bovine rumen microbial communities from Lethbridge, Alberta, Canada - RJG_04 (v2) (version 2) | ecosystem: Host-associated > Mammals > Digestive system > Stomach > Rumen | place: Canada... | reverse complement strand
AGTGGTATTTCTTATAAAAAGTTAAGTCTTATTGAAAAAAGAAAAGGATGGATTGTTGATTTTAAACAATCTTAAATAGCATCAAAGGTTATTATGGAGCGTTTACTTATAAAATGTATAAATTGGTAGCTATAGATTTGGATGGAACTTTGCTTGATGATCAAAAGAACATCCCTTCGCCTAATATATCGTTGATTAAAAAAATCAAGGATAGAGGAGTAAAGGTTGTTATAGCTACCGGCCGTCCCTTGATTGTAATAAGGAAAATATTGTCTCAGCTTGGTATTGATTCTGACGAATCTTATTGCGTTGCCTTGAACGGTGCAATGGTTCAGAAAATCGGTTCTGCTGAGATAATTTATTCAGCAAATTTTTCAGCTCGGAAATTCAGACATATTTTTCATTTAATTAAAAAATATTCACTGTATCTCCACGCCTTTTCTCCTGAATACGGACTTATTGCAAATAGGAAAAACAAATATTCAGACATAGAGTGTTATGGAGGGGTTATTGAATACAGGGAATTTGATTTTGAGAAAATTACTGATGATGACCTTTTTTATAAAGCTGTATTAACAGGGCCCAGAGAGGAAGTTGATCGTCTGGAGAAAAATTTGGATCCAGTTTTTATTGAGATGTTTACTGTGGTAAGAACTTTACCTTGTATCTTAGAGTTTTTACCACAGGGAACAAATAAAGGAAGCGGTCTTCAGCGTCTTGCGGATAAATTAAACATAAAGCCCGATGAAATGATTGCATTTGGCGATGAACATAACGATCTGGAAATGATGCAGACTGTCGGATTGCCTGTTGCAATGGGTAATGCGGTACAGCCTATAAAAAATATTTCCAGGATAATTACGCTCACAAATAATGAAGCAGGTGTTGCCTATACGCTGAATGAACTGATCAACAGTAATAAATTGTAGCTGCTTAATTGTGGATTGAAAAAAGTTTATGAAAGAGAAAAATAAAAAGTATCTTAAGAATTTCGGCAAATTACTATTTCCGTTTTGGTTATCTAAAGATAGCAGAAGCTGCAGACTGCTATTGCTCATGATTTTGATTTTTAGCGGATTCAGTGTGTTTATTGCTAAACAGGTAAATACCTGGTACAACGATTTTTATAATGCCCTGCAGGAATATGATTTTGACGGTTTTTGTTCTCAGATGCTGATTTTTGCAGTGCTGGCGACATTCCATGTTTTTGTCTCAGTAACTAATTACTACATGAAGCAGAAACTTATGATTGAATGGCGTCACTGGCTAAGTTCCTATTTCATGCAGAAATGGATCAAAAACGGGGTATTTTACCGTATGCAGTTTATAGGAGGTAATACCGATAATCCGGATCAGCGTATTGCGGAAGATTTGCATGAATTTGTAAATCTTACTTTTTTATTAACCATAGGAATTTTAACGGATGTCGCGATGCTTGTCACCTTCTTCTCGGTGCTATGGGGATTGTCGGCAGCAACATCGTTTACGTTGGGCTCTTTCAATATTTCTCTGCCAGACGGTTATCTGTGCTATATTGCTATTATTTACGCATTTGTAGGTACTATTCTGACGTTTATAATTGGTCGTCCTTTAATCAAATTAAATTACAACCAGCAGAAAGTAGAAGCTAATTATCGTTATTCACTTGTGAGAGTTCGTGAAAACAGCGAATCTATCTCGTTATATAACGGGGTTCATGAGGAAGGTAAATATTTAGAATTAAAATTTACAGACGTTGTTAAAAACTTTTACCGTATTATGATCAAAACCGTTCATGTTGATTTCTTTACATTTTCATATAATCAGGCGTCGGTTATATTCCCTTTCATTATTGCGGCTCCGCTTTATTTTGCAAAGAAGGCAACTCTCGGTACGCTGATTCAGATTTCATCTGCATTTCAAAGAGTACAGAATTCCTTATCAACTTTAATTGATAATTTCAGTTCCATTGCCAGATGGAAATCCGTTGTTGATCGTCTGGTTCAATTTAATGAAAACATGGAGAAAGCTCAAACTCTTAAATCTCTGCCTATTGAATTTAAGGATGATGAACTTGTTCTTGACAATGTTTCGGTAAAGACACCGGATGGTAAAGAACTGATTTTAAATGAAAACCTTACATTAAAGTCAGGCGACGCGCTGCTGATTCGAGGCCCTTCAGGATGCGGTAAATCCACATTGTTTAGAGCTGTTGCTGGATTATGGCCTTTCGCCAGCGGATCAATTACTTATCCGAATGGTGAATTTTTATTTTTGAGTCAGAAACCGTATATTCCTCTTGGTTCTTTGCGTGCGGCAATCAGTTATCCTCAGCCTCCTGTCGACGATTTAAAGATATTGCCTGTTTTAAATATTGTCGGCTTGTCTCATCTTTCTAACTGTCTGGATGCGGAGGATAACTGGGGGCAGATTTTAAGTCTTGGCGAGCAGCAGAGAGTTGCGTTTGCCCGTGCAATGCTGTTGAAACCGAAGGTTCTTTTTATGGATGAGGCTACATCGGCACTGGATGAAAATATAGAAAATATTTTATATACAAGAATAAGGAAAGAACTGAAGGAGTCTATAATTATCAGTGTTGGTCATCGCAGTTCCATCAAATCCTTCCATAATATATTTCTTGAATGGCAGGAAGATTTTCATTGGAAAATACAATCTAACAGTCAATATGTTGAAGACGGTGACTTCAGTGAATTTCCAAAAAACGATACCGACGTTGTAACGAGATACAGAAATGCATATAACTATAAAAATTCTTCAAAGAAACATCCTTGGTATAAAAGATTTTTTAAACGAAAAGATTAAATTAGGATAAATTAATGGATTTAAAAGAAGCAATTGAATCTTTACACGTAAAGGATTATTCTCAGGCTTTGGCATTGTTCAGGGATGCCGCGGAAAGTAATAACGCAGATGCCTGTGATTTTATTGTGCAGATGTATCTTATGAACTTGGAACCGTCTATAACGGCTGATGACTATCTGCAATACTCCATTAAAGGATATGAATACCGTTCTAAGGATGGTTGTTTCAATTTAGGTACAATATACAGAAATGGAGTGTTGGGAGTTCCTGATTTTCCCAAGGCTTATGAATTCTTTTTTGAAGGGGCTAATGAAAATCAGGATGCGCGCTGTCAGTATTTTTTAGCTGAAATGTTAAAAAATGGTGAAGTTGGAAAAATTGATGTAGATGAAGCAGTGAAATATTACGGTATTGCAGCAAGTCACGGTTATTATCCGGCTCAATTTATGCTTGCCAAAATTTTTGAAAATGTAGTGGAAAATTTTCAGACTACATTGGAGTTTTATGAAAATGCAGTGAGAAATAATCATGTGGATGCAATGCTGAGGCTCGCCTATATTTATGAAAAGGGAATAAGGGTTACCAAAGATTATTCCAAAGCTGTGGAATATTATACGATGGCAGGTGAAAACGGTTCTGCTGAAGCCAAATTAAAATTGGCAAAAATAGGTATTGAATCACAAAATGATAAAACAGCAGTAAAAACAAATACTAGACATGCTGTAAAACTGTTAAAGGAACTGGTGGAAGATTCTAAAACCGGTGATCTTGTAAAACGTGATGCCTTGTATTATCTTGGTCAGCTGTATGAAAGAAATGGCAGTGATGCACCAAAAGCTTATGAATGCTTCTATCAGTCTTCAAATTTAGGCTCTCTGCCAAGCATGTATAAGTATGCATGTTATCTTTTTGATGGACGTGGGTGTTCTGCCAACAAAGTTGAAGCTTTTGCCCTGCTGCACATTGTGAGATTTATTGCATCTTCAAATGTAGATCCTTCTGTTAAATCCATGGATTTAATATCACCGGATCAGTTGGTTGAACTTTCTGAAAGACGTCTGGTTGATTTTGAAGAACTTTTGTCGGAAGAAGAACGCAGTGAAGCATTAAAAATGGCAGATAACCGTTTAGGTCAGATTTTTAATGTAGGCAACTAAAAATAAATCTGAATCTTTCTGCCGGAAATTTGTCCGGCAGTTCTGTTGTTTTATATCAAACTTGCTGCGCTATTTTTGTCCAAGCATAGTATTGAATTTATAAAATAATTCAAGCGCAGATTTAGGTGTAAGTTCATTCGGATCTGTACTCTTGATTTCCTCTATGATTTCATTCTGAATTTTTTCATCTACAACAATATTCTGGAAAATATTTGTTTGTTTCTGAATTGGATTGGACTGATGTTTTTTTTCCAAACTTGCCAGTTTGTTTTTTGCTCTCTGCAATAAATCATGCGGCAGTCCGGCCAGTGCGGCTACCTGTATTCCATAGGATTTATTGGTTGAACCGTCATTCACACTGTGAAGGAAAACTATATTGTCATCATGTTCAATAGCATCAAAATGAATATTTTTTATATTGGATCTTAAATTCGGAAGTTCCGTTAATTCAAAATAATGCGTTGAAAATAAAGTTAATGCCTGTAGATCTGCAAGGTATTCTGCTGTTGCCCATGCTATTGATAAACCGTCATAGGTACTTGTTCCGCGGCCTATCTCATCCATGAGAACCAGACTGTTATTGGTTGCGTAATGAACTATATTTGCGGTTTCGGTCATCTCCACCATAAATGTAGATCTGCCGGATGACAGATCATCAGAAGCTCCTATACGTGTAAATATCTGATCTATTGTACCGATTTTTGCCGATTCAGCAGGAACATACGAACCTATGTATGCCATTATAACTATGAGAGCTGTCTGACGCATATATGTTGATTTTCCACCCATATTTGGACCGGTAATTATCAGTTCGTTTTGATCTCTTTCCAAATGCAGGCTGTTGGGGATAAAAGGTGTTTCCATAACCTTTTCCACTACCGGATGCCTTCCTTTGACGATGTCAATTCTGTGTTCCGAACAGAACTCGGGACGAACATAATTATTTTCAATCGCAATTGCGGCTAAATTATTAAGTACATCAAGAAAAGCTATGTATTGAGATGTCTTTTTTAAATCATTTATGTGAGGGAGAAGCAAATCAATCAATTGTTCATAGATCTGTTTTTCCAGTTCAAGAGCTTTGCTTTGCGCATGAAGTGTTTTTTCCTCGAATTCCTTCAATTCTTTAGTAATATATCGTTCGCTGCTTTTTAATGTCTGGCGACGGATATAATTCGAAGGAATTTTATCGCTTTGCGACTTATTGATATCGATAAAAAATCCCTGAATTTTGTTGTAACCTACTTTTAAATTACCGATCCCTGTACGCTCTCGTTCCTGAATTTCAAATTTTGCCAGAAAATCATCATTTCCTGCAGAAATTGCTCTCAGTTCATCCAGTTCGGCATTGTAACCGTTTTTTATAACACCGCCGTCTCTGATTAACAGTGGAGGAACATCAATTACAGCCGAATTAATCAGATCTTTTATTTCTGTAAATGGCTGAATATTTTCGAGGAAAACATTAAGTACTTCCAGATTTTGTCCGCTGATAATGTCCCTTATTTGAGGAATTACCTCCAAAGATTCTTTCATTTTGCAGAGATCTCGCGGTTTAACGGATCTTAAAGATAATCTGGCTGTAATTCGTTCAAGATCTCCTATCTGATTTAATGTATCTGCCAGTTCAGCGTAAATATCCTGCTCTATAATTGATTGAACAGTATCAAGACGGTGGGATATCTTTTTCAGATCTCTCGTTGGCAGGTGTATCCAACGTTTAATCAGTCTGCTGCCCATAGGCGTTGAACAGTGATCTATAACTGATGCCAGAGTATTTTCATATCCGCCAGATGTATTTACGGTCAATTCAAGATTTTTCCTTGTTGACGCATCCATCACTATATAGTCATGTTTATGATTCAATCTTATACTCTGAATGTGTGGAATACTGCATTTTTGTGTTTCCTTCACATAGTTTATCAGGCACCCGGCTGCACATATGCCTATTGGAGCATCATTAACTCCAAAGCCGCTGAGATCCTGGGTTTTGAATTGAGTGCAAAGCAGTTTATAACAGGTTGTCAATTCGAATTCCCATTCGTTTCTTTTTCGTATTCCCCTGATATTATCGAATATGGAACGTTCTGTGATGATTTCGTTATATAAAATTTCTGCAGGTGTTGTTCTCTGAATTTCTGTATTGACATAATCGGTGCCGTTTCCTTCATTGATATAAAAATCTCCTGAAGACAGATCGAGCACTGCAATTCCGAAACGATCCGATTTAGAATCCTTGTTGATAGCCATTATCAGATTATCAATACGATCTTTTAATAATGATTCGTCGGTAACGGTACCGGGCGTTACAATTCTAGAAACTTTTCGCTCCATAGGACCTTTGTTTTGTCCAGGTACTCCAAACTGCTCGCATATTACAACGGATTCACCTAAACCCACCAGTTGTGCCAAATAATTATCTATTGAGTGGTAGGGCACACCTGCCATTGGTATATCAATGGTATTATGCCCCTTTTTGGTTAGGGTGATGTCCAGAAGTTTTGACGCTTTTTTTGCATCATCAAAAAATGTTTCATAGAAATCACCCATTCTATAAAATAACAGTAAATCCTTATATTTTGATTTGATATCAAAATATTGTTTCAACATTGGTGTACAATCTTCACTTTGAATGATTTCTTCTATATTTTGAATTTTATTTTCTGTATTCATAAGTAGGTTAAATATGGAACAAAATATTTATAATCTAGCACAAAAATTAGGTGATATTTTACAACAAAATCAACTTCATGTAAGCACTGTTGAATCTTGCACCGGCGGAGGAATCGCATATGCGATTACAGCTATATCAGGCAGTTCCGGCTGGTTTAATCAGGGATATGTAACATATTCGAATGAATCCAAGCATAATTTGGTTGGAGTAAAAACAGAGACCTTAAATAATTTCGGTGCGGTAAGTCAGCAGACTGTTGAGGAGATGGCTTTCGGCTGCAGGGAGAAAAGCTGTGCGGATTTGACAGTTGCTGTTTCCGGAATCGCAGGACCTGGCGGAGGATCGGATTTAAAGCCTGTCGGTACTGTATGGATTGCTGTTTGCTATGGAAAAGACAAGATTTGGTCTCATTGCTTTAATTTTAAGGGAGACAGGGAGGCTGTGAGAATACAGACAATAGAAAATGCATTGGAGCAATTAATTAAATTTACATGTTTTATCACAAATAATAAATAATACTGTATCCTTTCAGATAATTGCTTTAAGATAATATATGGTGTTCAAGATTAAAAATGTTGCATATAATATGACAGCGAATGACGTTAATAAATGTATTTGACAACGGTTTGTTTGAATGATATTATATATGTAAATTTATAATGTAATAACAAATTAAAATTAAAAGGTTTTAAAAATGGAAGAAAAGAACAGTAAAAGTGTGAAGGATGATAAGTCAAAAGCGTTAAAAGCCGCTATGGATCAAATTGAAAAACAATATGGCAAGGGTTCTATTATGCGAATGGGTGATACTACCATCACCGATGTTGATACCATTCCTACAGGTTCGATTTCTCTTGATATTGCCTTAGGTATTGGCGGTTTACCTTGCGGACGCATAGTTGAAATTTTCGGACCTGAATCTTCAGGTAAAACAACCTTGACTTTAGAAATTATTTCAGAGGCTCAAAAAATGGGAAAGACATGTGCATTTATAGATGCTGAACATGCTCTAGATCCTATTTATGCTTCAAAAATCGGAGTTAAAGTGGATGATCTTCTGGTATCACAGCCTGATACAGGCGAACAGGCTTTGGAAATATGTGATATGCTGGTGAGATCCGGTGCTGTTGATGTTGTTATTGTCGACTCTGTGGCAGCTTTGACACCTAAAGCCGAAATTGAAGGAGAAATGGGTGAGTCTCACATGGGGCTTCAGGCTCGTTTAATGTCTCAGGCGCTGAGAAAATTAACAGCAAATATTAAGAATGCTAATTGTTTGTGTGTATTCATCAATCAGATAAGAATGAAAATCGGAATTGCTTTCGGTAACCCTGAAACCACCACTGGCGGTCAGGCTTTGAAGTTCTATTCCTCAGTAAGATTGGATATCAGAAGAACCGGTACTGTTAAGAACGGCAATGATGTAATCGGTTCTGAAACAAGAGTAAAAGTTGTAAAAAACAAAATGGCGGCTCCGTTTAAACAGGCTGAATTCAACATTATCTACAACGAAGGTATATCAAAGCAAAGTGAAATTATAGATTTAGGCGTAAAATGCGGAATTGTTCAGAAATCGGGAGCGTGGTTTGCCTATAACGGAGAAAAAATCGGACAGGGTAAGATAAATGCCGCTAATTTCCTGAAGGAAAATGAAACTGTGGCAAATGAAATAGAAAAACAAATCCGGGATCAGCTTATGCACAGTGATAAGTATGAAGGTGATATTGGCGGTTTTGATGAAGTTTCTTACGATGAAACAGATGTTCCTCCTTCAGAGGATGAACCGTTTTAGTTGATACTCAACTTTTATTTTTTGATCGCATTATCTTGGAAAGAGTTCAGGTAATGCGATTTTATTGTATTTTGACTGTATTCGGCGTGATAGTATGTGCGACGAGAATGAATTATTAAAAAAAGCTGTTACCTATATTATGTCTCTTGTTGCAAAAAGAGAATACTCAATATCTGATCTAACGAACAAATTAATGAGCAAGTACGAGAATCAGATAGTTGATTCGGCTATTAATTATGCAATAGAGCATAATTACGTATCGGATGAGCGGTACTCCGAAATGTTTGTAAGATACAGGGCAAACAACTATTACGGACCTAAGAAGATATATTATGAACTTAAATTGAAAAGGATAAATGAGAATATTATCAGTTCGGCAATAGAAAACTGCGGGATATCTTTTGAAGAGAGGGCAAAAGAATATTTTGACCGTAAATTCGCTGATTCAGATCTGAATGATCGCAAATTAAAGGAAAAAGCATATCGAAGCATGATCAACCGTGGCTATACAAATGAACAGGTGAATTTCTGCTTTATAACCATGGATTCTCATCAGGAATAAATCATACAAAAAGAATGCAGAAAATAATCGTGTACTAAAGTTGCAATTGACATTGTTAAAAAATATAATTATTGCCTGTGAAAAAGGCTTTTGTTATTGGATTGTTTAATACAATCAATAAATCAAACTTAACTTATTTTAGATTGGAGGATCATATTTGTTTCAAATATGATGCGTGTTATATATGGTAATGACAACAACAGAAATAAGAACAGCTTTTTTGGAATTTTTTAAATCTAAGGGACATCAAATAGTTTCATCCAGTTCCCTGGTTCCTAATAATGATCCTACATTATTGTTTACTAATGCAGGTATGAATCAGTTTAAAGATGTCTTTTTAGGAAAAGAAAAGCGTTCTTATACAAGAGCTACTACAGCGCAAAAATGTGTTAGAGCTGGCGGTAAACACAACGATTTGGATAATGTAGGTTATACAGCGCGTCACCACACTTTTTTTGAAATGCTGGGAAATTTTAGTTTTGGCGATTATTTTAAGAAGGAAGTGATTCCTTTTGCGTGGGAGTTTTTAACCGAAGTAATCAAGTTGCCGAAAGATCGTTTAACAGTGACAGTATATGCTGAAGACGACGAAGCTTACAATATCTGGCACGATGTTGTTGGATTACCTGCAGAAAGAATTATAAAAATCGGAGATAACAAAGGATCCAAGTATGCATCCGATAATTTCTGGCAGATGGGTGATACCGGTCCTTGCGGTCCAAGCACTGAAATATTCTACGATCATGGTGCAGACATCTGGGGAGGTCCTCCTGGCTCTCCAGAAGAAGACGGCGACAGATATATAGAAATTTGGAATCTTGTATTTATGCAGTTCAATCGTCTGGCTGACGGAACCATGGAAAAATTGCCTAAGCCGTCCGTTGATACCGGTATGGGATTGGAACGTATTGCTGCTGTTCTTCAGGGTGTCCACAACAACTATGATATTGATTTATTCAGGGATTTGATTGCCTTTATTGCAAATCTTTTAAAGGTGGATGACTTAACAAATAAATCACTGAGAGTTATTGCAGATCATATCAGATCATGTTCATTCCTGATAGCCGACGGAGTAATGCCGTCTAATGAAGGCAGAGGCTATGTGCTTCGCAGAATTATTCGCCGTGCAATCAGACATGGTCGTTTACTTGGCGTTAAAGAAATATTTTTCTACAAGATAGTTGCTAAACTGGCTGAACTTATGGGGGCGGCATACCCTGAACTGGTACAGCAGCAGCCTGTTATAGAAAAAGTATTACGTGTAGAAGAAGAACAATTCGCGAAGACAATCGATCGCGGTCTGGCTTTGCTGGAAGATGCTCTGTCCAATATTGGTGACACTAAGGTTATTCCTGGCAATATTGTGTTTAAATTATACGATACTTACGGATTTCCTGCCGATTTGACCGCCGATGTTGTACGTGACCGCGGATATACCATCGATAATCAGGGATTTGATGAACTGATGCAGAAACAAAAGGCATTGGCAAAAGAAAACTCTAATTTCAAGGTTGATTACAATAAGCAGCTGTCATGCAAGTTTGCTTCAGATTTTATCGGGTATGAAAAAATTTCTGCCGAAGGAAAAATTTTAGAAATTTTCAAAGACGGTAAAAATTCGGTTGACTCTGTGGGCGCCGGTGATGATGCCCTGATTGTTTTAGATCAGACTCCTTTCTATGGAGAAAAGGGTGGACAGGTAGGAGATTTAGGTGTAATCGAATCAGCCAACGGAAAATTTGTTGTTACAGATACCCAGATACTTGGTAACGCTATTGCACATGTCGGATATGTTGAACAGGGTGCTTTTGAGGTTGGCGGAATCGCTACAGCCAAAGTTGATGTGGGTAACCGCAGTCAGATTTGTGCTCATCACTCTGCAACTCATCTGCTTCAGGCTGCTCTCCAGCAGGTTTTGGGGTCTCATGTTGCTCAAAAAGGTTCTTTTGTATGTGCCAATCGTCTCCGTTTTGACTTCTCTCATTTTGAAGCCATGACAAGTGAACAGCTTCTGCAGGTTGAAAAACTGGTTAATGAACAGATTAGAGCAAACAATGAAATCAATACTGCCGTAATGAGCCTGGAAGATGCCAAGAAAACATGCGCTATGGCATTATTTAATGATAAATATGATGATGTTGTACGAGTGGTTTCCATGGGGGATTTTTCCAAGGAACTGTGCGGAGGGACTCATGCAAAAAGAACCGGTGATTTGGGTTTGTTCAAAATTGAAAGTGAGTCCGGTATTTCTGCCGGCGTTAGAAGAATTGAGGCTTTGGTAGGCAGTGCTGCTGTTGCAGAAATGCAGGAACAATCAAATCAGATCGTTGCAATCAATCACATGGTTAAAGGTGAGGGAAATGCAATTGATAAAGTTTCTGCTTTGTTAGATGAACAGAAGGCTTTGGAAAAACAGATTTCTCTGTTGAAGGAGAAGATAGCTGTTGGTTTATCAGCGTCTTTGATGAACGAAATAATCACTATAAACAATACTAAGGTTATAGTATCGGAACTGATGGATGTTGAGGTGAAAAATCTGCGAACAATCCTTGATGATCTGAAGTCGAGAATTGGAAGCGGCATTATTGTTTTGGCTACTAAGGTTAATTCTGAAAAAGTTAGTTTGATAGCGGGTGTTACATCTGATTTGACCTCCAAGATCAAAGCCGGTGAATTGATTAATATGGTTGCTTCGTTTGTTGGTGGCAAGGGTGGCGGTCGCCCTGATATGGCTCAGGCAGGAGGTACTAAGCCGGAATGTCTGGATAAAGCCTTGGCAAATGTGCATGCATGGCTTGAAGAAAGACTTTAATATGTAGATTATATCTTAAAATATAATTTTGGCTAAGTGCCGGTTTGGAACGTTCAAACCGGCACTTTTTATATGTGTCTTCTGATAAGTTACTATTCACAGCCCGTCAGAGCCCCTGTAAATGGTCAAAAAATGTACAGTATTCAAGGGGCAGAATGATGCCACAGACTCACGTGGGCGATCACTGAGAGACCGTCCATGTGAGAGGTAAGATTCTCTGGTTACGGGGATGCGATCGGGCAGCAGGGATCGGACAGTCAGTCCGATCGGCAAGTCCCTTGCAGTTGTCAGA
>Ga0310695_10012201_pt1 | contig 12091 bp, 6 predicted proteins | sample RumenRJG_04DNA_FD_203882 | JGI IMG/M metagenome (GOLD analysis project Ga0310695, IMG submission 203882) | Bovine rumen microbial communities from Lethbridge, Alberta, Canada - RJG_04 (v2) (version 2) | ecosystem: Host-associated > Mammals > Digestive system > Stomach > Rumen | place: Canada... | reverse complement strand
TAAAAAAATCCTTTATAAAAACCCTATAAAAAACCCAAAAAAAAAAAAAAAAAATAATAAAAATATAAAAAAAAATGAAATACCTCCTTCTCTTCCTTCTTTCCATAGCCTTATGTCGTGAATGGAAATCTACAAAAGAAATGGTTCACTACATAAACAAACTTCGTACAACTTGGCGTGCTAAAGAATATCCAACTTCATCAAAACCATCCTTAGGAGCAATCCTCGATTCACCATATAATCTCCCTGAAAAAACAACATTCCAAACAGAAACAAACGACTTACCACCATCCTTTGATCTCCGTGATGCATATCCAGAATGTTCATCATTAAAAGAAATTCGTGATCAAGCAAATTGTGGTTCATGTTGGGCTTTTGGTGCAGTTGAAGCAATGTCTGATCGTATATGTATAAAAACAAAAGGTAAATTACAAACAAGAGTTTCAGCACAATATCTCCTTACATGTTGTTACTCATGTGGTTTCGGTTGTAATGGTGGTTACCCTGCTTCAGCATGGTATTTCTGGGAAGAAAATGGTATTCCTTCTGGTGGTTTATATGGTGATAAAAATACTTGTCAACCATACTTTTTACCAGAATGTGATCATCATGTTAAAGGAAGTCATGGTGATTGTCCTGCTACTGTTAATACTCCTCAATGTAAAGATACTTGTCAAGATGGTTATCCTGTTAGTTTAGATGAAGATAAAAGTTATGGTGTTGATTCTTATTCTGTTAGAGGAGAAAATAATATTATGAAAGAAATTTATGAAAATGGTTCTGTTGAAGCTTCTTTTACTGTTTATAATGATTTTCTTACTTATAAAGAAGGTGTTTATCAACATACTACTGGATCTATTCTTGGGGGACATGCTATTAAAATTATTGGTTGGGGTGTTACTGATGAAGGTGTTAAATATTGGATTTGTGTTAATTCTTGGAATGATGAATGGGGAGAAAATGGTTTGTTTAGAATTCTTAAAGGAGAAAATGAATGTGGAATTGAAAGTGGTGTTAATGCTGGAAATCCTAAAATTTAGATAATTGTTTTTTTCTTTTTTAGATTTTTTGTTTTGATAATCTTTTTTATTTTAATAATAGATTTTTTTTAATTTATTTTTTTTTTTATAAAATAAAATTGAAAATATTCAAAATTATCTTTTTCTATTTAAAGAAGAAATAAATTAACTTATTTTATTATTATTTATTTACATATCAATATAAAATAACATAAATTATTTTAATAAATAAATAATTTTATTTGTGATTGAACATGTATAATTTTTTAAATATATTATTTTCATTTTTATTATTTTAAACTAATGTATTCATATCAAAAAAAAATTATATTATATTTAAATGACTTTTATTAATAATTCAAAGTATGATATATATTTTTTTTTAATAAAACGAAAAAACATCATCACACAATATTAAATTAATTATTTAAAATAAAAAATAAATATTTTATTTAAAACATTAATTTTTCCCAAAACAACATTTTTTTTTATCATGTTCAGTTTTTTTCTGAGTCTCATTAGTTATTTTAAAATTTTGATTATTTGTATCATTATTATCTTCTTCAATTTTCGGTTTAACTTTTTTTTCCTTTTGTTTCTCAATATATGATTTAACACATTGTTGAAATAAATTATTAATAGATACATAATCCTTTGCAGAAGTTTCGCAAAAAACATTAATATTATTTTTATTTTGAAAAGCAATAATATCTTCATTATTTATAGCTTTTTCTTCATAAAGATCACTTTTATTTGCAGCAATTGCAGTAATAATTTCTTCAATTTTTAAATTTTCTTTTATTTGTTTGGTCCAATATTCTAATCCATCCATTGAATTTATATTTGTTATGTCAATAACTATTATTGCAATTTTTGAATTTTTCATAAAAATTTTATTGACATTTCTAAACATTTCTTGTCCTGCTGTATCCCAAATTTCTAAATCAAAAGTTTGATCATCAATTGTTATAGATTTGAAACTTTTATCACCACTTGTTGTTAATATATGTTCTTCTGTAAAATTTTTATTTACATATTGACTGATTATACTTGTTTTTCCTACTCTTCCATCTCCTACGAAAATTACTTTTAGTTTCTTGTTTGACATTTTAATAATTATTAGATTTTTTTCTGATTTTATATATAAAATTTTAAGATTTTATTTTTTTAATATAAAATTAAGTATTAAAAAAATTATTTTTTTATATTTTTCAATAATTTTTTTTTGAAATTAAAATGGATTGTAGAGATAAAATGGAAATTGATATTAATAATTATATAAGGGAAAATAAAAATTTAAAAGAAATTAATAAAAAATTAGAAACATCATATTTAAATTTACAAAACAAATATTCTAATTTAAAAACAAGTTATAGTATAATTTCTTCAAAAGAAAATCATTTATCAAATCTTGAAAAAAATATAATTGAAAAAGATAAAGAAATATTAAATTTAAAGGAGAAAATTAATATATTAGAATCAAAATTTGAAAAATATAAAAATGAATATGATATAAGATATGAATATGATGTTAATCAAATAAAATATTGTCATCAAAATAGTCTAAATAAAATTGAAAATACAAATAAATTAGAACAATTAAATAAAATTCTATATAATAAAATATTAACTTTAGAAGATATTATCCTTAATTTTAAAAATGAAGAAAAAAAAAAATTAGATAAATTGGAAATTGAACATGAAAAAAAAATAAATGAAATTAAAAAAACAATGCTTAAATTTATTAAAAAAGGAAAATTTTCAAAAAGTTCATCAAATCTTCAAAATAATTTAAATTTAAAATTAAATAATTTACTCAATAAAGAATTATTGAATGAATTAGAATTTCAATCATATCAAATTGATGATTTATTAAAACAAAGAGATAATTTAGATAAAATTATAAATTCATATAAAAGTGATATTGATATACATAAAAATGTAGAAAAACTTTTATCAGAAAAGAATAAAAGATATACAGGAATGATAAAAGTACTTTCTAATAAAATTGAATCAATTAATAATTCAAGATTATCAAGTTCTAAAAATCGGGAAAAAGAAAATAAAAATAATTCAAAACATTTTAAAAGTCATTCTCTTAGTAATAATGAATCAAATTATTCTTCAATTAATGAAAATATCAGTTATAAAAATAAAAAAAGTAATAATAAATTAAAAATGGAAAATACAATTGTATTAACTAGAGAATATATAAATAAAAATAAGCAATTAGAATCTTTAAAAATGAAATATGATACTTTAAAATCAAAATTAGATTTTATTCATTCAAAATATTCAAATATTTTAGAATTATTTGATATTGCTTTAGATAAAGTATATGATGATGAAAATTTTAAAAAATTAAAAAATATTTTTGTAAATATTGATGATTTTAAAAAATGTGATTTTGAACAATTAAATATAGAACAAAAATATTCTATAATTGTTTTAATTATAAAATATATTTTACCTTTTATAAGTAATGAAGGATTATCAAGTAAATTAACAAAAAAAATTCCTTATATTCAAACTCAAATTTATCAAGGACAAGTAAGTTTAGATACTACAATTTCTCCTAATAATACAAAAAATACAATAAAACAAAAAGATTTTAAAAAAAGAATTGGTTTATTAAAAAATTATAATCAAAAAGGATTTAAAAAAATTAATTTTAGTTATTTAAGTCAAACTCCAAATTATTATTTAAATAATGATAGTTCAAAATGTTCTTTAAAAAAATCATATTCAGTTCTTAAATTTTGATTTTTTAAATTTTAATATTTTTATATTTATATAATATTATTTTAAATTAAAAAAATTAATATAATAAATTTAAAAGTTTAAAAATAATATTTAAATTTAATATTTATTTTTATAAATTAAAAAAATATAAATTCAATATTAATATGACTGAGGAAATTATTTTATTTGAAGATAATAATTGTTCAATTGAAGAAAGATTTTATTTTTTTATGGATTTATTAGTAAATAATAAATCAGGAACAAGAACAGAACAACTTTGTTTATTCTTAATATTTTATATTCAAATTATCTCAATTTTTTTTGATTCAAGATTAAAAGTCTTTATGCCAAAAAATAATACTTCTGATAATATTTTAAAATATTTTCATGATGTTTTGAGATTTGTTGGAATATTCTATACACATAAATCATATTATTTAAAAATTATTTATGTTATACCAATTATAATGATCATGATTACTTTATTTTTTATTTTTGTTTTTTATAAGACTCAAAAAAATTCACTTTATTTAACATCTCATTATATATTAAATATGGTATTAAAAATATTTATTTTTATTTTTTATAATATTTTCCTTGATTTTTTCACTCATTTAATGTGTTTTAATTCAAAATATAATAAATATATTGAAGGATTAGAATGTTCAATTAATAGTCATTTATTTATATTTTTTATCTCTTTAATTACAACAATATATATTATTTCCTTTATAATTTTTATTTTTTTTTTTTATAATGATTCATTTTATCTTTCAAGTAGTTATTATGCTCAAACTTGTACAAAATATAATATTTTTCTCATATTAAATTGTGCACTTATGTCAATTATGTATTGTATAATTGACCAATTAACAATAGAACTTTTTTTTTTTACTAATTTATTTATATCAATAGGATTTTTTATATTTTATATTAAAAAAATAATTTATTATGATTTCTTTACAAATTATTTATGTGGGATTTTTCACATTATTTATATTTGGACAACATTATTTTCAATTATTTTTAAATATATTGAAGTATCTGAAAAGGGATTAGTATGGTTAATAACTTCAATAATATTCTCATTTACTTTTCTAAATTTTAAACAAGTATTAGATGATAGATTATTTTATAATAAACCATATCATAATATAACAAATATAAATAATTTATTATATTATCTTAGAAAATTAATATATATGATTAATTTTGATTCACAAGATAGTGAATTAAAATCAAATCTTACTGGAATTATTCAAATACATATTATTGAATGTCCAAATAAAAATTGTATTTTAAAAAATAAAGAAGAATTATTTTTACCTAAAACTGAAAAATGGAGTGATAGAAGTAAACCTTTTATTTTAGATGATATTTTATTATCTCATTTTTTAATTGATATAAATTTATATTTTCTTTCTATTAATTTATATAATCCAGAATTATTAATTAATTTATCATATTATTATTTAAATGTTATTGGAAATATTATTCAAAGTATTTATTTTTTACATGAAATTAGAAAAATGAAATTATCAATTCAAGAAAAATTTTTTTTTAAAAGATTAAAAATAGCAATATCAAAAAAATTAGTTGAAAAATTAAAATATGCAAATGAAACATGTGAAAATTTAGATGAATTAAATCCATCACATTATTATAAATATGAATATTACAAAGAAAAATTTTACAGTTCAATATTTAAAGATTTAGAATTATTAAAAACATTTTGGAAAAAATTTTCATATAATGAAAATAAATCAGTGATAGATTATAATGAAATATATAAATTAACAGAAAAAATAATGTTATGTAAATCAGAAATAGAAAATTTATGGAAAAAATTATTTTCAATATACTCAGGAATAAATGAAGTATTTGATTTTTATATTGATTATGTTGATCAAATAAATGATGATTCTTTCTTAAAAATAAATTTAGATAGTATAAAAAGGAAAACAGAAAATTCAACTGAGCATATTCATCAAAATTATTATAATATGATGTTTAATAATGAAACTGGAATTGTAATTTGTAATGGTGATAAAGGAAAAGAAGGTTTAATTGAAAAAGTAAATCATTCATTTGAAAAAATTTTTAAATATACTTTTGATGAAATGAGAGGAATGAATATTTCTTTATTAATGCCAAAAGTATTTGAAAAACAACATATAAATTTTATGAAAGAATTTATTCAAATTGGAAAAAAATATTTAATTAATTCTAAAAGTCATCATACTTTTGGTAAAGATAAAGATAATTCTATATTATATATTAGAATAAATTTAAAAATTTTTCCAGTTTTAAATCAAAGTGTTTATTTTTTAGGAATGATAAATCCAGAAAAAATTGATGATTTAATTTTTATTGATTCTAATTTTATTATTCAGGGAATGAGTAAAAAATTAACTGATAAATTTCAAATTACAAATAAATACTTTTTTATTAATAATAATATACCTTTTTATATGATTTGTAAAAATTTTATTCATTTTTTTAAAACATTCATGCAAGATAATCAAAATGAAAATAATACAAATACAAATAATCCAATTCATTCAACAGAAATAAATTTATCTGAACAAGGATCAGAATTAGAATCATCAAGAAATGAAATAAAAAAAAAAGATATTAATATAGAAATAAATGAAAATATAGAATTAGAATATGAAATAAAAATTCCAAAATTTATGTTACAATATGAGAAAATTTCCAAAAATAAAAATTTATATTATTACCTAAATAAATATGATGAAAATTCCAAACATAAAAGTTTTAATTCTGAATTTGAAGAATCAATAAATAATATTCAAAATTCATTAATTGAAGAACAAACACCTTTAATTTCTATTTCAGGTAATTATTCACCTTCTGAAAATAGAAATACACCAACTCCAAATCCAAAAATAAATTCTCCTTATAATAAATCAATGCAAGAAAAGACAATTGATAATAAAGGAAATGATTATTATCCTTCTCATAAAGGAACAATGAGTAAACAAAGAAATTCTATTATAAATAATAATGAAGAATTAGTTTTTTCAAATAAATTAAAATTATATAATAATTTATTTATTAATGGTTATTTTAGTAGATTGGAAGATATTATTGAACAAGATACTTTGAATGGTTCTATTATTTATAAATTTAATTTTACTTTTAAGAAATATATTTATCATAAAAATCAAACTTGCTTTATTATAAGATGTATTGATAATAAAAATGAAATTGGATCTGCTAATACAATTTCTGAAACTGAAGTTGTTAATATTGGGAAAAATATTATTTCTGAAAAGGAAAAAATAGAATCTCTTAAAAATATTTATAAAATAGGTGAAGGAGAAAAAAAAAATATTAATGATAATATAACTGAATTTGGTAATTATTTTTTATATGATACTCATTTTCAAAAAATGCATAAAGTATATAAAGATTATATGAAAAAATTTTCTAGAATTCATGGAACAAAAAAACACAATTCTGTTCTTGAAGATGAAAATTCTTCTCAAACTTTAGCAACAAGTTATAATTCAGATTTATCAAAAATAAATAGAATTTTTGAAATGAAAGAAAATATATTAACAAATAAGAAGAAATTATCAAATATTTATCATTTAATTTTTTGTATTATTTTTTTAGTTATTGGTTCAATTATTTTTTCTGCTGTTTTTTTTTTAATTTTAGAAAAAATACATTCAGGATTAAAATTAATAACATCATTAAATAGTAAAATTTATTATATTCAATTAAGAACAACAGGTTTATCTTCAATAATTATATCATTAAAAACATTATATGATTTTAAAAATAATGAAAATTTTAGTAATTTTCATATGAATACATTTATAGAAGATCAAAATGAATATTTTAATTATTTAAAAGAAAAAGGAATAAATTGGACAAAATCAACACATGAATTAATTAATCATTTTGAAGGAAATTTAACACATACTGCAAATAAATATAATATTGATTTATGGGAAAGTATTCCTAAAGTTTATCCAATTTCTTTTCCTAAAAATGATTCTGAAAGTTATATTCAAGGTTTATTAAATATTATTGTTATTAGTCAAACTATTTTATCTTTAGATTTTTTTGATTTAGATTATAAAATTACTGATATTAATGAAAAATTAGAATTAATTTATGATACTTTTCTTGCTATTGAAAATAATATTGATTTTATTATTCCAACTGGATTAAATAAAATAAGTGATATTTTAAATTTATTTATTAAATATAATGAAGAAAAAATTCAAAATGTTTATTATGCTGTAATTATATTTTTAGTTTTTGTTTTTATTTTAGAAATTATTTATTTAATTATCTTATATAAAACTCATAAATATATTGCTTTTGGTTTTTTCAAAATTGAAAAAATTTCACAAGATAATATTGAAAATATGATACAAAAAATAAAAAATTTTTCAGACCATTATAAAAAAAGAAATGAAATTTTATTATCAATGAATGATAATTTATTAGAAAATAATACAACATTAATAAATAATAGTCAACAAAGTCAAAATTTATTTCAAAATTCAAGATTACGTAAAGTAAATAGTGATTTTAGTTTAGAATCAAAAAAAGTAAAAAAATTAAATATATTCAATAAAAATTATATTCACTTTCCTTTAATTTACATAATATGTATAATAATAAATTTATTATTATTTCTAATATGTCAAAATGCAATTAAAAGTAATATCTCAATGATAAAAATACAAACATATCTTTTTGGAAGATTTTTATCAGTTTCATGTTCAACAAACCAAGTAAAATGTGTTTTAGCAAAATGTAAATTAAATAATTCTTTAGATTGTTTTTCATTTTTAAATGAAAATTTAAGTTTTACTCTTTATAAATCATTTAAAAAATTTCCTACTTTATCTCATTTTTATAATGAATACTTTTTAAAAGATGCTTGTGCTGCTATTCATGATGGTCATGAAACAAATGAAAATTATTATAATTGTTTAAATAGTTCTATGGTAAAATTAATTAATAATACTAATTCTATTTTAGATTATGTACAAGAATGTTTAAATAATTTATTAGGTGAATATAAAAATAATAAAGAATTAAATTCTTCTTATTCTTCTTTTAGTGTTTTTAATTCAGATACTTTTAATAAAATGGAAGAAGCTTATTTTCATTATGTTATTCCTGTTGTTAAAAAAATGGATAAAGTTATTATTACTGCTTTGAATAATTTTGTTAAGAAAGAATATAATATTGCAATATTTATTATTACTGTTTTTATTTTTATGGTACTTATCTTCTTTTTTTATATATATTTATTTTTTATTAAAGAATTGGAATATTCTATTAAAGTATCAAAAAATATTTTTAGAATTATTCCTAGTAATATTATTTCTGCAAATCAAGATTTAGAAAATTGGTTAGAATCAATAAATAATGAATCATAATAAATAATAATAAATAATTAATAATATAAAAATAATTTTTTAAATATTAATAAAAAAAAATATAATATTTAAAATATATAAATAAAAATTATCATACAAATAAAAAATAAAAAAATGAAATTCTACATTTTTCTTTTTTTCATATTTACAATTAAAATAATATCAAAAGAAAAAGGAAAAAATTATGCTGTTTTAGTAGCAGGTTCAAATGATTATATAAATTATCGTCATCAAGCTGATGTTTTTCATTTATATCATATTTTATTAGAAAAAGGTTTTGAAAAAGAAAATATAATTGTTTTTGCTTATGATGATATTGTTAATAATAATAAAAATCCTTTTAAAGGAAAAATATTTAATGATCAAACTGGGAGAAATTATTATGAAAATATTAATATTGATTATAGAAAAAATAATGTTAATATTGAAAATTATTTAAACGTTTTATTAGGAAATGAAAATGATAAATTAAAAAAAGTTTTAAATACAAATTCAAATGATAATATTTTATTATATTTTTCAGATCATGGTTCAGAAAATTTTATTGTATTTCCAAACTTTGATTTTTTATATTCTGATAAATTAATAGAAACATTTATAAAAATGAAAAAAAATAATAAATATAATAAATTAATATTTTATCTTGAAGCATGTCACTCAGCTTCAATGTTTAATAATTTACCTGATTATTTAAATATTTATGCAATTACTGCAGCAAATTTTAATGAATCATCTTATGCTTATTTTTGCTTTCCTAATGATAAAATAAATGGAGTCTCTATCGGAAGTTGTTTAGGTGATGAGTTTTCTCATAATTTTTTTAAGAGTTTTTATCAACATTTTAATAGTAAAAAATTTACTTTTCATCAACATTTTTTAGATATTAAAAGTAATACTAAAAAATCAAGTGTTATGGAATTTGGAAATAAAAATTTATCTGATGAAAATATTAATGATGTTTTTTATATGAATAATAAGAAGAAAGATGTTAAATTGTTTTATTTTTTTAGAAATAAAGATAATAAGGTAAATATTAATAGAATTAAATCTACTAATGTTAAATTAAAATATTTAGAAATTAAAGCTTCTTATACTAATGATATTAAAGCAATAATTGAATATAATGAAGAACTAAGATTAACAAAAAAAATAAAAGAAAGATTTGAAAGATTTAAATCTATTATTTTGACTTTGAATAAAGAAAAAAAAAATGAAAGAAAAATAGATTTTGATTGTTTAAGATTTTCAAATGAAATATATAGAGAAAAATGTGGAATTGAAGAACGTGATATCGAATTTTTATCTACATTTAGTAATATTTGTTCTATATATAATCTAAATTATTTAGATTTATATAAAACAATTAATTCAATTTGTCAGAAATAGGTTTTTTTAAAAATAGTATTATAATATAATATAAGTAATATAAATACAATATAAATTGTTTCAAAATTTTAAAATAAAAATACTTTTATATATTGTTTATAAACATTTAAATAAATAATTAGTTTAATTGTTTACATTTTTATTCTCATATATTTTCTTTAAGAATTAAATTGGAGACTTATATTTATTAAAAGATTCATTCATTTTAATGTTATTATTCATTAATTTTTAAATAAAACAATAATAATAATATATTTTTTAAATGAAAATTGTTATTTAAACAATTACAATAAAAAAAATTAACAAAAATAAAAGAATGTTTTTTAATTTTTAATATATATAAAAAAAATAAAATATAAAAATCAAATGATAAAATTCTCCATAATTCGTACATACTTTCTAATATTTATTCGTTTAACCTTATATTCCATATTCTTATATTATGAATTCAAGATATTTTACCAATTAAATGACTATGAAATAGTTCATTCAGAAAAAAAAAAAAATAATATAAAATTACAAAATTCTCAAGACAAAGATAATATAGGTGATATAATAATATTGATAATTTACATATTAGTGGGTTTATATTATATTCTAGTAACAGCAACTGCAACTTTTCGTTGGTTTATTTTAATTTATATTGAATGTATAATTCTAGAAATGACATTAACAAGAATTTTTATTAGATTTAAAAAATTATGGTGTGATTGTAATAGTTATCATTTAAATAAAGTATTAATTGTTTTAATTTCAATTTTTGGACTTTTTCCTTTTTTTTATCTTGGGAGAGAATACGATTTTAATGAAAGTAATGAAGGAATTAGTATTTATGTTGGTATTTATAGAACTATTTTTATTCTTTATGCTTTATTATCTTTTATAAAAGAAGCTACTAGGAATATTCCTTTTAATGTTTTGCTTTTTATTTTTATTGTTTTAGTTTTAAGTGTTTTAGTAGAATATCTTTTTATTCGTTATGAAGATTGTGATGATAATGATGAATGTTGTGAATTTAAATTCAATATTTTAGTTGATCAAAAAGAAAAAGTAAAAGAAAAAGAAAAAGATAATGATAGTAGTAGTAGTAGTAGTGATGAGGAAGAAAAAAATAATGAGAGTATTAATCAAATTACTAAAAATAAAGTTATTGAAGATAATAATATTTGTGTTTAGTATTTATTGGTTCGGTTATTTTAATTTAATCATTATTATTTATTAATATATTTTTTTTAATTTTTTTTGATTTGTTTTAAGATTATTTATATATTTCATATGAATAATTCTTTAATCCAAATAAATATTTATCAAAAATTCATTATTTAATTAAATTAAATAATAAAAAAATTAACACCTTGAGATAAAAAAATTTATTTTAATAGTAAAACTATAAAAAAAAAGATTAAAATAAATATACTTGATGTTTAAATTTAAATATTTAAAATAAATAATTCTTAATAAATAATATGATAATATAAATAAAAATATAATATGTTTTATATATTGATGATT